>OBLN01000456.1_pt1 | contig 14863 bp, 12 predicted proteins | sample 1519301 | NCBI WGS metagenome assembly OBLN01 (sample SAMEA2452533, study PRJEB22499) | sediment metagenome | reverse complement strand
CCTGTGCGTTCAGGGGTTCTGTGAGCGCTGGAAACTATAACTTCACATGGTATATTGAAATCTTTCAGAACCTTGATTGCTGTTTCTGCGATTCCAAGGTCGGATTTGCTTCCCATTATTATACCGACTTTACTCATTTCTTAAGCCTCCTCAGTGCCTTAGCTCCGATGTCTTTACGGAAGTGGGCGTTTGTCCAGTATATTTTATTAACAGCTTCGTACGCTTTTTCTATGGTTTCTTCAAGGTTTCTGCCCCTTGCTGTCACACCGAGGACACGTCCTCCTGTGTTTACCGTTGTGGTGTCAACAGTTGCGGTGCCTGCATGAAAAACCTTAACGCCCTGCACTTTGTCGGCATCTGCAATACCGTTGATTTCATAGCCTTTTTCAAACTCCTTCGGATAACCGCCGGAAGCCATGACAACACACACAGCGGGTTCTTTGCTCCACTCTGCTTTTATATCTTTCAGTCTGCCGTCTATGCAGGCTTCAAAGATTTCAAGCAGGTCAGAATTAAGCCGTGTAAGAACAGGCTGGGTTTCAGGGTCGCCGAAACGTGCGTTGAACTCAAGAACCTTAACTCCGTCAGCAGTGATCATCAGTCCGGCGTATATTATGCCGACATATTTGATGCCGCGTTTTTTAAACTCGTTTATGAGCGGGTATGCTATCTTCTGGGTTGCGAAGTCAAATATATCATCCGTCACCACAGGGGCAGGGGAGTAAGCGCCCATTCCGCCGGTGTTGGGACCCTTGTCGCCGTCATAAACAGCTTTATGATCCTGACTGGAAACCATAGGGAGAACAGTTTCACCGTCGGAGAAGGCAAGGTATGAGGCTTCCTCTCCGTTGAGAAACTCTTCCACCACCACTCTGCTGCCGGCTTCACCGAAGATATTATCAATGAAGATCTCTTTCAGAGCGTTTTCAGCCTCTTTAACAGTCAGGGCAACAGTTACCCCTTTGCCTGCGGCGAGTCCGTCCGCTTTTATGACAATGGGTGCGCCTTTTTCATGTACATAGGCGTTTGCTGATTCAAAATCTGTAAACTCTTTATAAAAAGCGGTGGGTATTCCTGCTGCGACCATCATTTCTTTTGCAAAAGCCTTGCTCGCTTCTATCTGCGCCGCAGCTTTGCAGGGTCCGAATACCCGTAAGCCTTTTTCCTGAAAATAATCCACTATACCTGCAGCAAGAGGGTCTTCAGGGCCGACAACAGTGAGCGCAACATCATTATGTTTTGCGAAGTCCGCAAGATCTTTCAGTTCGGTGGCTTTTATGCGGATGTTGGTTACTTTATTCTCAAGTGCCGTGCCGCCGTTTCCGGGAGCAACGAAGATTTCCTCAACCTTCGGATTCTGAGCCAGTTTCCATGCGAGAGCATGTTCTCTGCCCCCGCTGCCTACAACAAGTATTTTCATTAATTTTTTTCCTTATTTTATGATAGTTCGCAGACAGGTACGTCCTGTCCTGCTGCTCACACGCTCGCGGGCGGTTGAACCGCCCTTCGCTTCGCACGGCGCAACTCCATCCGTGGAGTAGTTTGCGTATTATTTTATGATAGTTCGCAGGAGGCGGGTAAGTCCTTGTCCTGCGAACTTATCTTTTGAAATTTAGTGTTTGAAGTGGCGTACGCCGGTGAAGATCATGGCTATGCCGTGTTCGTCAGCAGCTTTGATCACTTCTTCGTCTCTGATTGAACCGCCGGGGGATATTATGGCGGTGATGCCCTGTTCCGCAGCCTGATCAACACTGTCACGGAAGGGGAAGAAGGCATCGCTTGCCATAACACAGCCCTGAAGGGGTTTCTGTGCTTTAAAAGCGGCTATTCTGGCGGAGTCCACACGGCTCATCTGCCCTGCGCCCACGCCTATAGACTGGTATTCGTTTGCGTATATGATTGCGTTTGATTTAACGTGTTTAGCGACTTTCCATGCGAAAGCCATTGCCTTAAGCTCGCCTTCGGTGGGTTTGCGTTTAGTGGGTGAGGGAAGTTCGGCTATGTTAGCAAAAGAGTGGAGGTCTCTGTCCTGAAGCAGAACGCCGCCTGTAACTTTTTTGACATCAAGTTCATTGTCCCTTGCGCCGGAAAGATCTCCTACCTCTATGAGACGAAGGTTCTTTTTCTGCTCAAGTATTTCCTTTGCTTCTTTGCTGAAGGATGGAGCAACTATAACCTCAAGGAAAAGCTCTGCAAGCTTCGTTGCAGTGGCTTTATCAACCTCTCTGTTTGCGCCCACAATACCGCCGAATGCGCTCACAGGGTCACACTCAAGGGCACGCTCATAAGCTTCAAGAAGAGTTGCACCTGTGGCTGTACCGCATGGGTTTGTGTGTTTTATGATTGTTATTGTGGGTTCGCCTGTGAAATCCTTAATAATTTCAGCAGCGGCGTTGATGTCAACTATGTTGTTGAAGGAAAGTTCCTTTCCGTGGAGCTGAACACCTGTGGAAACGCCCGGTTCCTTGATCAGAGGCTGAACATAGAAGGCTGAATCCTGATGCGGGTTTTCTCCGTAGCGCATGCCCTGTTTTTTGCGTGCGGGGAGAGTATATTCATCGGGGAACTTAACACCGAGAAGGTTGTTGAAGAAACCTGCGATGATACTGTCATACAGAGCCGTATGTCCGTATGCTTTTCTGGCGAGGTCACGCCTTGTTTCAAGTGTTGTGCCGCCTGCTGCGTCCATTTCTGTTATGACACGCTTGTAGTCGGCTCCGTCAACTATGATTGTAACGAATTTATGGTTTTTAGCGGCGCTTCTCACCATTGAGGGACCGCCTATGTCGATGTTTTCGATTATTTCGTCAAGACTCACGCCTTCTTTACAGACAGTTTCTTCAAACGGATAAAGGTTTACGGCAACTATATCGATATTCTTAAGCCCGTGTTCCTTCATTGTTTTCTGATGCGCCTCATCATCACGGACATTGAGAATACCGCCGTGAACCTTGGGGTGGAGAGTTTTTACTCTGCCGTCAAGCATTTCGGGGAATCCGGTGAATTCGCCGATTTCAGTGATTTTAATGCCGTTTTCTTTCAGAAGTTTCGCCGTTCCGCCAGTGGAGATAATTTCCACTCCTCTTGCGGCAAGTTCTTTTGCAAATTCGGCTACGCCTTCTTTCTTGGAAACGCTGATCAGCGCTCTTTCAGGTTTTACTATCATTTCTTTTCACTCCTTTTATGAAGAAAAAGGTCAAGCATAAGCAAGCAGACCCCTACGGATATAGCACTGTCCGCAACGTTAAACGCCGGCCAGTGATAACCTGATACATAAAAATCCAGAAAATCCACCACTTTTCCGATGTAAACCCTATCTATAAAATTGCCTACCGCTCCGGCAATAATAAGAGTGTATGAGAACGCACGCAGCTTCATATTTACTTCTCTGTAAAGCAGGTACGCCACGGCGATTATAGCCGCAAGAGTAACCAGAACAAAGAAAAGCTGACGGTAGCTCTCATTCATTCTTGCCAGAAAACCGAAAGCCGCACCCGGATTCAGTATGTACGTGAGGTTGAAAAATCCGGGTATAACCTCTCTGGTTTCATGGAGCATGAATGTATTCTTAACCAAAATCTTCGTGGACTGATCCACAATGAGCAGTACGGCAAAAAGCGAGATAAGCGATTTTTTCATATCAGCTTATCGCCTCGGCACATCTTGCGCATATTGTGGGGTGTTCAGGGTTTGAACCCACTGTGGGAACCTGACACCAGCATCTTTCGCATTTCTGGTTTTCGGATGCGGTTGCGGCAACCTTGACCGTTTTGTCCTCTGAAACATAAGCACCTTCAAGGGTGTTTATGTCGGTGAGGATAAGCTCAGATACTATGAAGATTTTTTCTATTCCCTCATCAGCGGTCATGATCGCTCTGTCGGCTTCGTTAAGTCCGACGATGACCTTAGCGCCGAGGGAGTGCCCTATAACCTTTTCGGCTCTCGCCAGTTCAAGGGCTTTGTTAACTTCTCTTCTTATTTCGATGATCCTGTTCCATTTTGCTTCAAGAGCAGCATCTTTTATGGGCAGTGCTTTTGGGAAAAGCTCCTCAAACACGAGACCGCTTTTTCCGCTCCATTCGGGTATGAACTCCCATATCTCATCTGCTGTGAATGAGAGAATAGGAGCCATAACTATGCTCATCTCTTTTGTTATAGTGAAGAGAACAGTCTGAGCGGATCTGCGCTGGTGCGAATCCTTTTTGTATGCGTAAACCCTGTCCTTGATTATATCAAGATAGAAGGAGCTTAAGTCGTTTATGCAGTAGTTCAGGAATGTGTGGTAAAACACATGGAACTGATATTTGTCGTAAGCGTTGAATATGCGTGCTTTTACAGCCTGCCAGCGGATAAGGGCGTATTTGTCCAGATCCAGAAGCTTATCATATTCAATTGTATCCGTATCGGGGTTGAAGTCTGATATTACGCCGAGGAGATACCTTGCCGTGTTGCGGACTTTTCTGTAAGACTCAACAAGGCGGTTTATTATATCGTTTGAGATTCTGATGTCTTCCGTGTAGTCTTCCGCCGCAACCCAGAGACGAAGAACCTCTGCGCCGTATTTATCTATTATTGAGTCCGGTGTTATTGTGTTGCCTTCGGATTTGGACATCTTGCGCCCTTTGCCGTCCACAACAAAGCCGTGGGTGAGGATTTCGTCATAGGGCGCTCTGCCTCTTGTCCCTACGGATTCAAGAAGTGTGCTGTGGAACCATCCCCTGTGCTGGTCGCTTCCTTCCAGATACATGTTGACCGGCCAGCCGAGTTCTTCTCTCTCTTCGCATACTGCGGCGTGTGAAACACCGGAGTCAAACCATACATCAAGGATGTCGGTTTCTTTTTTCAGCCTGCTGCCGCCGCATTTGGGGCATTTAGCGTCTTTACCGATGAACTCTTCCGTCTCCATGTCGAACCATGCGTCCGCACCGTGTTCACGGAAAGCGGCGAGGACTTTTTCCTGCACATCTTTTGGTATATAAACCTCATCGCAGTCCTGACAAGTGAAAACAGCTATGGGTACGCCCCATGTTCTCTGACGGCTGATGCACCAGTCCGGTCTGTGTTCTATCATGGCGTTTATTCTGTTCTGACCCCATGCGGGAATCCACTGAACTCTTTTTATTTCATCCAGAGCCTTTTTGCGGAGGTCATTTGTTTCCATTGATATAAACCACTGGGGAGTGGCACGGAATATTACAGGGTGCTTGCATCTCCAGCAGTGAGGGTAGGAGTGGTCAATTTTGCCGTAGGAAAGAAGAACTCCTGTCTCGTCAAGAAGTTCAACAATTTTCGGGTTTGCTTTGTTTATGTGTTCTCCGGCGAATATTTCAGTGTCTTTCTTGAACACGCCGTAATCATCAACAGGGTTAAGAACCTCAAGACCGTATTTAATACCGACAACGTAGTCTTCCTGACCGTGTCCAGGAGCTGTGTGTACCAGTCCCGTACCTGCCTCTAAAGTTACGTGGTCGCCCAGTATTATGGCTGAGTCTCTTTCATAGAAGGGGTGTTTGTTTTTTATTCCTTCAAGGTCAGAGCCTTTGAAGGTTTTCACTTTTTCATATGCAGTTATCTTGAACTCGCCGAGGAGTTTTTCCAGAAGCTCTTCCGCAACAAGTATGTATTCATTACCGAGGTTTTTGTTGTCTGCTTCGGTTATTTTTACGAGAGCATAAACAAAGTCAGGGTGAACGCAGACAGCAAGGTTAGCGGGGAGTGTCCATGGAGTTGTTGTCCATATTACGGATGAAACCTTATCATCAGCGGCAAGTCCGAGTTTACCCTTATCTGCGTCACGCACGGGGAATTTTACATAGATTGAGTGTGATGTGTGGTTATCATACTCAACTTCCGCTTCAGCGAGAGCTGTAACACAGCTCGTACACCAGTAAACAGGTTTTGAGCCTTTGTAAACGCCGCCGTTGTTGAAGAATTTATAAAGCTCTTCAAGGGTTTTTGCCTCATAAACATGATCCATTGTGATATAAGGATGATCCCAGTCGCCGAAACCGCCTAAGCGTTTGAATCCTTCTCTCTGTATGTCGATAAATTCCGCAGCGTACTCACGGCAGAGCTTTCTTATCTGCGATTTGGAGAGTTCATGTTTTTTGCTGCCGAGTTTTTTGTCCACCTGATGCTCAATGGGCAGTCCGTGGCAGTCCCAGCCGGGTATGTAGGGCGCTTTGAACCCTTCAAATGATTTAACTTTGACTATGAAATCCTTGAGGATTTTATTGAGTGCGTGTCCGATGTGAATGTGACCGTTGGCATATGGAGGACCATCGTGAAGAATATACTTTTCGCAGCCTTCCCTTTTTTTAAGAATTTTGGAATATGCGTTTTCTTCGTCCCATTTTTTTATGCGTTCCGGTTCCCGCACGGAAAGGTTGGCTTTCATGGGAAATCCTGTTTCCGGGAGATTCAGCGTGCTTTTATAATCCATCGCGGCGGCACTCCTTATGAGATTTTTTGAGGGAAAAAATACATATCACTAAAAAGAGCAATAATCAAGAGAGGGATGGTGTTTTAAGGCTCTTAGCCCATTGTTTTATTATGATAAATAAAACACAAACGGGTATTAAGAACAGAGAAAGTGTGCAATAATGACCATTCAGAAATATTACGGAGTTTTTATATCCTATGAAAACTGCTCTTTCGGTTGATTTCCGTATGTGCCGGGCATCGGGCATCGGAACATACATCAGAAACATAATTCCTCACCTTACTGACCGCTTTGACATAACACTTCTGGGCAAAAAAGACGAAATATTTGAGTTCCCATGGGCGGAAAAGGTCCGGATTATTGAGGCTTCGTCAAAAATATATACAATTAAGGAACAGGTTGAGCTTTTCCGCAAGGTTCCTGAATGCGATGTGTTCTGGTCACCCCATTATAATGTGCCTGTTCTGCCTATTGCGGCGGAAAAAAGACTTGTAACAGTTCATGATGCTTATCATCTGGCGGCTGAAAGCGGCATTTTTTCCCCGTTGCAGAGACTTTATGCAAAGTTTGTAATGCGCCGTGCCGTTGCTGTGTCTGATGTGGTTCTAACCGTTTCGGAGTTTTCCAAAGGCGAGATATTGAAATACTGTCCGGCGGATCCGGCTAAGATTAAGGTTGTGTACAACGCTGTTGATCAGGCTCTGTTCAGCGGGGCAAAAAATCCTGATGTTATAAATAAATATTCCCTGCCGGAAGACTTCATTCTTTTTGTGGGAAACGTAAAGCCTAATAAAAACCTGATAACTCTCCTGAAAGCTCTTGAAATTATGGAAGGAGTGAATCTGGTTATTGTCGGAAAGAGAGACGGTTTCATCACGGGGGATTCCGCCGTGGCGGAGATGGTGAATAACTCTGAAAGCTTAAAAAACAGGGTGTTTTTTACCGGTTATGTTGATGATAAAGATATTCCGTCCATTTACGCCTCTGCTTCTGTCTTTGTTTTCCCCTCATTATATGAAGGTTTTGGTATCCCGCCTCTGGAGGCTCAGTCGAGCGGCTGTCCGGTTGTTTCATCCCCTGCTGCAAGCCTGCGGGAAGTCTGTGCCGAAAGCGTTATCTACTGCGACCCGCTTGCCCCTTCTGATATTGCAGAGAAGGTCATGGATGTCCGCAGTTCATCTGATGTACGAACTGATTTGATAAATAAAGGATATGAAAATATCAGACGTTTCGGCTGGGAAAAATCAGCAGCGGAGATAGCCCAAATAATCGAAACACTTTGAAAACGCAGCAGTTCCATGGATGGAACTGCCGCCGTGCGAAGCGAAGCCGTGTTTATCACGGCGCGAGCGTGTATGAAAAAAACACAGGATGTAGTTTTTTTCATTGTAAGGACAGAACCTGCGCCGTGCGAAGCGAAGACGAACGAAGTTCGGCGTGAGCGTGTGAGTAAATCTGACAGAATGTTCAGATTTACTCTATAATTAAGGCACATGGATGTGCCCACGGAGTGAGAGCAGCGAGGAGCTTTGCTCCGCAGGCTGCGAGTGAAAAAAAACTACAGGATGTACGTTTTTTGAACGTGTTTAAATTGCCATCGATTAAATCTCCACAGTTCCATGGATGGAACTGCGCCGTGCGAAGCGAAGACGAACGAAGTTCGGCGCGAGCGTGTGAGTAAATCTGACAGGATGTTCAGATTTACTCTATAAATTAGACTTTTTCCGGAACCTATGATAATCTTCTATGTCTTTAAGTTAGCCTTAATGTGCTGACTATTTATAAAAGGAGTTTTAGTCTATGAAAAAGAGCATTCTCGCCGTATTACTGCTTATTTCCGTTGCTGCATGCGGCGCACAGAAGGAAACAGCAAAACCTGAAGCGGATGTCTCCGCCGTTATGAAGGAAAATCTCGGCAAGTTTTTCGCTTCCAAGAACATGAATGATGTCACTTATGAAGTCGAAGTTATTGAACCTGTCGAAGGGGTTGAAGCCCTTAAGTTTGTGAAGCTCACCTTCAAAGACGCAGAAAGAAGCCAGGAACAGTACGTTTTTACTGACGGCACATATATCATTCCTGATATTACTGAAGTTGCCACAGGTGCAGGAATTAAGGATAAGCTTGTATTCAAGAACACTCCTCCCGCTGATATTGACCTCAGCAAGCTTACGCTGGCATACGGCAATAAAGATGCCAAAAACTATATAGTGGAAGTAAGTGATTTTCAGTGCCCTTATTGCAGAAGAGCCCATGAGTACCTGAAAGAAAAACTCGCAGGAAAAGATGTTTCAATATATTTTATGCACTTCCCCCTCGCTTTCCACCCCAAGGCGCAGCTTTACGCAAAAGTGTTTGAAGCAGGTGCAGCTCAGAATGCTAACTTCTATGACGAGCTTTACTCCACTGCTCCCGATTTTGACGCTAAGTCAGATGAAGAAATCATAGACTATTTTGCAGCTAAAACCGCTGATGCAGCGGCATTTAAGGCGCTTGTGAACGATGAAGCGACAGCAGCAAAGATTGCAGAGCAGATGCAGGCAGCTCAGGCTATGGGCATAAGCGGAACACCGGCTCTTTATTTTAACGGCAAGCTGATAGGCGGATTTAAACCCCCTATGTTTGACCTCGCCATAGACTCTTTTAAATAAAACTATCAGGATAAAAAAAGTCCTGCGGGGGAAAGCTCTTCCGCAGGACTTTCCGGTTAAGGGGTCGGCGTTTCATTTAATAATTGTCTTGCAGTTGTCAGATTTAACGCTTATATAATCAGTCGATACTTGTAATAGGTAAAACTGATTTGTACATAAATTGTCTTTTTTGCGCTGAATTGTTATGGACTTATGAGAGTTCAGCGGAGTAAAGAAATACACAAAGAGACTCTAAGGACATCACACTGTCCGCAATATATTAAGGAAGGTGTAGTAATGGCAGCGCCCTTGGATTTTGAAGCCCCGATTATAGAGATAGAAAATAAAATTGCAGAAATAAAGAACATGTCTTCTCTTTCAGATTCTGATATGCAGAGAGAGGTTGACTCTCTCCAGAAAAGGCTCGAAAGAGTAAAAGCGAATATATACCAGCGTCTTACGCCATCACAAAAGCTTATGGTAGCACGCCATCCTGAACGCCCTTATACTCTTGATTTCATCAAACTGATGTTCACAGACTTTCTTGAACTGCACGGTGACAGGCTTTTCAGGGATGATCAGGCTCTGGTATGCGGAATTGCCAACTTCAATGATTCCCCTGTTATGGTCATCGGACACCAGAAAGGGCGTAATACCAAGGAGAATATCCGCAGAAATTTTGGTATGGCAAGCCCCGAAGGCTACCGCAAGGCGCAGAGGATGTTTGACCTCGCAGAAAGATTCAACAGACCGATAATCACATTTGTTGACACCCCCGGCGCTTATCCGGGTATAGAAGCCGAAGAAAGAGGACAGGCGGAAGCAATAGCCAAAAGTCTTATGATGATGGCGGAACTTACTGTGCCCATGATCACCGTTATTACAGGGGAAGGCGGCTCAGGCGGAGCCCTTGCCATAGCCATGGGAAACCGTGTGCTTATGCTTGAACATTCAACATACTCAGTTATCAGCCCCGAAGGCTGCGCTTCTATTCTCTGGAAAGACGCATCATACGCCGGACGTGCTGCTGAAGCCCTGAAACTTACGGCACAGGATCTTAAAGAGCTTGAAGTAATTGATGAAATTGTCAATGAACCCCTTGGCGGAGCCCACAGAAATCATCACCAGATCGCTCACAATCTCAAAACTGCCATTGCACGCCACCTTAAAGAAATAAAGTCGCTCGCACCCAAGCAGATATTTGAGCAGAGATACGATAAATTCCGCAACATGGGTGTTTTTGCGGAGTGATCATGAACGAGATCATCCGCCTTCCCGAAAGCGTTTCAAATAAAGTTGCTGCGGGCGAGGTGGTGGAAAAGCCGCTCAATGCCGTCAAGGAGCTGATGGAAAACTCCCTCGATGCAGGTGCGGACAGCATAAGCGTTGAGATAGAAGAAGGCGGGCTTGCGCTCATAAAGATAACCGACAACGGCAAAGGCATCCTTAAAAGTGATTTGCCTGCCGCTGTCGAAAGATTTGCCACCAGCAAAATCAGAGACATTGACGATATATACAGCATACATTCCTATGGTTTCAGAGGCGAAGCTCTCGCCGCCATATCATCCGTGAGCGATTTTTCCATAACAAGTGCCAGAAACGGCGAAGGTAACGAACTCCGTGTAAAATTCGGAGTTATCGAGCCCCTTCGCCCGGCTCCTTTTGTTCAGGGCACATGCGTAACTGTCAAAGAACTGTTCCGCAATGTTCCCGCACGTCTGAAGTTTTTCGGCAGTCCGCAGGGACTCGAAAGAGAAATAATCAAGTTTGTTAAGCAGTTTGCTGTTTTTGCCGATGGTGTTTCCGTTAAGGTAAAAAGCAGTGCAAAGGAGGCTTACTCCGCAGGACGGGATGAAAGCTTTCTGCAGAAAGCAAAATCTGCCCTCGGAGTGGATGAGCTTGTGTATGGGGAGAAAGAATACAGCGGTGTTTCTGTGAGGATGGCTGCAAGCCTTCCCACGGTTCAGCGATATAGAAGAGACGCTATGATAGTTGCCGTGAACGGGCGTGTGGTGAAAGACCCGGCGGTTGTTCAGGCAGTTGTGCAGGCTTACCACAGGCTGATTCCCGATAACAGATACCCAGCATGCGCAGTTGAAATAAAAGTTCGTCCCGAAGATGTTGATGTGAATGTTCATCCCGCTAAGGCAGTTGTTAAGATGCTGAATTCAAGGGATATTTTCAGCATGGTGCATGACTGCGTCCGTGAAACCCTCGACAGCCAGCGGAATAATCCGGCGGAAGATGAAGAAGAATCCGCAGTTAACGTGATGCCCGACTGGTTCAGCGGCGAAACAGGTGAGGCGAAGCAGTATTTCGTGGCGGAGGCAAAGCCTGCACTTGATATATCATCCATGATGGAAACTGTTCAGGAAAAACCTTCCTACTCAAATACATACAGAGAGCAAACAGGCAAACAGCCGATTTATGAGGAGCGCCCGTACCGGATAATAGGTCAGGCTTTCGACTCACTAATAATATGCGAAATGAACGGAAATGTCTTCTTTGTGGATCAACATGTTGCCCACGAACGTGTGCTTTATGAAAAATTTCTTAATGAAAAAAATGTGAATATTCCGTCCATTGTGCTGTTTGAGCCCATGGTTATGGAAGCGGATGCAGATGAGATAAAAGCGGCAGAGGAAAATGCCGATGATCTTGCTGCCTTTGGTTTCGGGCTTGAGACTTTCGGCACAGACAGCCTGAAAATAGTAAAGGTTCCTGCGGATATTCTTAAGCGCAATATAGAAAAAGAGATAAGGGAAATGCTTGCTGAAATGGCTGAATGCTCCAAAGGCAGGCAGGAGGATTCCCGAATCCTTACCATGTCATGCAAATGTGCGGTGAAGGCAGGGGATAAGCTTACGTTTCCGGAAATGGACAAAATAATGGCGGATCTCCTTAAAACCTCCAATCCGCACACCTGCCCGCATGGGCGACCTATAACATATTCTCTTGATAAGGAAACTCTGTTCAGGAAATTCAACAGATGATAATTCCCATAATCACAGGAGCCACCGGAACGGGTAAAACCGCTCTGGCTATTGAGCTTGCCAGCCGCTTTAACGCAGAGATAATCAGCGCCGATGCGTATCAGGTTTACAGAGGCATGGACATCGGCACGGCAAAGCCCTCAAAGGAAGAGCTGGCGGCTGTTCCGCACCATCTTATAGATATTCTTGACCCTGATAAAACCTATTCCGCAGGGGATTTTTTTGAGCATGCGGAAAATATTGCAGACGATATTATATCACGGGGTAAATTGCCAGTAATCGCAGGCGGAACAGGGCTTTATGCAGAAACACTGATTAAAGGCATCTTCTGCGCCCCTGAAAGAGATGATACTCTGCGTGCTGCTCTGGAGGAAGAAGGGCAGGCGCACGGCTTTGAGCTTCTGCATGAGAGGCTTAGGCAGATTGACCCTGAGTTCGCCGCATCCATTCCTCCGTCTGACAAAACACGTATAATCAGAGGGCTTGAGATAAACTCGCTATGCAGAATGAATGTCCGTGAAGCACAGAAGGTTTTTCATGTACATCCCAGGCACAAATACTCTGTTTTTCTTATTGCCGATGAACGTGAACGCATGTATGCCCGCATAAATGAGCGTGTGGTAAAGATGTTTGAAGCAGGATGGGCTGACGAGGTGGAAGACCTGCTCGCCTGCGGATATAATGAAAACATGCAGTCTTTCAAAGCTATAGGCTATCGTGAGACGGCTGCTTTAGTGAGAAAAGAGGCGGAATTTGCTTCTGTTCTGGCAACCATTCAGCAGAAGACCCGCAATTTTGCCAAACGTCAGGTAACATGGTTTAAGCATATGGAAGGGCTGACTGAGCTTCGTGCCTCTGACCCTGCGAACATCGACAGGCTGTCGGCCTGTCTGCGTGATTATTAGGCTTGAAAAAAAATTAACCCTGACTTATACTTGTGAATTAACGTTATTATTACTTCCGGGGGTATTATGAGTAAAAAAGTAAATATTCAGGATGTTTTTCTTAACCATATCAGGAAAAGACGCATCGCTGTGACAATTTATTTGGTTAACGGAGTGAAGATAGAAGGACTGATAAAAGGGTTTGACAACTTTGTGATCATTCTTAAGGATGAATCACAGAAAATGATCTACAAACACGCTGTTTCCACTATCGAACCCTCCGAGGAAATTGACGAAATAGAAATGGCCTGATGGTTTTCGGCGGCGGTTTCAGAGAACCTTTAAAGGTTATTTATTTTAATGCGGTTCTGTATAACAGGGAGCATTTTCCTGAACCCGATACCGCCATCGTCAGTATTTTCGGGAAACCGTTATTTAAGTCTCAGGAGTTTGATTTCAGCCATACGGATTACTACACTCCGGAAATGGACAGACCTCAGTCTAAATATTTTGCGGGGTATGAGCTTATAGATTCGCCGGAAAGACTGGCGGAGTTCAAGATTAAGGCTGTGGAGCTTGAAAACAGCCTTATGAAGAACGGAAGAAGGTTTATAAATGTAGACCCCGGTTATGTCGCTCTTGAAAAAGTCGTGGCGGCAAGCACAAAGAACTTTACTCACAGAATATATATTGGCGGTCGGATATACGCCGATCTTCAGCTGCAGAGAAGAAAAAACGCCTACATGCCTCTGCCGTGGACATTTCAGGACTATACGTTTCCACAGGCATTGGAACTGTTTGAAAAAATGCGGAATCACCTGATTGCAGAAACGCATACAGGTTCATCTGAATAAACAGGCATAGTTATAAGGACAGGGTATGGAGCTTTCCACCTCTTTGTTTATCAGCCTTGAAACGGATGATGACACCGCATTAAGTTTCTTTACAGAAAACCGTGTACCCGCAGGGGATGAACCTTTGTGGGTTAAATGCGTTCTGGAGAAACGGCGTGCGCTTGCCAAACCTATGTATGACTGGCTTAAAGAGCGGACAGATCTATACGGTATTTTGTGCAGTGATCCTTCCCTGAGCGGGGAGCTTTTTACGTTTCTTTGCCGTATGATGAAAAACTCTCCGGCTTTTTTTAACGCTGTTGCGGCTCATAAAGGAATTAAAACAGAAATTTTCACTGCTTTTGCCCAGTCCGCTGAGGAAGATATTCTGGAACACCTTGCTGATTCGGATATCCTTATAGATGAACCTTCTCTTGCAGTGTTTATGCTCAGAAATCCGTTTCTAAGCGATCAGGCAGCGGCAAGAGTCACCGGAATTTCAGGTTTTCAGCCTGATTTTGAGGTGAAAAAAGAGCTTGAGGACAACCTTTACGGGCAGATTCAGAAAATGAGCATAGCCCAGAAGATAAAACTTGCTTCCAAGGGCAATAAGCAGGCTCGCGGACTTCTTGTACGCAGCCCGAACAAGCAGATTTCCGGTGCTGTGATGCGTAATCCCCGCATGACGGAGGATGAAGTCGAATTCCTTGTGAAGAATAAAAGCACTTCGGAGCATATTTTCCGTGAAGTTGCCTTGAACAAGGAATGGATGAAAAGCTATACTATCATCAGTGCTATGGCTAAAAACCCCAAGACTCCGCTTGATATAACAATGGGGCTTGTGGGCAGGCTTATGGCGCAGGATGTGGAATATATAGCAAGATCCAAGGAAGTGCCCGCCACTCTGAGACAGACGGCGGCTAGAATTGTGGAGCAGAAGGCGAAAAAATCATGAAAGCAGGCTTAGTTTACTTTGCGCTTATAGCCGGACTGGTTCTTTACCTGTTTTTCGGTCACAACGGTGTGCTGAAATACAGGGAACTGGTGGGGCTGAAAAATGCTTATGAGTCGCAGCTCATGGAA
>OBLN01000455.1_pt1 | contig 14867 bp, 8 predicted proteins | sample 1519301 | NCBI WGS metagenome assembly OBLN01 (sample SAMEA2452533, study PRJEB22499) | sediment metagenome | reverse complement strand
TGAGCAGATCATTGAAGAAGCTAAAGTCATTTTGAGCGGAGCCAAGCATATTGAAGACATGGTTGCCGTTCAGGGTGAAACACTGAAAGGTACTTTCCGGATCGGGATCATTCCAACTATTGCTCCCTATCTGGTTCCATTATTCCTGAAACCCTTCATGGAAAAACACATTTACATAACCGGTCGGGTTCAGGGCGTGGGCTTCAGGCATTTCACCCGGAAAAATGCAGATAAATTAGGGATCACAGGATGGGTCAAGAATTTGCCGGATGGCAGGGTAGAAGCTGTATTTCAGGGAACTGAAGAAGATGTGAAGGAACTCATCAGCCGGTGCAAAAAAGGACCGATCTCAAGCTATGTTCAAGACATTGAGGTTTCAGAAATTGAAAATACTCAGGATCACCGGTCGTTTGAAGTAATCTTGTGATAAATGCTACGAATATCAGTTGATCTGGTCATAATAGGTCAAAAGAGTGGCTACATCTTCTTCAGAACGAAGTCCGAGATCGCTTGATCTGATAAAATCATTTAGGGCCTTTCTTTGATCTCCGATATCCCGAAGGATATTACGTTTTCTCAGGCGGGTTTTGGTCAGCTTCCCATCCTTAAGAAGGAAGTAGGTCATGGAATCATCGTATTCGCTATACGGACGATTTGAGACAATATCACGCCCGCTGTTTCTTACAAAATTGGTTTCATGCCGGGCAAGAAATTTAGTGTCTCCGTTATAAATGACACGGAGTAGATTGTATGGGTTTATGCCATACTGCCTGTCAGAAATTCCGGTCACGAATTCTTGCGTTTTATTCCCATTTTCATCCACAAACTTGAAGCCCCGTACCTGAGCAGGGTCATAGGCTTTAAGCGTGTTTCCATCTCTGAAAATGATCTTATCTTCGTAGGTATTATAGTTGATGTCGTGAATTTCCGTGATGCTGTTATCTCTCAAGATCACACGGCCGGGGGTCCAATCATCACGGTACCACTGATCCCCGCGTACTTCCTCGTTACTGCTTTGAACGACAGGTGTCTCACTGTTCCAAATATCAACATGGGCATTCGACCCGGCCGTTGATTGAGCAAAGATAACTGAGGACGTAAGTATCAGAAGGGGGATTAAAACAGTAATGATTTGTAATAGCTTTGTGAAAGAAATGCTCATAGGTCTGAATTTTTGGTGATCACCTTTGTCTTCAGCCATCAATGTAATGAAACATCAAGGGATGAAAAACACGTATTTCGATTTTGCCAATTATCAAAATGTGGAAAACTAGTGTGCAATTAACTTCGACTTGTAGGGGAATGAATAGTATATTCAACATTCGAAGTTCTACTCAATGAAAGCATCTATATGTATCTGATTTTTGATACCGAGACCACCGGGTTACCACAGGATTTTTCGGCTCCCATTTCTGATCTGGATAACTGGCCAAGACTGGTTCAGCTTGCCTGGCAGCTGCATGATCATACCGGAAAACTGATCAACAGCGGTAATTATATTGTAAAGCCCGAGGGGTTTACAATTCCATTTAACTCCGAAAAAATTCATGGGATCTCGACGGAACGGGCACATGATGAAGGAGTGGAGCTTGATTTTGTTCTCAAGGAATTTTCCAAGGATATCGACCGAGCCTATTTTCTGATCGGGCATAACGTAAGCTTTGATGAGAAGATCATGGGGGCGGAGTATCTTCGTAAGAAGATCTCTTCAGCCATTCTGGATAAACCCAAGATCGATACCAAGATCGACGGCACGGATGTCGCTAAGATAGAGGGTGGACGTGGTGGAAATTACAAGTGGCCTTCTCTGGGGGAGTTACACCATGCCCTGTTTGATGAAGGATTCGAGGATGCGCACGATGCGGCTGCCGATGTGGAAGCTACAGCCCGGTGTTTCCTTGAAATGGTTCGCATCGGAGCTACCAACATCAATTTCCCGATGGATGCCAGGCTGTATGAATCGGCACAGAGTTATATGAAACGGGAGGAATACATCGATCTCGTATCCCCGTCCCGGTTCAAGACCAAGCAATCCGATGAGCAGCTTGAGGCTCAAAAAAAAAGTGGAAGCTCAGAAGAGACAACTGGTAGCGAAGTCATAGAGCAGGCCACATTTACCCACCTGCATAATCATTCAAAATTTTCAGTTCTTCAGGCTACGGCGGGTATCAAAGATCTGGTAGCTAAAGCCAAGCAAGAAGGGATGACGGCCGTTGGGCTTACTGACCTCGGTAATATGTACGGGGCTTTTGCATTTGCATCTGCGGCCCATGCCGAAGGCATAAAGCCGATCATTGGGTGTGAGTTATATGTGGTTGAGGATCGCCTTCAGAAAAAATTTACGCGTGATAATCGCGATCGCCGGTATCAGATCCCGATCTTTGCCAAAAATCAGAACGGATATAAGAATCTATCCAAGATCAGTTCGGTGGGTTTCACCGAGGGCTACTACTACAAATATCCCCGGGTGGATAAAGAGACCATCGCCAAATATTCAGAAGATCTGATTTGCCTGAGTGGGGGAATCAGAGGCTGGCTGGCCGATCTGATCCTGAACAAAGGACAAGAGTTTGCAGAAGAAGAATTGCAGTGGTGGGTGGAAACTTTCGGAGATGATTTCTATCTCGAGGTGCTGAACCATGGGCTGGAGGAGGAGAAGAGAGTCAATGAGGTCTTTAAGTCCTTTTCTGAGAAATACGGCGTAAAGCTGGTTGCTTCCAATAATGTTTTTTACCTGAATGAAGAAGACGCTAAAGCTCATGATGCTCTGATCTGTATAGATGATGGTGAGCTTATGAGCACGCCCAAGGGCAAGGGACGTGGGTTCAGGTATGGCTTCCCCAATGATGAGTTTTATTTCAAGACTCAGGATCAAATGAAAGAATTGTTTGTGGACATGCCTCAGGCTGTCGCAAGCACTCAGGAGATTGTGGACAAAGTTGAACCGATCAAGTTGGAACGGGAGGTTCAGTTGCCCCGGTTTGAACTTCCGGAAGGATTCGAGACGGAGGATGATTATCTGAAACATCTTACTTATGAAGGTGCAAAACCAAGGTATGAGGAAATTGGTGAAGAAGTTACTGAGCGCATAGAGCTTGAACTGGGGATCATCAGGGAGATGGGATTTGCCGGGTACTTTTTGATCGTTCAGGATTTTATTGCAGCCGCCAAAGAAATGGGCGTTTATGTTGGACCGGGGCGTGGTTCAGCGGCCGGTTCGGTCGTAGCCTATTGTACGGGCATCACCAATATTGATCCCCTGAAGTACGATTTGCTCTTTGAGCGTTTCCTGAACCCCGAGCGAGTATCGATGCCCGATATTGATATCGATTTTGATGATGACGGCCGCCAGCGTGTGATCGAATACGTGGTGGATAAATATGGCAAGGATCAGGTGGCCCATATCATCACCTTTGGTTCGATGGCTGCCCGTTCATCGGTTCGTGACGTCGCCCGGGTGCTTGATCTTCCTCTTTCAGATGCAGATCGATTGGCCAAGCTGGTTCCCGAAAAACCCGGTACCTCGCTGGATGATGCCTTTTCAGAGGTAAAAGAGTTGCGGGATCTAAAAGATGGTGAGGGCCTGGAAGCTGAAACTTTGAGAATGGCGCATGTACTGGAAGGGTCAGTAAGAAACACCGGGATTCATGCCGCCGGTGTCATCATTGCCCCAGATAAACTCACCGAATTCATTCCGGTTAGCACCGCTAAAGATGCGGATCTGTATGTCACTCAATTTGACGGCAGTGTGATCGAAGATGCCGGTATGCTTAAAATGGACTTCCTCGGGTTAAAAACCCTGTCTATTTTGAAAACCGCTATCGGGTATGTGAAAGAAAATTACGGTAAGGAATACAATCTGGATGATATTCCCCTGGATGATGATAAAACCTACAAGCTCTACCAGCAGGGTGGCACCTTAGGTACGTTTCAGTTTGAGAGTGAAGGGATGCGTAAACACTTACGTAACCTGAAACCCACGGGTATCAATGATCTTATCGCGATGAATGCCCTGTACCGACCGGGCCCTATGCAGTTCATACCGGATTATATTGAGCGAAAGCACGGCCGCGAAAAAGTTGAGTACGATCACGATGACCTGAAAGATATTCTGGAACCTACCTTCGGTATCATGATCTATCAGGAGCAGATCATGAAAGTGGCACAGCGCATGGGTGGTTACTCACTGGGAGAAGCGGATGTGCTTCGCCGGATCATGGGTAAAAAGAAACCCGAATTGCTGCCACCGGAAGAGAAAAAGTTTGTGAGTCAGGCTGTAGAAAAAGGCTATGATGAAGCCACAGCCAAAGCCGTTTTTGATAAAATGGCGATGTTCGCCGGATACGGGTTTAACAAATCTCATTCCGCGGCTTATTCGGTAGTGGCTTATCACACCATGTATTTCAAAGCCAATTACCCAGCTGAGTACATGGCGGCCGTGATGACGCACAACATGAGCGATGTAAAAAAGATCGCTTCCTTCATTGAAGAGTGTCAGCGAATGAATATTCCGGTCGACCCGCCAAATATCAACACAGCCCGTGGTAAATTCCGGGCCAAAGAGGGAAGGGTTCAATATGGCATGTCGGCCATAAAAGGAGTAGGATCTTCAGCTATTCAGCATATTGTGGAAGAACGTGAAGGAAATGGTGATTTCACTTCTATCTTTGATTTTGCCACAAGGGTCGATCTTAGAGTTTGCAACCGAAAAACATTCGAAAGTCTGATCATAGCAGGTGCATTTGATTCACTGAACAAGAATCGGGCACAGCTCCATGAATCCATAGAAGATATCTTATCCTATGCGGTGCGTAAGCAAGAGGAGATACGCCTGAATCAGGGGAATTTGTTTGGTGGAGACAGCGGAGGCCCCGGTTCTCAGGAACCAAAATTACGGGAGATCGTACCGTGGTCGCAGATCGAACGGTTGAATATGGAACGGGATCTGATCGGACTCTACCTGAGTGGACACCCACTGAGCCGGTTTAAGGAAGAGATCCGGTTATTTGGTAAACAAAACCTGAGTGATGAGGTTATGCAACGAATTTCAGACAGGGGCAGTATTAAGTTTATTGCCATTATCACCGGCATCAAACGGGTAACCGATAAAAAAGGCCGACCCTTTGCATTCCTTCAGATGGAAGACCTGAACAGCTCCTCAGAAGTGATCGCCTTCAGCAAGACCTATGATCAATATGCAAATCTCCTGCAAACAGACAATGTGTTATATGTGGATGGCGTGGTGGATAAACGAGGGGGTGAACCGAAAGTGATCGCCAACAGCTTTGAACGGGTAGAAAATCTGCGCGAAAAATATCAGGAGCAGCTGAATATCAAGATCGACCTGAAAACCTCGGATATAGACAAAAATGATCTGAAGCGAGTTGAGACCTTGTTTTCGCTGAATAAGGGCAGTTCGCAGGTGCGTTTGCATATTCATAGCGAAGAAGCTAATGCCCCTATCTGCATGAATGTGAGGAACTTTGTGGTTGAACCGAACGACGAATTACTCAGAGGATTACGTGAAGTACTGGGTGAGGAAGCCGTTCAGCTGGTTCATGGAAATTAATGGAACCGAGCCAGGTAAGAAAAGTAGTTTTTACATATCGGTTTGATACAGTATAAAGGTCTGCTATGGCCCCAATAACTTAAAAGAATGTGATAACTTGAATGATTTATTCCGATATTTGTTCAGAAATTGAAAGAAAACCAATAAATAAGAAATAATAGCATTATGGCTAAACCAATAGAATTTACAGACTCAAATTTCGAAAAAGAGGTATTGAACTCTGATAAACCCGTACTTGTAGATTTTTGGGCTGAATGGTGTGGACCTTGCAGAATGATCGGACCGATTGTTGAAGAAATGGCTGAAGAGTATGAAGGCAAAGCCAAGATCGGAAAAGTAGATGTTGACAGTAATCCGGAGGTTTCAGTTAAGTATGGAATCAGAAGCATTCCTTCTCTACTTATCTTCAAAGACGGTGAAGTTGTGGATCAGATCGTAGGGGCTGTGCCTAAATCTCACCTGACCAAACAACTTGAAGCTCAGGTTGCTTGATCCGAAGGTAACATCAATCATTTAAAAGCGGTATTTGGAAACAAATCACCGCTTTTTTTTATGCACTTTTACAAGGCTTTGCACGAACTGAGAATTCTCAGTGCTTTTTAGTGGTTATCTTCAAGCAAATCATAAAAATTTTAGAATAGATTCTGACGCATGAAACGAGTATTAATAATTACTGGAGTTTTGGTAGTTCTTGCCTTGCTGGCTTATCCAAAATTAACGGAACAGTCGGCCGGTGAGGGAAATTCTTCGGGGCAAAACTCAGGGGGAAGCCCGCTTTCGGTGGATGTCCATGTAGTTGAGCCGCAGGTTTTTGAGAATAAGATCTTTACAACGGGTACACTTATTGCAAACGAAGCCATTGATCTGAGAAGTGAGATCTCCGGTAAGATCGTAGAGCTGAAACTTGAAGAAGGAACCCCGGTGCGTGCAGGTGAGACTCTCATCAAGATCAACGACAATGAGCTACAGGCACGCCTTGAACAATCGGAATACCGGATAAGCCTGGCTGAAGTACGTGAGCAACGTCAAAAGCAGTTACTCGAGCGCGGTGGTATCAGTCAGGAAGAATACGATGCAACTCTTAACGAATTGAATATTCTGCGTGCAGAATCTGAACTGATCAAAGCGCAGATCGAAAAGACTGAAATACAAGCCCCATTCAACGGAGTAGTAGGTTTAAGGTATGTAAGTAATGGAAGTTACATCAGTCCGACCACGAATATTGCCAACTTGCAATCCATCAACCCGATCAAAGTTGAATTTTCTGTACCTGAACGGTATGCCGGCGTGGTGGAAGTTGGAGACCGGGCTATTTTCAATGTACAGGGGCAGGAAGAGGATTTCGAGGCTGAGATCTATGCCATTGAGCCTCGCATTGAAACCCAAACCCGAACGATCCGCATCAGGGCACTCGCCGAAAATGAGGACAGTAAACTGCTGCCCGGCGCCTTCGCTAACATCGAATTAATTTTGGAAGAGATCGAGAACGCTTTGATGATACCAACTATAGCCATAATTCCTGAGTTACAAGGCCAAAAAGTATTTGTTCTGAAAGATGGAAAAGTTGCTGAACAACAGGTGATAACCGGTATCAGAACGGAAAGTGATGTTCAGGTACTTAATGGGTTGGCTGTGGGAGATACCGTGTTAACGACCGGTTTACTTCAGGTTAGAACAGGCATGCCTGTAAGTGTAGATCAGGTCGATAAATATGAGGAGGGCGAACTATGAGTTTATCATCATTAAGCATCCGGCGACCGGTATTAGCTACCGTAATGTCGCTGGTCATTTTGATCCTCGGGGTTGTGGCTTTTACGTTTCTGGGTATCAGGGAATATCCGGCCACCGAACCGCCGATCGTAACTGTGAGTACCTCTTATACCGGGGCAAATGCTGAGGTCATAGAGTCTCAGATCACCGAACCTCTGGAGGAAGAAATTAATGGGATCGCCGGTATCAGAACCATTACATCTACAAGCCGTGAGGGTCGCAGTACCATTACTGTGGAATTTGAGCTGGAAATTGACCTGAATGATGCGGCCAATGATGTTCAATCAAGAGTTTCGCGGGCTGTCAGAAATCTGCCGCCCGATGCCGATCCACCCGTTGTCTCGAAGGCTGATGCAGATTCAAGTCCCATTGTGTTTTTGAATGTAAGGAGTGATAATCGAAGTTTGCTGGATCTCTCTGATGTAGCCTTCAACGATTTTAAGGAGCGTGTTCAAACCATTCCCGGAGTGAGTAGTGTTCAGATCTGGGGAGAAAAAGAATACTCGATGCGCTTATGGTTAGATCCATTAAGACTGGCAGCCTATCGGCTCACCCCGCTGGATGTGCAACGTGCCCTGCAAAGAGAAAATGTGGAGTTGCCTTCAGGCCGAATTGAGGGTGAAATGACGGAACTCACGGTTAGAACACAGGGAAGGTTGTATGAACCGGAGGAGTTCAATAACCTGATCATTGCAGAATCTGATGGAAATGTTGTCAGGTTCAGGGATATTGGGAATGCCGAATTAGGGGCAGCCAACGAGCGTACCATCCTGAAAAGAAATGGAGTACCCATGGTTGGGGTAGTTATCGTTCCTCAGCCCGGTGCGAATCAGATCGAGATCGCCAATGAATTTTACGAAAGGGTGGAGCAGATCAAAAAGGACCTTCCGGAAGATATACAAACCGCTGTTGGTTTTGATACCACAGAATATGTGAGAGCCTCTATTGATGAAGTTCAGCAGACCATTTTCCTTGCGTTAGGCTTGGTGGTCCTGATCATATTTCTGTTTCTCAGAGACTTCCGTACCACGGTTATTCCAATTATTGTGATCCCTATTGCTTTGATCGGTGCTTTTTTCGTGATGTACATCGCCGGATTTTCGATTAATGTATTGACGCTACTGGCCATTGTACTGGCAATCGGGCTGGTAGTGGATGATGCTATTGTGGTACTGGAAAATATCTATGCCAAGATCGAAAACGGTATGGATGTGATCGAGGCAGGGATCCTCGGTTCACAGGAGATCTTCTTTGCAGTTGTAGCCACCTCACTGGCATTGGTTTCGGTATTTACACCGATCCTGTTTCTTGGTGGTTTGACTGGGCGTTTGTTCCTCGAGTTTGGTGTGGTGATGGCCGGGGCTATCATTATTTCATCATTCGTGGCTTTGACCCTGACACCCATGCTTTCAACAAAATTCCTGAAATCGGATGCGAAGCATAGCTGGTTCTACAAGAAAACCGAGCCATTTTTCATCAGGTTGAATGAGGTTTACAAATCAAGTTTGGAATCGTTTATGGCGAAGCGATGGATGGCTTTTGTGATCACCGTATTATGTATTGGTGGGATCTGGGTGTTCTTTAACAACCTGCAGCAGGAACTGGCTCCACTTGAAGATCGTGGGCGTTTGATCATCAATGCCACGGCACCTGAAGGAGCTACCTTCGATTACATGGATAATTACATGAATCAACTCACGGATTTTCTCCTTGATGAAGTTCCTGAAACCGAAGGTCTGATCACAGTGACTTCACCCGGTTTCGGTTCATCAGGCTCTGTAAATTCCGGCTTTGGACGTTTGATCTTGTCAGATGCCTCTGAACGAGAAAGATCGCAACAGCAGATCTACAATGAACTATCTACCAAGATACAGGATCTGAGCGGTGCCCGAACGTTTGTAGCACAGGAGCAAAGTATTGGTGGCCGGCGAGCCGGGCAGCCTGTACAGTATGTGCTGCAGGCCAATACCATCGACAAGCTCAAGGAAGTGATCCCTGAGTTCATGGAGAAAGCAAGTCAGGATCCGACCTTTGCGTTTGTGGATGTGAACCTGAAGTTCAGTAAGCCTGAAGTGGAGATCAAAATTGATCGTGACAGAGCACAGGCACTGGGTGTTTCAACCCGTGATATCGCTGAGACCCTGCAACTGGCATACAGTGGGCAACGTTTTGGATTTTTCCTCAAGAACGGAAAACAATATCAGGTGATAGGACAAATGTCTCGTGAAGACAGAAATGCGCCTATTGATCTAAGGTCACTCTACGTAAGAAATGATGAGGGTGATATTATACAAATGGATAACCTGGTAACACTTACTGAAACAAGCAGTCCTCCTCAGTTATATCGGTTCAACAGGTATGCATCAGCTACAGTATCTGCGAGTCTTGCTCCCGGAAAAACGATCGGAGATGGGATTGAAGCTATGGATGCAATCGCTGATGAAGTGCTCGATGCTTCCTTTACAACGTCTTTATCAGGACCTTCACGAGATTTTGTGGAGAGTTCCTCAAGCCTGATCTACGTATTTCTTCTGGCCCTGGTACTCGTTTATCTGGTGCTTTCGGCACAATTCGAAAGTTTCCGTGATCCCCTGGTGATTATGTTTACCGTACCCCTGGCTTTGACCGGTGCGCTATTTACCTTGTGGTACTTCAATCAAACCCTGAACATTTTCAGTCAGATCGGCATGATCATGCTGATCGGGCTGGTGACCAAGAACGGTATTCTTATTGTTGAATTTGCTAATCAAAGGCAGGTACAGGGATTATCCAATCTCGAGGCGATCAAGGATGCAGCGGTTGCCCGGTTCAGACCTATTCTGATGACAAGTTTTTCTACAGTTCTGGGAATCCTTCCTATAGCCCTGGCATTGGGAGCCGGTGCAGAAAGCCGTAAGTCTATGGGTATAGCGATCATCGGTGGATTGATCTTTGCGAGTATTTTGACTCTTTATGTGATCCCTGCACTGTACAGTTATATCTCAGCTGAGCGATCTGAAAAGGGTGCCATCGATGAAGAAAAATTGAAAAAGATTGATAAAATGGAAACGGCCCAAGTATGAGATCAGTAACAAATATGAATTCAAAAATGAGTATGAAAAACCTTTGCCTGATTTTGTTAGCCGTAGCCGGGTTGAACGTGCCTGTACACGCGCAGGTAGTTTTGGAACTTGAAGAGGCCGTTATAATAGGTTTAGAGAATAATTTCTCAATTCAAATTCTTGAAAATCAGGTTCAGATCTCAGAGAATAACAACAGTATTGGGAATGCCGGTTTTCTGCCTGTGATATCGGCCGACGGTTCCATAAATGAAAGAGTGCAGGATAATATCACTGTGTACGGAAATTCGAATATTGCAGATCGTAATGATCAGAATGCCGTGACAACCGTATATGATTATGGGGTCAATGCCACATGGAGAATTTTTGACGGGCTCACCATGTTTGCCACTCTCGACCGTCTTTCAAATGAAATGGAAGTCAGTGAGGCTCAGGCTCAACTGCAGGTAGAAAATGTTCTGGCTGATATCATCACCGGTTACTATGAAATAGCCGGACAGCAGAAGGCGGCCGAAGTACTTGAAAATACGGTTGAGATATCTGAGGAACGTATTCGCATTGCAGAAACCAAACGGGACCTGGGATCCGGTTCGGAATATGAGTTATTGCTGGCCCGGGCAGATTATAACACAGATAGAACGTCACTGATCAGAGCCAATACAAACCTGAATCAGCTTAAAGTGATTCTCACATCCGTTTTAGGAGATTCGGTGAATGTTGATTTTTCGGTTCAATCCGAGATCAAACTGGCTGAGCGGTTATCTTACACTGAACTTCTGGATGAAGCCCTGCAGCAAAATCAGGAGCTTAAAATAGCGCGCATCAATGAACGGATCGCTAAAGCTGAAGTTCGTGAAGTACGGGGTGACTGGTTGCCAAATGTTGATATTAATGCCGGCTATGGATATTCCAAAACGGAAGCAAGTTCCGGTTTTTCAGAATTTTCAGAAAGCAAGGGCTGGCGATATGGGGTGAGTGCTTCCATCAATTTGTTTGACGGTTTCAATAAAAATCGGCGCATGCAGAATGCACAGATCAGGCTCAAAAATCAGGAGTTGTCCAAACAGGACCTTCGCCTTCAGATCACCGCTCAGCTAAGCAGGGTGTATGCCCAATACACAGATGCCCTGGATCTTATTGACCTGGAGCAGGAAAACCTTGAGATCAACAAGGAAACCGTGAGTATTGCTTTAGAACGATTTGAGCTGGGTACCATCAACTCCATTGAATTGAGAGAAGCCCAGCAAAGTTTACTGAATGCCGAGAACCGTTTGATCGAAGCAGAAATAGCTGCAAAATCAGCTGAAACAGAGTTGCTCAGGCTGAGCGGACGCCTGCTTCAAAAGAATTAATAGTACAGACTGAATCTGATCGATCAGTCAAGATCAAAGGATAAGGTGAGTTTACGTCCGTTGTCTTCAAAGAGAACCTCATCGGCATACTCTTTCATCAAAAAGACGCCGCGACCACTGGTGTTGAAAAGATTTTCTTCGGCTATTGGGTCGGGGAGGGCATCCGGTTCAAAACCTTCACCTTCATCCGTTGTAACAAAAGTGAGTTTCGTCCCGTCATGATATGCTTCGATCACCGCTTTCCTGGATTCTTCCAGTTTGTTGCCATGTACGATAGCGTTGGTTGCCGCTTCACTGACAGCTAACATCAGGCGGGCATAGAGCTCATCGTCAAACCCCAGTTCTTTCTGTAGCTTGTTCAACAATCCTTCGAGCTTCTCAACTTCTTCGTATTCGGATCTAAGCGTAAGTTTGTGTAGTAACTTCATTGATTATGCATAAATACCACGCAATTTCAGCGTCGTGGCTACCCGATCGATAGCATATACATACGCCGCCTGTCTGAGCGTAATACTATACTTTTCACTTACCATAAACAAGTTGTCGAAAGCTTCACGCATCATGCGGTTCAGGCGTCGGTTCACCCGTTCTTCGGTCCAGAAATAACCGTGCCTGTCCTGCACCCACTCAAAGTAGGAAACAGTGACTCCGCCGGCATTTGCGAGGATATCCGGGACAACCATGATACCGTTTTCTTCGAGGATCTTATCGGCATTTGCGGTTACCGGGCCGTTAGCGCCTTCAGCTATGATACGGGCTTTAATATTTGGCGCATTGTCTTTATTGATCTGATCCTCTTTGGCAGCCGGGATCAATACATCACATTCCAGTTCAAGCAATTCCTTGTTTGTGATCTTTTCTGCTCCGTCAAATCCTTCTAATGAGAAGTTGTGTGTCAGGGAATAGTTAAGGGCTTCCGGGATGTCGATCCCATCTTTGTTGTAATATCCTCCTGAGATATCACTTATTGCAATGATTTTAGCGCCTTGTTCATACATGAGCTGTGCCGATACGGACCCCACATTTCCGAAACCCTGTACTACAACGGAAGTATTGCTTGGTGAAATTTTTAGCTTACCGAGAGCTGCCAGCGTACAGGTTACCACACCGCGACCGGTGGCTTCTTTACGACCTTTGGAACCACCCAAGATGATTGGTTTACCGGTTACTACAGCCGTTTCAGTTTTCTTTTGCTTCATGCTGTAGGTGTCCATAATCCATGCCATCACCTGTTCATTGGTATTCATATCAGGAGCCGGGATATCACGGTCAGGGCCAAATACATCGAGCATATTTGCGGTATACCGGCGGGTGAGTCTTTCGAGCTCACTTTGGGAAAGTTCTTTTGGGTTGACCTTTACACCACCTTTTGCCCCTCCAAAAGGCACATTTACCACTGCACATTTCCATGTCATCCATGCAGCCAAAGCTTTCACTTCATCGATGGTTACATCATCGGAGTATCTGATCCCTCCTTTAGACGGACCGAGAATACTGTTGTGAATAACACGATAGCCATCAAAAACTTCAATACGGCCGTCGTCCATGGTAACCGGAATGGAAACCATAATGACTTTCTCGGGACTTGACAGATATTTGAAAATACCTTCATCCAGATCAAGGATCTCTGCTGCAAAACGGAATCGCTCCATCATGGAAGCAAATGGGGAGTCGGGAGTCATATGGGGAGTTGGTTCTTTGTAATAGCCGCTGGAGATGGAGTCTTTTTTAGACATTGAAATGTGGAAATAAAAATGTTGTGATTTTAGCTCAAAAAAGCGGTTCCAAATATAATAGTAAAACCTAAAACTATCGCTTTTTTTATAGAAATATCCTGTAATCTTAAAATTTAACAATGAAGAACACATGAACCGCCACAGGCAAAATTTCCGGCAGGGTTGATGTTATCTAATTGTTAAGTATCGGGTGATATGGTGAATCGTAATACTGCCTTAACATTTACTTTTTACACTTGTGGCCAAATCAGCACACATAAGAAAGTAAATGTCAGATTCATCTAATAACAAAAACGGCTCAAGCCCAATCGAACAGTTTATTCCAACCGGATTTTATGACGTTATCCGTCAAGAAAGAGTCTTTATAGGCCTCATTGGTGTATTCTTTTTTATCGCCGGTGTCACATTCCCATACGCAGAATTAGCTATGTGGGTTGGATTCTTTTTTGCAGGTTACTCAGCTATTGCAAACGACAGTATCCAGACTATAGGAACATTTTTAGCCTCCAACATGGACAAGAAATGGTGGGTCCTATGGCTTTGGATCGGCGGTATTTTTCTTGTCACAGTAACAGCAAGTTGGGTCATTTATGATGGGGATGTTACCTATCAAAGATTGACCTCAAAAGGATTCTCCGAAGCGCCCACTAATTTTAGCTTTCTTCAGGTTGCCGCTCCGATCTTTTTGTTGATACTGACCCGTATGAGAATGCCGGTTTCAACTACCTTTCTACTTTTAAGTGCTTTTGCCAGCTCCGCTGAGGGGATCACTTCCGTATTGGGCAAAAGTTTATCAGGATATGGCCTGGCACTGATCACCGGACTTGTTGTATGGTTGGTGGTTACCAAAACGGTTGAGAAAAGATTTAACGGAGAGCCTAAGAAATACTGGCTGCCACTTCAATGGATCATATCCGGTACCCTATGGGCTGTATGGGTGATGCAGGATGCTGCTAATATAGCCGTATATTTACCGCGAACTCTGGATGTGACCCAGTTCCTTGGTTTCTCACTCTTTATCTTTTTTGGCTTAGGACTTTTGTTTTATCTGAGAGGGGATAAGATTCAGGAGATCGTGACTGAAAAATCCAGGGTGACAGATATCAGGTCTGCTACCATCATTGACTTTGTGTATGCTATTTTGTTGGTATACAAACTCACAGTGAGTACCGTACCTATGAGTACTACCTGGGTATTCCTTGGATTGCTGGCCGGACGTGAGCTGGGTATCAGTATTATGGATAACAAGGAAATGGGGCGACCACTTAGTAAGGTATTTATTATGGCCTTCAAGGATCTGAGTTATGCCCTGATCGGATTGGCCGTATCGATCATACTGGCCGTATCAATCAATGATGATGTGAGGAGAGAATTACTGCAA
>OBLN01000454.1_pt1 | contig 14884 bp, 8 predicted proteins | sample 1519301 | NCBI WGS metagenome assembly OBLN01 (sample SAMEA2452533, study PRJEB22499) | sediment metagenome | reverse complement strand
ACCGATGAAAACTTCGCTGGCTCCGCCAAAGTCAAGAATGTCTACCAGCCTGCACTCAAGGTTTACGGGACACTCCCGTATCATTGGAGCTTTTTCGAGTTTTCCGTAAAAAGTCCCGAAAATGCCGGATTTATCCTCCTTTTTTCCGGAAACTATGCCGCAGTAATCAGTAGCTTCAAGCAGGTGTCTGGAAGGAATATTCACACTGAAGCATCCATTCTCCCTGATTCCTCCATTTGTATAATGCACTCTTCCCAGAGTTACCGAAACCATAGGAGGACCTGCCTGAACGATTCCGCAAAATGCGACTGTAAGATAATTTGGCTTTCCATTTACATTCGCTCCCACCAGGACAGTAGGCATTGGATAAAGAAAACTCCTGGCTCCTATAGCTTTTTTCTCTCCGATTTCCATTCATTTGTCCTCCAAAAAATTCCATAACCGAAATTGAGATCTCCTTTAAAGATATTCTTTTACCGTCTACTCTTCTGTTGACCTTTTCCATTGACCTGTAAAAAAATACCCTCATAAGTATACTTCTTTATAAGTATTCTCAGATCTGTAATTAGCATTCCGGTTTTATTGGGATACGGATAAAATGCAACTTGCGTTATCATGCAGTCTTCCCGTACATAAATTCGTGAAAGCCAATCATGGTGCAGGTTGAGATGGTTTGGCTAAACATGAAAGAACAATCGTTACTTACTTTCAGTATAGGACTTCGGACAAAAACTGATTATTGGAGAAATTGAGGTTTTTTAAAGGTTGTCCAGAATCCAGATTTCTTAAGTCTGTCCCCAAACTTTACGACAAGAAGGCAGAAAGCCTTTTTTGACTCACAAGAAATGATACTTTCAGAAAATTCTTTACTAGCCTACACTCCAAAAATCCAATCAATATTAATTTATCGTTATTAACCTGCCAGTATTAACTCGGAATTCACCTCCCGGTATATATCAGACAATCAGAAGAGGAAATAGAAAATTCCTCTCAAGACTCGGTTATAGTAAATATAAAAAAACGATTCGACTTTAAAAACATTGTAAATTAGCATATTTCTTATATATGCTGATGTAATATGATAGAAAATATAGAATATGTTAAACGCTAAAAGTTAAAAAGAAATCAAAATAAAATAAAAATATAGTTAGAAAGTTTAAGAAGATCCCCAGAAACCTTAGATTGAATTCAGAGTGCTGGAAATTACTGAATTATACTTTCTCAGCCTCTGCTTCACATCCCAATCAATCCCAAACCGTGCGCTAAAAATGCGCGTATTGTAAACACATGGGGGAGAAGATTCTGATAAAAGATATTGATAAATACCCCGAACTTTTTTCAAGCGTCCCACAGAGCTCCCAGCTCTCTGCCGTATACAGCAATATTGAAGAACTGACAGAATTACTTGTTGCATATTTTAAGCAGGGGATTGAAAGGGGAGAGCACTGTCTCTGGATTGTCCCTGACTCCCTGGCAGCCGAAAGAGCCAAGAGCGAACTTGAGAATAAAGGAGTGGAAATCGGAAAATATATTTCTTCGTCTCAGTTAGAGATTGTATCGGCCAGCACACTTTCGGAAAGCGTTTCTCTGTTTGAATCAGCGTTAAAAGAGCTTATGAAGGGGAGGGGAGGAAAAGTCTTATCCGAAGGATATTCCGGATTTAGAGTAACCCTTGATTTTAGTGGAGCTGAGAGTTCCTTCAAATCTTTCCTTGAGAGGATTGAAAAGAGTATTGAAGAAATTGATCAGGATAGCAGGAGAACTCTAACGTTTCTCTGTACTTTCTCGCTTGAAGAGTTGTCAAGCAGTAATCTTATCGAGCTGGTTGAAGAAAAAGGGGTTCTCGTTAAAAGAAAAGATAAATGGGAATACCTAGTAAACACATGCAATGTAAATGGGCAAAAAGAACTTGAAACGACTCTCCTTAAAGCTAAAAAAGATGCTGAAGCTACAAACAGGGCAAAGAACAGCTTTATAATGAACATGAGCCATGAGCTTCGAACTCCTCTCAATTCAGTAATAGGCTTTTCTGACCTGCTGCTGGAAGGGGCTTTCGGACCACTGAACACGAAACAATCAAAATACGTCAATAACATACTTATAAGTGGGAAAAATCTTCTTGAAATTATTAACAACCTGCTCGACATCTCAAGGCTTGAAGCAGGTGAAAAGACCCTCAAATATGAAGACGTGGATGTTGCAAGCCTCATAGGTGAGGTAAGGATGAGCCTCCTGTCTTCTGCTTCGGCCAAGAAAATTAACGTAGAGCTGAAGGTCGACCCTGCTGTAGGAAATATCAGGGCTGATATTACAAAGCTCAGGCAGATCCTTTACAACCTGGTCAGTAATGCTATAAAATTTACTCCAGCAAGAGGAAAGATTATTATCAGTGCCAGTAAGAAAGAAGAAGTCCTTGAAGTAAAGGTTAAGGATAACGGAATTGGGCTCTCAGAGGAAAGCCATGAAAAAATATTTATGCCCTTTACACAGGCAGATTCCTCTGCAGCCAGAGGTTACGGCGGAGCTGGTCTTGGATTATATATCGTAAAAAATTTTGTAGATCTTCACGGCGGGAATATCTGGGTTGATTCAGAAGTAGGAAAAGGAAGCACATTCACCTTTACCATCCCTGGACAATAGGAAAATATCCCTCTTCCGGAAAATAAACAGAAAAAAGCTAGCCCATTACCTAAAGGGAAAAAACAAAAAACAACTGACTCTACATCTAAACCTGTAAATGAACCGGAAAATTGAAAACTGGAAAACAGACATTTAAGGCATTTAGAGAACATTTAGAGAATATTAAAGTTCCATTAAGATTAAAAGCTGCAAAACTACACAGAAAGCCTGGTTCAGTGAGATTTACCTTTACACAGGTTATCGAAACTGTCCCAGGAATATACTGAATTTTAGCATAGAATGGATTTTATTTAGAGGATCCATAAAGGATAAATTGTAAAGGTAACGGGCATCCTGTGCTTATGCTCTTACCTTAAAAGGTTCAGAAAGGATATTTAATCTCTTTTGTTCATATTATAGGTTTGTTCATATTATAGGTTTGTTCATAATTATAGTTTTGTTCATATCCTGGCATTGTTAGTATCCTGACAGATTCGATTTTTAAACATAACTTCGATTCAACAGAGTATTTATGTGTTTTACTGCCTCTGTGTCTTACCGCCTCTTTTTCCTGTAAATCAATATACCAATAGCAGCAAGGGCAGCAAGCAGAACCCCAGCTATGATCAGACTTGAACTACTTCTGTTATTTTCTTCAACCTGCCGGATTTGAAGATCACTTACCTGATTTTCGTGTTTATTTATGCCGTTGCTATAGCTTGCGGATAGGCTGAGGTTTATCGGTTCTGAGCCTTCTTTTTTATCCAGGTCCGCTACAGCATCAAATTTTATTGTGAAAAGTTCGTCGGGGTCCATGGGGCCGATGAAGTATTCTGCAGGATAAAACTTTACGCCTTCTGCTTCAGGTTTTATGCTAACGGAATTGAGGACATTCGGGTGAGTATTTGCTACATCAAACTCTAAGGCAGCTTCGCCGTTTATAAGTGTGAGTGGCTTTGAAGGGATTACCTTTACATTCGAAGAGTCAACTTCAATCGGGATATTCTTCCGACTATTATAATCAAAAGAGTTACCTTCAATTGCAAGTTCAAGGTTATGAGTTCCTTCAGTTGCATCTTCAGTTATCATCACATTAAATGTCAGTTTGATGCTGTCTCCAGGGCCCAGAAGCCCCATTTCTCCATATGGAGCACCGAGGATAATTATACCATCGGATAGAGGTCTCAGGGCTGCAGCCTGGATTCTGGCATTGGTGTCATAATCTTTTCCATCAATGCTAACAGTAGGGGCTGTTGCGGTATTGCTGAGGTTTACAGTAATAGTACCTCTGTCTCCGGGCATGAAGGCTTGAGGATTGGAAACGACATTTTTGAGTTCCAGAGTACCTTTGCTGTCAAAAGTTTCAGTACCGATCCTTATATCAAAAGATTTCTCACTCCAGGGGCTTTTCTGGTCGATTCTTGTGCGAATGTCAATTGATCGGACTCCTTTTTTAGCATTCTTATCCACGAAAAGGTGGAATTCTTTTGATGCAAATTTGCCTGGAGCAAGAGCTCCGACGTTCTGTACCGCATTTGCCTGAGAATCAATGGAAAAAGGATATTCGGGGACTATTTCAATATCGACATTTTCTGCACGGTCTCTGCCTATATTTTCTATCTGGATTGACAGGTCCAGGTATTCTCCTATTTTCGCAGGATATGGGTTCGTTTCAACAATTGTAACCTTCAGACTTGCGCTGGCAGTAGCGGCAGAAGCAGGTACTGCAAAAATAGATGAAACTAAAAGCAGAAAAATAACAGCAAAGGTAATCGGGGTTTTCAGTCTTCTCATTTTAACTTGTCCTGATTTATTCTAGGTTATTCCGAATTTCTCTGGACTATTCCGTCTTTTACGAGTATTACCCTGTCAGCATACTTTGCAATTTCAGGATCATGAGTGATCATTACTATAGTCCTGCCTTCTCTGTTAAGCCGGGTAAACATATCAAGGATTTCACACCCGGTTTTAGAGTCCAGATTTCCTGTAGGCTCATCGGCAAGAAGGATTGCCGGGTCATTGATAAGGGCTCTGGCAATGGCTACCCTTTGTGATTGCCCCCCCGAGAGTTCCCCGGGCTTATGACGCAAACGGTCTTCAAGCCCGACCATTTTTAGAAGCTCTTTTGCCCTCTTGCGCGTATCTTCACCTTCTCTTTTGTTAGCATAAGTAGGCAGTTCAACGTTTTCAAGAGCTGTAAGCCTTGGGATCAGGTTAAATGTCTGGAAAACGAAGCCAATTTCAAGTCCTCTCAGCCTGGCAATTTCCTTATCAGACAGACTACTGATATCAAGACCTTTGATCACGATTTTCCCTTCCGTAGGTCTGTCAAGAAAACCTATGAGATTCATAAGGGTGCTTTTTCCAGATCCTGAGGGACCCATTATAGCAAGGAATTCTCCTTCCCTTACTGTTAAGTTAATATCTCGAAGAATAGGGACTTCAGTATCTCCCAGGAAATAGCTCTTTTTGACATTTATAACCTCTATTACCGGAGCTCCGGGGAGGTTTTCATCAGTGCCGTTACTCTGGCGGCCGGAATGAGGCAATTCACATTTAAAGGGCTTTTCATCTGGAACATTATCAAACGTAAGAAGGTTGTCTTTCGAAGGCAGATTCTCCTCAATCCTTTCACCTGCTTCCAGGCTCAAGTATTCAGGAGAAGAAACCTCAGGATCAGGTAATTTAGTTTCCATGTCCCCTCCACTATTATTCAAAATAACATATCATTCGAATTATAGAAATTATTTTACTGATTACCTAACAATACCAGTATTTTTCGTTCTTAAATTTTTCTTATCCTGACAATGGCATGAGATAAACTCTGCAAAAAACAGCGCCTCAGTCCATATTTGTAAGTTTTTAACTCTAAGGCAGGAAGTCCCTTCCTCTGAGCACAGCAACAGGTTGGGAATGAAAGCCGTCAACTTTCTCACATTTTCTAGTTATGATTTTGGTAACTTACATATTTTAAGGCTATTATATAATGCCGTATTGTCCACCACAAGCTGAAGCGAGACCCAGGCAAGACGGTTGGAAATATTATATGGCAACTCCTGAAGGGATCGGAAGTAAGGTGGGGAAAGCCATTAACTGTTGTGCATCTCAAGTCGTTGTGCATTAAATATATCATGCTCATTGTCACGTGAGGAAGGCGGAGAAGAGTCTGTGGACTGGTTCTCACCAGAGAGAGTAATGAAGCAGGAAGTCCTTTCCAAAAGGCAGGGGAGAGTTTACATAGCGTCTTTGAGAATAATTTCTTTAAATACAATTTGTTTTTGCCAGAAGTTATTGATAAAAACCAATGAATTCCTTATCTTTTAACTGCTTAATATCTATTCGATTACTGATCAGTTTTATTGGTTAGTAGAAATAGTGTAAATTAAGGTTACTTAAAAGTGACTCTTATTTAAGTAATTATTACTGAATCTTCCAAAGAAAAAAACAGGTAAATATGAGATTTAAGAGATTTCGAAGAGATTTAAAAAGGGATGAAGACGGAGTTAAAAATTTAAAAAGGTTAAAGTGGTTAACAAGATTAAAGCGATTCAGAAAACTAAGAAAGTTGATAAAATTAGGAAAGTTGATAAAATTAGGAAATTGAGTAAAATTGGGAAATTGAGTAAAATTAGGAAAGTGAATAAATAATTAACAAGAATAAAAAAGATATTAATGAAAAAAGGGCTGAATAGAGCTGAAAAAAAGTGAAGAAAAAATATTGAAAAAAGGGTTATTCCTTAAATTTGAAATACCCTTATTCATACCTCAAGGCATCTACAGGGTTCATGCTTGCAGCTTTTCTTGCAGGATACAGACCTGCAACTACACCTACAAGAACCGAAACAAAAATCCCGATTTCGATCAGCATGAAGGGAAATACAGGAGGAAGTTTGAGAGCCCCTTCAATTATATAGGCTCCAAAACCACCTATTGCAGTACCCACCAGACCCCCTAAAAAGCTGACCATTACTGATTCCAGCAAAAATAGGGATAAAATGTTTGAACTGCTATAGCCTACGGACTTCATTATACCAATTTCCCTCGTGCGTTCGGTAACTGTTACAAGCATAATATTCATTATTCCTATCGAGCCTACAAATAACGAAACTAAAGCAAGGACGAGCAGGAAAGAGCTCAAAGCTTCTCCTAAAGCACCGGTTTCTTCAAGGACATCCGCCTGGTTGAATACGGTATAAGGCTTTGAATCCTCGTCATCAATATCCCTTATAGGGATCCCGAAATTCCTGGCAAGCCTCCTATCCACCTCATCCGAGATATCGCGGATATTCTCGGAGCTTTCTGCCATTGCAAAAAAGGTACCATAGTCCTGCTCGCCAGTCATCTCATTCATGATCGAGATAGGGATGTAAACTATCATGTCTGTACTGCCGTCTCCCCCCACAATAGTTTCTTTTGAGTCTTCCAGAACTCCTTTTACTTTGAAGCTCTTTCTTACAAGCGTGCCGTTTTCCTGCCGGAATGAGATATCAACGGTATTTCTATGTGAAATACTTCTGCCAAATTCTTCTTTCGCAAGATCGTATCCAAGGACAGCAGAATAAATATCCTTATCAGTAAGGAAAGTGCCTTCTTCCATCTTAATTCCCTGAATTTCCTGGAAATCCCCATTTACACCAACAATGCTCACGCTTTTAGTATCTGAAAGATAACTGATCTCTCCAGGCACTATTTTTCTGGGAGAAACTCCAGAAATTCCCGGAGCGTTCTTAATTATTTCAAGTTCGCTTTGATAAAAAAGGTTTGGCTGGTCGCTATACGCGATTATAAAATTTGAGCCTACGGAAGTAACCTCATCAGTAAAAAACTGATTGAAACTGGCACCCAGAGATGCATTTACAATTACTGCCGCAACCCCTATCACAATTCCGAGTGTAGTAAGCGCAGACCGTAATTTAGCACTGCGTATACTCCCCAAAGCAATACGAGCAGCCTGTACAAATTTTATCATATTTTACCCCCGACAAATATGATATTTAAAGTGTTTATTCGGTCATTGTTTTTTCCTTCTGTACAGGAGGAAAGCTGCAGGGATAAAAACTGCAATAACACCCGCAATTGCAAATGTGGAGTTTGTTTCGGAAGGTATGGAATCATCTTCGAGGTTAAGGTTACCTACGATGTTCTCGTGCCTGTTAATTCCGTTGTTATAGTTTGCACTGACGGACATATTTATGGCTTCGTCCTTTTTCTCCGCCTTCGAAGAGTTGTCCCTTACGGCATCAAATTTTATTGTAAAGAGTTCATCAGGATCCATTGGACCGATGAAGTATTCTGCGGGGTAAAACCTTATGCCTGCTGCTTCAGGTTTTATGCTTACAGAGTTAAGCTCATTCGGGTGAGTATTTGCTACGTCAAATTCTATAGTAGCTTTTCCGTCAACCATGGTGAGCGGCTTTGATGTGATTACTTTTACGTTAGAAGAGTCGACTTCGAGCGGGATATTCTTCCGGCTATTATAATCAAAAGAATTGCCCTCAATCATAAGTTCAAGATTATGGACTCCGTCTCTTGCTTCTTCTTCGACCTCAACATTGAAGGTTAATTTAATACTATCCCCAGGACCCAGAAGCCCCATTTCATAATAGGGAGCGTCCTGAACCCTGATCCCATCAGAAAGTGGTCTCAGAATTGCAGCCTGAATTCTCGCGTTGGTGTCATAGTCTTTTCCATCGATATTGACAGTAGGAGTTGATGCTGTGTTCCGGAGAGTTACTGTGATTGTGCCCCGATCTCCAGGCATAAAGGCTTCGGGAGATGTAATAATCTCTGCAAGTTCGACTGTACCTTTGCTGTCAAATGTTTCAGTACCTATTCTCAGATCAAAGGATTTCTCGCTCCATGGATTGCCTTTGTCGGTCCTGGTACGAATATCAATGGAACGCACACCCTTCTGGGCATTTTTATCAACATATAGATAGAACTCTTTCGTAGCAGTCCTTCCAGGATTAAGAGCTCCTATGTTCTGTATGGCATTTGCCTGAGAATCTAAGGAAAACGGATACTTTGGAACTACTTCGATATCAATATTATTGGCTTTATCCCCACCCACATTTTCGACTTGTACGGTAAGGGTCAGGTACTCCCCAATCTTTGCAGGATAAGGGTTTGTTTCAACAATCGTCACTTTCAGGTTTGCACTTCCTACAGCTGCAGAAGCCGGAAACGCAAAAACGGAGGCAATTAAAAGTAAAGAAAAGAAAGTTGCAGAAATATGCTTCTTAATTAACTTCATATATTTTCACCTTAATTGACCTTAGTTGTACTGGATTACCCCATCTTTTACCAGGACAACCCTGTTTGCATATTTTGCAATCTCAGGGTCGTGCGTAACTATTATAACTGTCCTTCCTTCCTTATTTAAATCCATGAATATACGGAGAATCTCGGACCCTGTTTTTGAGTCAAGGTTTCCGGTCGGTTCATCCGCAAGCAGAATATAAGGATCGTTAATAAGTGCGCGTGCAATTGAGACTCTCTGGGACTGACCTCCGGAAAGTTCTCCAGGCCTGTGGTGCATACGCTCCTGGAGTCCCATAAGTTTCAAAAGCTCTTTTGCGCGCTTTTGCGGATCAATACTCCTTGAGTTGGCAAATGTTGGGAGCAAAACATTCTCAAAAGCGGTCAGGCGAGGAACAAGGTTGAAAGTCTGAAAAACAAACCCAATTTCAAGTCCCCGTATATGGGCAAGTTCTTCATCGGACATCCTGTGCAGGTCCCTTCCTCTTATAAGGACTTTCCCATCAGTAGGTCTGTCAAGGCAGCCTATTAAATTCATGAGTGTACTTTTTCCAGAGCCTGACGGCCCCATAATAGCCAGAAACTCTCCCTTTTCAATTTTGAGATTGATACCTGAGAGCACCGGAACCTCCATATCTCCAAGTACATAACTTTTTCTGACGTTGGAAATTTCAACAATAGGGAACCTATCCTCAGGCAAACTACCTATGTTGGTATTCATATCCCCCTCCCCACTTTTACTGAGACATGATCAGAACGAATAACATTCAATAATCTAAATTGTTTTTACTCCTTATGTAAGAAAGTCCATTTTAATTTATGCTCTATAAATTTCTAACTTAAGAATGATTATTTAGTTCTATTGATATCGATTTATGGTTACCATACCTGACTTTTAAAACGGGACTTTGAAAATTAGTACTAGATACACTGTTTTGGACTCTTGGAGAGACCGGTAAATTCCAGGTATTCTTTTTGCTTGAATTTCTGTGGCAGGAAAAAATAGAGAATATAAGCATATCCTGAGAAATATGAATCGGCAACCACGGCATACATGAGATCATTAAAAGACTTTTTTATGAAATTTAAGTCCTTTTGCAGAGAGATATCTTGGTTATTTTAAACTGATTTTTCCTGTACATATAATCTGTAGCTAAATGTAAAAACATATGCGTAAACTGCTCAGTAACAAGAAGTTATTTTTCAAATATATGAAATCATTTAAAAATATATGAAATATTTAGAAAAATAACAGTACATTCAAACATATAAAGTATTTAAAAATATACAGTAGGCTATAGAAAAATAATTCTCCAAATCTTTGAGAACTATTATTTGTAAGAATATGTAATTCTATTCAATTTATATAATCTTGTATATATAGCTAAATGTAGCCACTGACAGCTATAATTTTAAAATGTTGATCGCGAGGAGAAGAAAAATTTCCCATAATAATTTTTCTAAGTAGCTGACAGGGAAACGAGCTTGGGGGTAGGTAGAGAAAGTTACAGGGTGTCTTAGATAGCATACTCAGAGGAGCTATGCAGGTATCGATATTGGAACAATACGAAAGAGGGAATAGAATAAGAAGGAGGAATAAATATGTTCTTTGGATTTAACCTCAGTCAGCTTATCAAGATTGCCTTTGAATTTAACCTTGGTTTACTCTTCAAATTCTAATCTTGCTACGGCATTGAATTTGAGTTTGATTAATCACATCTAAAGGAATCTGGCTAATATAAAATATAGGGGTAATGAAAATGTTCTTCAGTCTTGTATACTCAAAGGTCATACAATACTACGAATCAACCTACATCAAATTCACTTACTGCTTCTAACCAGGCTGTAAGGGACAACTCCGGGCTAACGGGTGTTTTTGGGATGCCATGGCTCGATTGTGGATGATGGAGGAACAGGGGATAAACAAATAAAGTAAAAGAATGGAGGGAACTGATATGTTCTTCAGTCTTGTATACTCAAAGATCATAAAATACTACGAAGCAACCTATGTTAAATTCACCTACTGGATTTAAGCAAACTTTGGAAAAAGTTTGCTTTGAGTTACTTGAGTGTTTTTAACATTCGTAAGACTCGGAAATCAGTGAAGATGAATGGAAATGAATGAACGGCATACAGGAAAAGAATGGAGGGAACTGACATGTTCTTCAGTCTTGTATACTCAAAGATTATAAAATACTACGAAGCAACCTATATCAAATTCACCTACTGGATTTAAACAGTAGAGAATTTGCAGCTATTGGGAATATGTAGGCATCTGTGCAGGGTTTACGGTACCTTAAAAGCCCGATAGCAAAGGATAGTATAACGGGGAATGAACGAATACAGGAAAAAGTGGAGGGAACTGATATGTTCTTCAGTCTTGTATACTCAAAGATTATAAAATACTACGAAGCAACCTATATCAAATTCACCTACTGGTTCTAATCAAGCAGTAACGTCAGCTGCAATATTGATAAAAAGCAAAATACTATATGTAAGTTGCCTGGTTTCTCAGGCAACTTTATCTTTAAAAAATAAATATATAACTATTACTTTTTTACATTTCAGCTATTTTCCATACCAAACACTTTTTTATTCAGCTTTCACCGGATTAATTTGCATTTTCCTGCAAGTAAAGTCAATAAAATAAAATTAGAAATTACATTAAAAAATTAAAGACATAACAGAAAAAGATAAAATACCGGTGAATTAGAATTTTATTATATGAATTATGTTAAAGAAACCATAGACTAATGAGTAAAAAAGTAAAGCATCAGCCGTAAGAATGCTTTCAATAATAAATGATCAGCATCCAAATAATTAAAGACTACTATTTGTAAGGAGTATTCGTTCTTTACACTATATATAAATTAATAATATACCTGTATATTGATATCCCTTCAAGAGTTAAAATTGGGATCTTCATCTCTAAAAAGAAAAGACATCTAAAATATAGTAATTAACCTGATACAAAGATTCGGAGTATTGAACAGAAAAATCTTAAGCATCAACTTCTTTGACAGGGCCGAAAAGTCATCTGTCATCCGGGATTCCAGAAAAACTTAAGGGATATAAATTGTAACAGGAGGTTGGGGGAGAGAACTGTTATATCAGCTAAAAAGACTCAAAATCTGGTTAAGAGCTATCTCAAAACGCTCCATTAAATGTGGATTTTGGAGAATCAAGTTTCGGATAAAAAATTAGCCCTTAAAAAAATGTAATTTAGAATAGAGCAGGTTTGAGATTAGTTTCAGGCTTTGAATGAGCAAGAACAGTATTTCGGAATTGGAGGGAATATAATGTTTTTCTATTTAAGCTACACAAAGATAACTTTCTATGTAGAGATAATAAAATTGAAAGTATTGCAGCTCGGCGGCTATGGAGTCCTCAACAGGTAATGCATATCTATATGCCTCCGGATTTTACTGGCAGCCTTGAATAATGAAGTAAGGTTTATTAAACGGTAATTTGACGGCATTAAGAACCTTGCTATTTCATAATTCTACCTGGTAACAGTTAATCCGGAAATGATATGAGAGGTCAATAAGAAGAAATACGAGCATAAAGCTTCAGCTGGAATAAATCCAATCCATATGAAAATTCCTCTTAGATCGGTTTAATAGGGAATTATTCCATCCAGAATATATTCAAGCAGGATTTATTCCGGTTGAAGGTAGGTTCTTAAAATTCCTTCAAATTAAAAAGTAATTAAAAAGAATAAATGAAAAATAAAATGAAGAATGTAAGAACCGGAAGTATGGAATCTGCGAGATATAAAAAGTCACAATTTATAGATTTGATTTTGGAAAATAGGCTTTTTTCTGAGAAATTTCTCTTAATTGTTTCTAATTAACTATTCCAAAATTCCAAAAACTGACATAAATCATTTTCCGACTGTTTTTTCCCTTAATATGCAGATTCTTTCCTTATTCTATGTGTTTATTCCTTACTATACGGATCCTTATATCAATGATCAGAGAATACCAAAATCAGAAAAATGCCAAAATCAGAAAAATATCAAAATCAGAAAAATACTTGAAACATTGATCTACTGAACGGCAATAATGCATATTTATATATGCTTTTTGATAATATAGCATTAGGTATATAAATAATGAATTTATTGGTAAAAATTAATATATAGAAGAAGGCCAGTAAAATTCCATGATGAATTTCCATATCGATTGGTTTCTATTTATAATCTGTATTTAGCCGAAATTTTAAAAGATGTTATGTAAATTATATACGTAAATTATATTCTTTTTTTGCTCTCAGAAAAAGGAGATCTAAATGGCAGACCTCCGAAATTCAAAAGTCGCGAGTGTTCATACTATTCCTATAATTTCTTTGATAATCTTTGACAAACAGGTTTGCTGATGTCAATGAGATTCATAGAATCTTATCATCAAATGATGTGAGCACTCAAAGGACGCTCATTCTCTTTTATCATAAAGCAGGCAGGATATTCACCGTAGCACACAATCTGTACCATATATTGTGTTAGAAAACCCTGTTTTAATTATTTTATGAAAAAATTTCGGATTTTTTTATGGTCGACATAAAGCAGTTTTTTTGGAACAAAATTAAAAATTCCGGAGATAATATACGCAAAATCTTTAGTGAAAAAGTTTCTGAACAAGAGCAAAATTTTTTTAGAAATAATATTCGATTATCTTTAAGAAAACTAAAATAATCGAAGCTATGGATAGTAAAAGCGGAACCTGAAACTGCCTGTTTAGAGGACAACTTAACTAAAAAAAATGAAAGGAAAGAGGGTTTATTAATGGATTATACATCCACTTTGTTGAACCTCCAGAGTGAAACGGCTAACATCGCGAAGGCGAACAATAGAAGGCCCACGAAAGAGAGTCCGATATCCAGTGTCGTATAAGCGTAGTGATTACCCATTACAGAAAAATTATTCCCTAAAGCAAAATAACGGATTCCGTTTGCCAGAAGGGTTAGTGGGTTAAACATTGAAAGGAACCTGAGGATAGCCGGGAAGGAATCAACAGGATACAATGCATTGCTCACGAAAAACAGGGGCATACTGAGCAGGGTAAGAATTGACTGCATCCCTTCCGGGTTCTCAATAGTTATGGCAATAGAGCCTGAAAGAAACAGGAAACCCAGAGTGAAGATTGCCACAAGTAACAGGATACCTGCAATTGCAGCAATAGTTTCGATAAGCGTATATCCCATAAAAAAATCCATTCCTATAAGTTTCCCGAATCCTATAATCATTCCAGTCTGAATGAATGCTTTTGTTACGCCGGAAAGCCCTACACCCAGAATAATGTGGGATCTGGGGACCGGGCTTGCAAGAGTTTCTCTCAGTAGGCTAAATTTTTTGTCGAACATGAGGCTGGTGCCACCAAAAAGACTGCTGAATAACACATCCATGGCAATTATGCCTGCACCCATGTAGGAAAGATAATCAACGTTCCGGACCCCTTCGATGGGAGGAATAAGTGAAGTCAGCTGGTCAAAGCTTTCCGACATTGCAAGCCCGAAAAACGCCAGCCACATTACAGGCTGGATCAATGAACTGAAGAGCATGGACTTATATCTGAAGAACTTTACCATATCCCTCCAGTAGATAGCATGGAATTCGAAGTTCATTCAGAGGCCTCCTCCTTTTCCATCCCTTCACGTTTCTCCTGTGGCTCTCCTTCCCTTAGATCATGCCCGGTATAGTGGACAAAAACATCGTCCATTGAAGGCTTCTTGATGTTTACTGTTGTGATCTCAATTCCTGCCTGACGAATCCGGTCTATTATTTGGGGAAGCACATGAGTCACATCTTCTCCAATAACGACTCTAAGTGATTTCGTATCTTCGGTTACGAGTTTTACCGAGCTTATCGACCTTAAAACGTCTGCTGCAACTTTATTATCACTTGTTTCAAGATAAATGAGGTCTTTACCGAGTTTATTCTTTAATTCATCCGCAGTTCCCGTTACGATTATTTTTCCATGGTCAATTATACTGATCCTGTCGCTGAGCT
>OBLN01000453.1_pt1 | contig 14907 bp, 15 predicted proteins | sample 1519301 | NCBI WGS metagenome assembly OBLN01 (sample SAMEA2452533, study PRJEB22499) | sediment metagenome | reverse complement strand
ATTGCCTTTTATAGTTGCCTTCCCTCTGGCGGTAGTCACCGCTCTTATTGTGGGTCTGCTGTTTGAAAGGGTATTCATTAACCTTGTACGGGTGAAGAGCGATATTAATCTGATCACCGTAACAATTGCCGCTTCCATACTGCTTAGGGATTTTGCCATGCACATATGGGGCAGGGATACGGTTACAGTGGGCGAGTTTATGCCTGTGAAAAGCATCGAACTCCCCGGAGGAGTTATCTCAAACCAGAGCATAATGGTTATTGCTGTGGGGGCGTGTATAGCTTTTATTCTGCATCTTTTCCTGAAAAGGAGCAAATATGGGCGTGCCATGCGTGCCTGTTTCGATGATATGACCGCCGCCGGAATCTGCGGCATAAACGCTGTGATGGTTCGTGTGATGAGCTTCGGTGTTGCCGCTGCTGTTGGCGCCGCTGCGGGCGTTCTCATCTCTCCCATAACATTCGTGACATATGATGATGGCTTGATGATAGGTCTCAAGGGCTTTGCCGCTGCTATTCTGGGCGGACTGGGGAGCTTCTGGGGTGCTGTGGCAGGGGGAATTCTTCTCGGACTTCTGGAAAGCTTCGCAGCGACTATAATGCCCTCCGGCTACAAAGATGCCATCGCATTTGTTGTAATACTGCTGATTCTGTTTGTGAAGCCTGCGGGTCTGTTCGGTAAAAGGATGGCGAAAAGAGTATGAGAAAGATCAATCCTTTTCCCGCTCTCATTGCGGCGTTTATCCTCGCCGCAGTTGGTCTTACGGTTGAAAATGAATACTACCTCGGCGTTGCGGTGATCATAATGATCCACGCCCTTAACGCCACAGGACTTAATATACTTCTCGGTTATACAGGGATAATTTCCATAGGTCAGGCGGCTTTTTTCGGAATAGGCGCATATATATCAGGAGTTTTATCCGCAACATACGGATGGAATCCTCTTCTGACTTTTCCTGTGGCATTTATGGGTGCATTTATCATCGCATACATCATCGGCTGGCCTGTTCTGCGTCTGCATGGTCATTATCTGGCTATGGCGACACTCGGCTTTGGTATGATAATCTACATACTTATGAATGAGATGGATTTCATAACAGGCGGTCCGTCCGGTCTGATGGGAATAGGGGATATTGAGTTTTTCGGACTCTATTTCGGGCTGGATCAAGCGTATTTCGTGCTGATGTCTGTCTATTTCGTGTTTGTTTTGTTCATGCTGGAACTGTTTGATAAATCGTTCCTGCATTATAAACTGAAATTTATCAAATCATCCGAATCCGCTTCAAACAGCTACGGGCTCGACACTGTGCAGACAAAGCTTCTGGTGTTTGCTTTTGTAGCAGGTTTTACTGCGGTAAACGGTTCTCTTTATGCGTTTTTTGTCCATTTCATAAGCCCTGTTTCGTTCAGTCTCAAGTACTCCATAGAGCTTGTGGCTATGGCTACTGTGGGCGGGCTGGGCTACATCACAGGCGGTGTTATAGGCGCAGTGATTCTCGGGCTTGTGCCTGAGCTTTTCGCCTCTGCTGAGGACTATGAAATGCTTATATACGGCGGTCTTCTTGCCGTTTGTGTAATGTTTGTTCCCGGCGGAATAGCCGGAACACTCTCCAGACTGAGGAAGAAAGATGCTTGAAGTAAAAGATATATCTGTCCGTTTCGGCGGAGTAAAGGCTCTTACTGATGTTAGCTTCACTGTGAAAGCAGGGAGCATTTCCGCCCTTATCGGTCCCAACGGAGCGGGCAAAACCACTATGTTTAACGTGGTCACAGGTTTTGTTTCACCTGTTTCGGGCAGTGTTAAGTTTATGGACAAAGACATCACAAAGGCGAAGCCGCACAGGGTTTTTAATTCCGGCATATCCCGCACCTTTCAGAACCTTAATATAATCCCCGAACTTTCTCTCCGTGAGAATATGTATCTGGGGATAATCGGCAGAGATAAACCATCCGTTATTAAAAGCGCTTTCCGGCTGAATAAACATTACTGGAAAAATATATCGGAAGAAATAGATACTTTTCTTGAATTTGCAGGTGTGCAGGACTTTCAGCACCACAGACCGTCTTCAGTGCCGTACGGCGTTTTGAAAAACTTTGAGATGGCTCGTGCTGTTATCTCAAAACCGAAGCTTCTGCTTCTGGATGAACCAGCGGCGGGGCTGAACATGGCGGAGAAGGAACGTCTGGCGGGCATAGTGCGCAAGGTGTCTGCGGACGGAATCACCATCCTGATGGTTGAGCATGACATGCAGTTTATCTCAAGCCTTGCGCAATATGTCGTCTGCCTTAATTTCGGCGAAAAGATAGCCTGCGGAACTTACGATGAAATAAGGAATAACGACGCCGTCCTCAAGGCTTATCTGGGGGATGAGGATGCTTAAAATAAAATCCCTCTGTGTTTCATACGGAGCCGTGGAGGCTCTGGCAAATGTTTCCGTGCATGTGAGCGAGGGCGAGTTTGTTTCGCTCATCGGCAGCAACGGAGCCGGCAAAACCACTCTGCTTAACTCCATAATGGGCATAGTTCCCGCTGCGCAGGGTGAAGCCATATTTCTGGACAAGAGTATTTCATCCATGAAGGTTCATCAGGCTGCTGCAAAAGGGATTGCTCTCGTACCTGAGGGACGCAGAGTTTTTTCAAATATGACCGTGCTTGAAAATGTGCTTATGGGCGGTTTTTCCAAAAGCTCAAAAGAAAACTCTGAGAAACTTGATGAGATATATTCCATGTTTCCGGTGCTTAAGGAACGAAAAAATCAGCTTGCAGGAATGCTTTCCGGAGGCGAACAGCAGATGCTTGCCATAGGCAGAGCGCTTATGTGCAGACCCAGGCTGCTTTTAATGGATGAACCATCCATGGGGCTTGCGCCCCTTGTAATAAAAGATGTATATGAGAAACTTGCAGCCCTTTCCAAAACAGGGCTTACGATACTCCTTGTAGAACAGAACGCAGCCATGGCGCTGAAATACGCCGACAGGGGCTATGTGCTTGAAAACGGGCGCATTGTCCTTCAGGGGAGTGCAAAAGAACTCCTGGGCGATAACGAGGTAAAAAGAGCTTACCTCGGCAAGGAGTACAAGGAGAAATGGGAGAGATAGAATGAAATACTGGCAGGAACGTGAAGAGACAATGAACGTTGAGGAGAGAGAGGCGTTTCAGCTTGAGCGTCTTCAGTCTACCCTTAACCGTGCCTATAAAAATGTGGATTTCTATAAGAAAAAGTTTGACGAAACAGGTATTAAGCCCGAATCAGTCAAGGAGCTTGCAGATATAGCGAATCTCCCCTTTACCACAAAGCAGGACTTAAGAGACAACTATCCGTACGGCATGTTTGCCGTGCCCCTGCGTGATATAGTCCGCATTCACTCCTCAAGCGGGACAACAGGTAAACCCACTGTGGTTGGCTACACAAGAGCGGATCTTGAAAACTGGAAGGATCTTGTTGCACGCATAATCATGGCGGGCGGAGCAGATGAACAGGATATTGTTCATGTAGCATTCACTTACGGACTTTTCACAGGCGGATTCGGTCTGCACTACGGAGCAGAGCATCTTGGAGCTTCGGTTATCCCTGTTTCCAGCGGAAACACGGCACGTCAGATAAATATTATGCAGGACTACAGAAGTACAGTTCTTGTCAGCACTCCTTCCTATGCTCTGCATATAGCCGAAAGCCTTTCAAAAATGGGCTTAACAAAGAATGACCTCCACCTGAAAACAGGTCTCTTCGGCAGTGAACCGTGGGGAGAAAAGATAAGACAGGAAATAGAGGAAAAACTCGGCATAGACGCTGTAGACAACTATGGTCTTTCGGAGCTTATGGGACCGGGAATCGCCGGAGAGTGTCTGGAAAAGAGCGGTCTTCATGTGAATGAAGATCATTTTTATGTTGAAATAATCGACCCTGAAACCCTGAAACCCTTGCCCCTCGGAGAAAAAGGGGAACTTGTTATAACCACCCTTAAACGTGAGGCTATGCCCCTCATCCGTTACAGAACAAGGGATGTTACAAGGCTTTACAGAGAGAAATGCGGCTGCGGAAGAACACTGATCAAAATGGAAAAACCCAGAGGCAGAACGGATGATATGATCATTATCAATGGTGTAAATATTTATCCTTCGCAGGTCGCTGAAGCTCTGGAAACTGTAAGCGGAGCATCACCGCATTTTATGATGATAGTGAGTAAAAAAGGCGTTCTCGATGAACTTGAGATACAGATTGAAGTCAGCGAAGCTCTGTTCTTTGATGAAATGAAGAAACAGAAATCATTGATGGAAGAGCTTGTCAGGGTCTTCCAGCAGGCTATACTCATAAAACCCAAGGTTAAGCTTGTTATGCCTAAAACTCTGGAACGCTTTGAAGGCAAAGCAAAAAGAGTAATAGATAACCGTAAGTCTGAATAACATGAAAGACGATCAGCGGATAATCAATTTCTTTTTTGAGGCGGGTTTTCTTCAAAACCTTCAGCGAACAGGAATACCATACCTCGGTTCCGGAAAGCAGAGTGTTGCGGAACACAGCTACAGGGTTACAGTTATAGGCTACACCATGGCGTTTATACTTGGTGCGGATGTGAATAAGGTGCTTAAAATGTGCCTGTTTCACGACCTTGAAGAGGCACGGACAGGGGATCTTAACTATCTCCAGCAGAAGTATGTGGACTCTGATGATGAAAAAGCCCTGCGCCACGCATTGAAAGACCTTCCCATCGAAGGTGAGGTATCGGAACTGATAGAGGAATACGCAGAACAGAAAACTCTGGAAGCGAAGATCGCAAAAGATGCTGATGTGCTTGAGCTTATTATGTTTCTCAAGGAACAGCTTGATAAAGGCAACGAACAGGCGGGCAACTGGCTGAAATCCGCAGTGAAGCGTCTGAAAACCGAAAAAGGTGTTCAGCTTGCGGAAAGTATTCTTGAAACAAGATATTATGAATGGTGGTACGGTGATGGGAACGGATGGGAAAACGGATCAAAAAACTGGTAATGTTGAATATCCATCCATTTTAGACACTCTTTATGTATCTGCCGGCGTTGTGCTTTTCAACAGACGTGCCCTGTATAATCTTATTCTCAACAAGCTGCATATATTTAATCTGATCACAATTATGCTGATAGCTTATCTCATCCCTTATAAATCCCCTTTCAGCGGACAGGTGGAGTATTTTAACTTCGGTAATATGGTAGAAGGAATCCTCATGGCGGGTTTCTTTATGCTGTTTATGTTTATGCTGTGCAGGCGCAAGGCTGAGGTATTTTTTCCTTTGGTGCGCATTGTGCTTGCAATGGAGCTTACAGCAGTTATCAGTCCGGTTAGTTTTCTGCTTTCCGGAGTTGCCCTCAAGGTTTTCATGGGTCTGTATGTGGCTTGGTATTTGAGTGTGGGTGTGTTTGCGTTCAGCCATCTTAACAATGTAAACTATTATCGTGCAGGTCTTGCAGTTCTGACGGCTTTTTTTCTCACACAGCTTGTGCCTGCTTTTTTTGTCTAATCTTTGGGCAGAGGCGAAGCGGATATAAAAATAATCCCGTTTTCCACTTTTAAATCATAAAAACGCAGGTCAGAGTATCCGTCAGGATGAGTGAGACACTTGCCTGTGGATAGATCATACTCCCACCCGTGGCGATGGCACTTTATCAGGCTGCCGCTCTTGGGCAGACCGTTTGCCAGAAGATTTGCCTGCTGATGCTTACAGCTTATCTCCATTGCGTAGAATGAACCGTCATCCCTTTTGAAAATGCCTATGTTTTTGGCAAGAATTTTGACTGTTTTCCAGTTTATGCTTTCAAAGTCTTCTGTTTTTGCAGCTTTAATAAAATCCATAGGGAAACCCTGAATCTGTATTTAAGTCGGTGCAGCCCATTAACTTAAGCTGCACCTGTTATATTAATATGTTAATTTGCCTCAAGAACAGCCATTCCGAAATCACGTCCCCATGAGTAAGCTTTTTCAAGATCATCCTTCGAGGGAGTCATTTTTACTTTAAAGGATTCCTGCGGGAGCTTCATACGCATGCTTTTCATGATGTCTTCACTGACCTTTACGCCTTCTCCGCTCCACCCGAAAGAGCCGAAAGCTCCGGCGAGTCTGTTAACCATATTCAGCACAACAAAATATGCAAAAAGGTTGAGTATGGGTTTAGGAGCCTTGGCATTGAGCGTAGGTGTACCTATGAGCAGACCGTATGAGATCTCAATTTCATCGATCAGTTCGCCCACAGGCAGCGCAGCAGCGTCCAGAAGTATTGCCTTAAGCCCGGTTTCCTCCACGCCTGCCTTTATGCTGTCAGCAAGCATTTTTGTATTACCGTAGGCTGTGGCATAAACAATTGCGACCCTGCGGTCCTGTATATTTTTGTAGTATCTGTCTGCCTGTTTTTTGTACCAGTCAATATATACTTCCGGTTTTTCACGGAGGATAGGGCCGTGAGAAGGGCAGACCATGTCTATTTCAATATCTTTTATTTTGTGGAGAGCCTTGAGTATATGCTCCTTGTAGGGACGCATAATCATGGAGTAATAGAACCGGAAAGCTTCCATAGCTTCTTCTTTGTTGTCCAGCTCGTCATTAAAAATCTTTTCACCGCTGCAGTAGTGGGCGCCGAGAAAATCGCAGGGGAAGAGGATCTTTTCCTCCACAAGATAGGTGAACATTGTGTCAGGCCAGTGAAGAAACGGTGTATGGAAAAAGCGGAGTGTCTTGCCGCCAAGATCAATAACATCATCATCACCCACGGCACGCCCGTTATATTCTCCGTTTACTATATTATCCACAAATGTCTTAGCTGTCTTAGAGTAAATAACTTCTATATTAGGATTTTTCTCCAGAAGTACGGGGAGACAGCCGGAGTGATCCGGTTCGTTGTGGTTTAATATAATGTAGTCGATTTCTGAAATGGGGCAGATTTCTTCAACTGTTTCAACGTATATATCTTTAAAAAGAAGCTTGTTGGCTTCAATAAGAGCTTTCTTTTTTGTTCCCTGAACAAGGTAGCTGTTGTATGTAGTCCCGTGTTCAGTAGGGATGACAACGTCAAAAATTTCAAGTTCCGGGTCTCTCACTCCGACCCAGTGGACATTGTCCGCTACTTTAAATGAATTCATAGTTCCTCCGTGATAAGAGATAATTTTTATCTTTTAAAGAATAGTTCATAGATAAGGAAAAAGCAATGGTTTTGAGAGGAGGTGCAAACGAAAAAGCCGCCCGGGCAAACCGGACGGCTGGTTTTTCGTTTATTAATCTTCGTAAGCCTCAAAGCTGTCTTTGCCTACTCCGCATTCGGGGCAAACCCAGTCTTCAGGGATATCTTCAAATGCTGTTCCGGGTTCGATTCCGCCATCGGGATCGCCAACTTCCGGGTCATAAATCCATCCGCACACTGTACATACATACTTCATAGCTGTCCTCCTTGTGGATTAGAAATGATAACTAAACTATAATAGGCAATTAGAACAAGTCAAGTCCGATATACAATTCGGAGTCCGATTTAAAGATATATGAAAAAGGTTTTCATTTTAGATCTTTTTGGTTTCAGCGCCTGTTACGCCGACCCTGTGAAGAAGGCGGGACTTAAGCTCAGGTACCACTTCCTCATAAGGCATTTTATCAAGGTTAATCTGTCCGCCTGCGGACTTCATGTGTCCGCCGCCTGTACCTATGCCTTTAACTATGCGGGTGGCAAGCCTTCCCACAAGCTGTTTTGCCGATTTACAGCGCAAAGAGAAGTAACACTGGTTGTCTATGCGCCCGATTACAAACGACCACTTAATGTCACGCATTCTTAAGATAAAGTCGCTAGTTTCAGCAATGAGGTCAGGGTTACGGACTTCACCGAGATCGCAGAATACAAGGTTATCTGCAATCTCTGCCTGTTCAATAGCTTTTTTCATTGTTTTGAAATAGTAGCGTGGAAGTTCGGGGTTTTCTATTTTCTGAAGCTTTTGGGTTGATATGTGGGGGAAGATGTACGCCATCATATCCATATCGTGCTGGGTGATGCTTCTGCCGGAGCCAAACGTGTCTGTCTTCATGCCGTAGTAAAGTGCTGTTGCTACATTGACATCAGGCTCAATATGCAGTGCTTTCATGTATTCGGCAATTATCGTGCTCGTGCTGCCGGTTCCGGGTCGAACATCGTAAATCTGTGTGGATTTTGTCTGCGCCCTGAATGTGTGATGGTCTATGACAACATTCGGCGTTATGTTCTTTGGTATAAAAACATTGCCTGCATTAGGCTGTGTATCAGCGACTATGAGATAATCATATCTGGCGAAGTTGAGCTTGGTTGAAAGGTGCAGATCAATTTTACATGTTTTGATAAGCTCTCTGTTTTCCGCCCTGCCGATAATGCCGTGGTAGGCTATGGTGCAGCGTTTTTTTAGCTTATGGCTCAAAATCATTTTCATCCCCGCAGCAGCGGCAATGGTATCCGGATCGGGGTTGTTGTGAGTGAGGATCAGCACTTTGCGGAAAGGCTTAACATCCAGCAGTATTTTTTCTATCATGCAATACTCTATTCGACCACAGCAGCAGAGAAATCAAGCATGAGTTCATCACCCTCGAACCTTGCGGAGTAGCCATACCTTCCTTTAAGTTCTTCAAGATTCCTTAAAAGGGAATCCCTGCTGAAAACTGTCTCAGCTTCAAATATAGCCTCCTCAAGAGAGAAAGTTTTTATGCTGTAATCTTTAAATATTTCTCTGCGTTTCAGAAAGTCCATAAAGTCTTTAACATCGGCAAACTTGCCGAAGTTTACTGCTGTTACTGTATATTTTGTCACGGTATTTACTGTTTCAGGCAGAGGAATAAGGTTTGTTCTTATATATTCCGCCGCAGTAAACAAGGAGCTTCTGAATGCTTCCGCCACACAGAGGTCATCAGTTTCCTGAATTGCTTTTCCGGTGACTTTCACAGCGGGGAACTCCTTATCTCTGGAGTAGGGCTTAATGTACACTTCCGTGTCGCAGCTGAAAATCTCACCTTCCTGCCGTGTATCCGGATTAACAGTGATGATAAAAAGATACTGCGCCGGAGTAACCGCAAAAGCCGCCATCATATCAGCAGGCTTGGGGCTGTCTGACATTTCAGCAAGAAAATCCTGATTATTGGACGCCGTAAATCTTTGCTGCTGTAAGACTTCTGCTGCGGTTTTGCGGAGCAGGGGCTTAATGTCGTCTTTGATGTTGCCGGCGACCTCAAACACAACTGAGTTTGTGGCTTCTCTGATATAGTAATTGAGGTTGCCCATTGCTATTTCATCCATATCAGCAGAAACAACATAAAATACAGTATTGTCCTGAACATAGCGGTTTATGATTTTGTATCCGGTGATGAATTTAAGAAACTCATTGGTTATTTCCGGTGTGGATGTGTTGTCAGCAGATGAAAAGAAATTTCTCATGGCGTTTTTCAGCGCATTTTCTTTTGCGTTCATATCCGCCGCTTTAACATTGCTTTCATGGATCACGGAACTTCCCCTGCCTTCGATAAACACGGCATGGGCTTTATCTGTGAAAGAAAAAAGAGCAGCGGCAATTAATAAGCAGATGATTGTTTTTCTCATATGATTCATTATTAACCTGTATTAATAGAAGTTGTCAACTCTATCCGAGGATCTTGTTGAAGACAAAGGACTTTTAAAAGTTCCCAGCCCCTGAAGACCGATTACGAAATAGATAATCTGTTCTCTGCCGGAGTAATCTCCTTTATCATCAATGGGATTATATTCTTTTTGAGTTAATGAGAGACCCATATGCCAGCAGCCTGACTTGTATGTTCCGTAGAATGAGTTGCTTATTGTGCGCAGATTATCCAGAGAAATGCTCTGGTTTTTTCCTGATGTTTTTGTTTCAAATGCGAATTCAAACTTTTTAAATTCGAGAGCAATACTGAACTCAAGTGAGGTATTTTCTGTTTCTTCCGTATAGTCCAGATCTTCATAAAGATACTCTTCACTGAATGTAACAGGACCTTTTTTAATATAAAATCTTTGGTTGAGGAGTGATGTATTAGCATCGCTGTGGTCATAGTCATGCCTTAGATACATTCCGGTTTTTTGGTCATAATTATAATTAATTTTTGCGATAATAGGGCGTAGACGGCTTTCACTGAGCATTGCATCGTAGGTTTGCTCCAGCGAGGCATCCAGATTCCATTTTTCAGCATCAAAGTAGTTTTTCAGAAAGTATGTGTAGCTTTTTGTTCCTTCTATGTAGTCACCTTCGATACGTTCAGGTATGGCTGAATGATCAAGTTCCGGTATTTGTTCGTATCTGAAAGTGTTGTATATGGAGTGAGAGAATTTTTCGTATTTTCTGTAGATTTCGTTCAGCGCTATTTCATAGCCGACCTTGTAGGTAAGCCTGTCTATTGAGCTTTCATCGGCGTTTATCTGAGCTACGGTGCTGCCGTGGCTTCTATGAACATTCGGTGCTTCGTCAATATTATCCCAGCGAGTTGCGAGAATCTGGGCATAGGGTTTAAAAGTGGCTATTTTAAGGTTAATTGGTGTGTAAATTTCGCCTGTCAGGTGCATGCGTTCATATTCATCTTCAACAGTGGAGTCTGCTCCGTTAATTGCCGGGTAAACTGTTTTTTCCCTGTAGAGGACATGGTCAAAGTCTGCTGTATAGTTGAATCCAAGAAATCCCTGACGCAGGTTTTTCCTTACGAAAATATTGGGCAGACGATTTACTTCCGTTTTTTTATAACCGTTGTCAACATCCGTAAACTGCATGTCGTTTTTAAAACGTATGCCGAAATCAGCATAATCTGTTCTGTGTATAAGTCTGAGATCTGCATAGAATTTATTGTCAGGGTTGTCGTAGTTGTCAACCATCTCCGTATCTGCAATATCTCTCAGGTATCTGTAGTCAGATACATAATCTGCTTCTATATAAACTTCTGTATTGTCGCCTATTTTAAAGTTTGAGTCCTGATAGAAGAGATACCTTGTTTCCTTGTCTGATTCGCTTTTGCTGTCATTCATGAATTCGCCGTACATGTAAAGGTTTTCATTCATGCCTTTGGCGTATCTGAATTCTCCCAGATAGTGAACATTACCTGAAGTGTATATGTTTGTGCCGATTGTGGCATCTTTATCAACGTTTATGTCACGGAAATATTTAAGCCCCAGCATGCTTCCTCTTGTGGAGTTTGAGCCGAGCTTCGGGATGAGAAATCCGCTTTCACGGTCCTTTTTGATGGGATACACAAGGTACGGGGTGTAGAGGACAGGAACACTTTTTATCCAGCCCGTTGTGTTGGTGGATTTTATATAATGACCTATGTCCATTGTGGCACGGCTGGCGGTAAATGACCAGTCAGGTGCTTCACCGGGGCAGGTTGTGAAGCGTCCTTTTTCTATGAGGAAGTTCACCTCTCCTGTCCGTTCAAACTTTTCCGCTTCGAGGTAATGATAAGGCTCAACAAAGCCTTTAACATCTATAAATGTTCCTTTCTCTTCTGCAAAATTATATAAAAGGCGGGAACAGTCAAAGAAGTTGTTTCCTTCACGCAGGCGTACATTTCCGCTGGCATCGAAAACACCTGTGGCTCTGTCGTAGACGACCTTATCTGCGGTGAGGGTGGCGTTATCCTTCATGATAACCACGTTCCCTGTGGCTTCGTATGTTATATTATCAGGGGCGAACATTTCGTCCGCTTCGAGGGTAATGTTGTCTGCTTTGGTATTACCGCCGCCCGGAAGCATAAGGTCTGCGGCGTTTGCGGAGATATATGAGATTAAAAGAATAATGGCTAAAAGTCTGATCACGCGAGTTTCCCTTCTTCAACACAAGTGTGCAGTTATGTATGTTTTTAGTTTGAAATAAGCTTCTTTACGCAGGCGCACAGATAAAGCGAACCGCTGACAAGTATATCAGCATTTCCCGCAAGTTCAACCGCTATGTTTAAAGCCTTTTCCGTATCTTTTTCCTGTATTGTTCCTTCAATATTCAGAGGCAGGCGGAGGCTTCTTTCATTGCCCGGTATTTCCGTTATTACAATATTACGGAACTTGGCGGAGAGAAGTGCTGTAAGTTTTGATATATCTCTGTCAGCAGTGGATGAGATAAGCACACTGCCGATTTTCTCCGAATCCATAGATTTGACAAGTTCATGCATTCCGTGCGGGTTGTGGGCTCCGTCAAGGATGAATCTGCCGATACGCTCCTGCCTGCAAGGCGGAAGAACCGGCACGAAATTTTCCGGCAGACGCCCAAGCAGATACTTTACAATGTTTTTCGCAAGCGCAAGGTTCTGCCCGAAAGGAGCAGGAACTGCGCCACAGGCCTTTTCAGTGGGGATAATACTTTTATCCGCCAGAGTCTTCAATATATAGTCCGTTATGGACGGGGTATTCATTCCAAGCATGACGGTTTTATTAGCTTTGATGATTGCCAGCTTTTCATCAGCAATGCGGTAAATGCTGTTACCGAGAAAAGCTGCATGATCCTTTGCTATGGCGGTAATTACAGGGAGCTTGACATTCAGGACATTTGATGAATCAAATCTTCCTCCCATTCCCGTTTCTATGACGGAGAAATCAGGCTTAAGTTCTGAAAAATATAGAAAAGCACATAAAGTAAGCGCTTCAAAGTACGAAAGGCGGAACTTTTGGATTAATGGAACTGAGCTTTCAAAAATACGGTCGAAATCGGCATCGCTTATGTCCGCACCGCAAAAAACTATTCGTTCATTGGTTTTGAGTATGTGAGGTGATGTGAAAAGAGCTGTTTTATAGCCGCAGGCGTTCAGCATATCCGCTGTGAAGCGGCAGGTGGAGCCTTTGCCGTTTGTTCCAGCCACATGGATGATTGCTCCGAGTGACTCCTCACGGAAGCCTGCTTCCTTTAATGCTCCTTCAATACGTGAAAGGGTGAGTTCAAGATTTTTGAACTCACCCGTATTTCTGAAATATTTTTCAAAAGCGTTAATGGCTTTTTCCTTGTCAGTTGTAGCCGAAGAAATCGAGAACTCTTGTGATGTCTTTTCTCCAGCGTTTTCTGTGGGACACTATGTCAACCATGCCGTGTTCGAGGAGGAATTCTGAACGCTGGAAGCCTTCGGGGAGCTTCTGTCTGATTGTCTGTTCTATAACTCTGGGACCTGCAAAGCAGATAAGTGCCTTGGGTTCAGCCATTATAACATCTCCGAGCATGGCGTAGCTTGCCGTAACGCCGCCTGTTGTGGGGTCGGTGAGGAGCGATATGTGTCCGAGACCTTCCATGCGGAGTTTCGCCAGTGCTGCGGATGTTTTTGCCATCTGCATGAGGGAGAGTATGCTCTCCTGCATTCTTGCTCCGCCGGAGCATGAGATAGTGATTACATGTCTGTGGTTTTTGATTGCGTTTTCCACCAGTCTGGTGATTTTTTCGCCGACAACACTGCCCATGCTTCCGCCGAGGAAGCCGAACTCTATGCCGCCTATATTTATTTCACGTCCGTTAATCTTTGCCATGCCGCCAACGAATGCGTCGTTCATGTCCATTTTCTTAACGGCTGCTTTTATCCTGTCAGGGTATTTTTTGCTGTCTTTAAACTTGAGAGGGTCGAGGGAGCGTATTCCGGTATCAAACTCAACGAATGAATGAGGATCAATGATATAGTCTATTTTCTGCATTGCGGACACGGGAAAGTGGAAATCACACTTGGGGCAGCACTGGTAGTTGTCCTCAATTTCCTGACGGTAGCTTATCTCGCCGCATCCGGAGCATTTACTCCATATATTTTCCTTCATATCTTTTTTCTGTGAGCTAACTTTGGTGATTTTCTCCAACAAAAAGTCGGTTATTCCCATATGGGACTCTCCTTGTTTTTAATAATCCGAATCTGCACTTATGTTTGAAAAATCAAACACCGGATGTAATTTTATTGTTTTTTTGTATGTTTCGCAACATTAACTATTTTTTATCTTTATTGTCAGCCAGTTCTGCTTTAAGCATGAAATAGCGGCTGATAATTCTTTCTGCCTGTCTTTTTACACGTATTCGGTTAATTATACCGACGTGCAGGTGAAGCCAGCTTTTTATATCACGCTTGCGGAGTCCAAGACCGTCTATTATCACAAGCCTATAGCTGTTCTGCCCTGTTTTCTGCAGAAGAACATTGGTCAGGTAAGCATCAGCAAAGATTATTCTATTGTCTGTCAGGTAATCCGCCAGCTCATGAATTAGCTTTTCTTCCTGACTATCTGTCAGTAAACCTGCACTTACTGCATCGTACATATCTGTTATTTCAGAGCCGTCAAAATTTGCAACCCTGTCTGCCACAAGTCCCTGACCGAGATCAGTTTCAATCAGACCATAGCATCTGGTTATGTGGCTGAAGTTACTCACTCTGCCTTCTATAAGCCGGAAGTAATAGTCATCCAAAAGGTTGTCGTTCAGCCGTCTGCTTTTGTTTTCAGGCAGTTTCAGAATGTTTGATGAACTCTTGAGAACCTTGATTACTTTGCTGCTGTCCTGCGGGTGTACATAAACATCACGCTCTCCGCCGGAGGAAAGGAAAAGGGATTTATCAACAGTTATCATCATTCCGCTATTGCCACTTATAAAAAAGCCGTCCCTGTTTGCCGTAAAGATCCTGTAATGTTCTCACGCCTTTTGCGTAGAGAGCTTCAAAGCACCGCACCGTAAGCAGGGCAGTGTGGGCCGCATCAAACAGCGCCCTGTGCCTGTAAGCGGCTGGAACGGGGATGTCCAGTTCTAATTGTGACATCAGGTTGTCAAGACTATAGCTTGTCAGCCCGGGAAACGCAAGTCTTGCGAGCCCTATCGTGTCAATAATTTTTGTAAAACTATGAGAATGCAGGCATTTATCTAAGGTATGATAAACAAATTTGCAGTCAAATCCCGCATTATGAGCTATGGCTATGCTGTCGCCCACGAAACCGATGAATTCGGGTA
>OBLN01000452.1_pt1 | contig 14910 bp, 15 predicted proteins | sample 1519301 | NCBI WGS metagenome assembly OBLN01 (sample SAMEA2452533, study PRJEB22499) | sediment metagenome | reverse complement strand
TTTTCAAACTCATTTTTCACTTCCATAACACTGTCACGGCGGCTTTTTTTCTTTTCTACAGTCAGTCTGAACCCTTGAAATGCGCCGAGTTTTTTTTCAGCATCCGCAGCAGCAGTGAGAACTATCACTGCCTCCGGGCATCTGTGTGCCTGATTCATAAACGCCTCAAGCTCTTTGATCTTATCTGCGTTATGAACAATGGCAAGTTTTATAGGGTTAAAAAGAGATGGAGAGGAAACAAAGCTGAAAAAATCGGATAAATCCATCTCATCCCCGAACCATACTGTGTCTTCAGGATCGTCCAGAGATGTGCGGATTTTTTCTGTCTCGGCATCAATAAAACCTGCCGTACCGAGAATTATCAGCTTGGAATCATGGTCTGAAGTCATGGTAAAAATCCGTTAAGGACTGCCTGATGACGTAGTTTACTGCATCAGTTCTATTCCGCTTGTTTTTACCCAGATCGCTTGTGAGGTCATAAACTGTTCTGCTGTTGAAAGTTCCTGTGAAAACTTCTTTTCCTGTACGATCATGTATTGTTACTTCCAGTTCGCATGAAACGGATGAGGTTCCTGTCTGACCTGTTCTGGTAACGATTCTTGATTCAAAAGAAAGGTCTTTAAGGCGGAGATCCGCTATGTATCTGCTTTTTCCGTTATCTCCCAGCGCGCCTCTTGCACTGAAGAAGTTTACGGCAACATCCTCAATCTCCCTTTCCATATCAGGCTCAGATGACTGGTTATACACGCTGGCGATGGTGAGCGTATAGTTTGCTCTTTCTTCCATACCTGCCATTTTATATCCGCAGCCGCTTATCATAACAAGAATGAGGATAAGGGCGGATACGCCGCCCTTTAAGCTTTTAAGCATTTATTTCACCACTATGTTTATCAGTTTGTTGGGAACAAATATCTTTTTGACAACTTCTTTGCCGTCTGTATAGCCTTTGATTTTTTCATCAAGGAAAGCTGCTGAAAAGGCATCGTCCTGCGCACAGTCACGGGGAAGGGAGAGCTGTGAGCGTACCTTACCATTTATCTGTACCACAACTGTTACTTCGTCTGTCTTTGTATATTCTTCAACATATGAAGGCCAGTCGCTTCTGGAAAGTATTTCCTTCATTTCCGCTTCTTCCCAAAGTTCCTCTGTTATATGAGGGGTGAAGGGGTTAAGAAGTTTTAAAAGAGCCGTAAGAGCTTCTTTGAAAACCAGTTTTTCCCCATCTGCCTTGAGTTTTGTTTCCGCTTTATAAAGGTAGTTTACAAACTCCATCAGGGCAGCAACAGCCGTGTTAAGGTGATATTTATCTATATCGTTTGTAACTTTTTTGATCGTTGAATGGGTGTGATAAAGCATTTCTTTGATGAATGCCTCATCTCCGCCTGTGCCGAAGTTCTGCTGAATGAGTCCGAGGTTGTTTTTAACAAGCCTCCAGACCCTGCCGAGGAATCTGAAAGAGCCTTCAACACCCTGATCGCTCCACTCAAGTTCATTTTCAGGGGGAGCGGCGAAGATAATGAACAGTCTCGCTGTGTCGGCTCCGTACTGCTGAATAAGCTTGTTGGGGTCAACAACATTCTTTTTGGACTTGCTCATCTTTTCCACACGTCCGACAGTGGCTTCTTTTCCGCATTTAGCGCATTTTCCGTCTTCAGCCTCTTCGGGAAAGAGCCAGCCGTGTTCCTCGCATCTGTATGTTTCTTTGCAGACCATACCCTGTGTGAGCAGTCTGTTAAAGGGTTCGTCAAAGTTTATGTAACCGAGGTCACGCAGAACCTTGGTGAAGAATCTTGAGTAGAGAAGGTGGAGGATCGCATGTTCAATCCCGCCGATGTATTGATCAACAGGCATCCAGTAGTTTGCCTCATCAGTCTTAAAGGGTGCTGTATCGCACTTGGGTGAGCAGTAGCGGAGGAAATACCATGAGGATTCCACGAAGGTGTCCATAGTGTCGGTTTCTCTTTCCGCAGCGCCGCCGCACTTGGGGCATGTGGTGTTAAGGAAAGCTGCTGATTTTCTCAGCGGGCTTCCGCCTGTGCCGGAGAGTTCAACATCTTCCGGCAGTCTGACAGGGAGCTGGTCTTCCGGTACGGGAACTGTGCCGCATTTCGGGCAGTTTATAAAAGGAATCGGCGCTCCCCAGTATCTCTGGCGGGATATCTGCCAGTCACGCAGACGGAAATTTACAGTGCTTTTTGCTATGCCTTTTCCTGCGAGAAACTCAACTACCGCAATTTTTGCTTCCTCATTGGGCATGCTTTCAAATTGAGCGGCATCAACAAGTCTGCCTGCGCCGGAGTATGCCTCAGTCATTTCAGCGGGAACAAGCTCCTGATCCTCAGGCATTATGGCTATTTTAATATCAAGGTTATATTTTTTTGCGAATTCAAAGTCCCTCTGATCGTGGGCGGGAACAGCCATAACTGCACCTGTTCCATAGTCCATGAGGACAAAGTTGGCTATGAAAACGGGCATCCTGCGTCCGTTGAGGGGATTTATGACATATTTTCCGGTGAAGAAGCCTTTCTTCTCCTTATCATCTGCCATACGGTTTATTTTATCTTCCTTGAGAATTCCTTCAATGAAGTCAAGTCCTTCCTTTTCCTGCTCTGTTCCGGAGAGGAGTTTCTTGGCAACCGGATGTTCAGGCGCCACAGACATGAAAGTGGCTCCGAAAAGCGTGTCTGCCCTTGTGGTGAATACGGTTATTTTCTCATCGGTGTTTTCAATATTAAAATCTATTTCAGCGCCAAAGGACTTGCCTATCCAATTCTGCTGCATTGTGAGAACTTTTTTTGGCCAGCCGTCCATTTTTTCGGTACATGAGAGGAGTTCTTCAGCATAATCGGTGATTTTGAAATACCAGCCGTCAAGCTCCTTGATTCTCACTTCGCCGTCACAGCGCCAGCACTTTCCGTCCTCAACCTGCTCATTTGCGAGAACAGTCTGGCATGCTTCGCACCAGTTAAGGTGTGAGGTTCTTTTATAAACAAGCCCTTTCTCAAACATTTTGATAACAAGAAGCTGTTCCCATTTGTAATATTCGGGGTCGCAGGTGGCTATCTCTCTGTCCCAGTCGTATGAGAGACCAAGCTGCTTAAGCTGTTTTTTCATGTATTCGATATTGCTTTTTGTCCATATTGCAGGGTGTGTTTTGTGTTCAATTGCCGCATTTTCAGCGGGCATCCCGAAGGCATCCCATCCCATAGGGTGAATAACGTTGAACCCTTTCATAAACTTGAAACGGGATATAACATCGCCTATGGCATAGTTTCGCACATGCCCCATGTGTATTTTGCCCGAAGGGTAAGGGAACATTTCCAGACAGTAAAATTTTTCTCTGGAGCTGTCGGCTTCTACCTTGAAAAGCTTGTCATCTTCCCATTTTTTCTGCCATTTATGTTCAATTTCTGCGGGACTGTACTTCATCTTCTGACTCCTCCGGACTATAAAAAAGACGGAAACGGATGTTCCGCCTGATCCGCAAAAAGTTATCATACATACCACATTGTCCGCAAGGGTAAAAAGTGTTGGACGGCTGTTCTTTCCGTTATTAAATCTGGCATAAAGCATGTTTTTTTATTATAACTTCTGTTTTCCATGCTGCTGATTATTGTTATAATTGCACAGGCATGAATGATTCTGAAACGGAGTCGGATTTGAAAATTACGGGCGAGAGTTTCCTTGAACTGGCATATACACTTGTAAGAATAAGGGATCTGGATGTTCTTCTGGAAACTATTCTCAAAAGAATACGAGGGATGCTCGGTGCAGACGCAGGGAGTATATTTATATATGATGAGGAGAGGGATGAGCTTATCTTCAAATATACGCAGAATGATTCTGTTCAGCTCCCGTTCAAGGAATTTACCATACCTGCAAACGATAACAGCATAGCCGGATACGTTGCAAAAACAGGCAATACACTGCGCCTGAAAGATGTCTATCACCTTGATGACGAATACCCGTTCGGGTTCAATGTCAGCTTTGACAAGATGTCCGGCTACAGGACAAAATCGGTTCTGGCGTTTCCTATTACGGATCTAAACGACCAGCTTACGGGTGTTCTTCAGATAATAAATAAAAAGAGATACGAAGTTCCCCTAACCCTTGAAAATGTCAACAGGATCGTTCTGCCGTTTAATGATAATGATGAGATGGTTGCCGAGTCTTTGACAGGGGTTATAAGCCTCGCCCTTGAAAATGGTGTACTTTACGATAATCTCGAAAAAATGAATGAGAGTTTTATAACGGAGCTTTCAAAGGCTCTTGAAAACAGAGAGCCTGCACGTACGGGGCATGTAAACAGAATTACCGCAATATGTGAAACGCTGGCTTCGGAGATGCACAGGGATCTGGATGATTTCCCTGATTTTTTCATGAACAGGCTGAAAGATAAGATCCTTCGCTATTCATGCCGTCTGCACGACATAGGTAAGTTATTTGTGCCGGAAAAAATATTAACTAAAACGGAAAAACTTTACCCCGGCATGACTGAAAATATAGAAAACAGATTCAGACTTGCTAAAGCTTGTGCAAGGCTCAAAGGCAGACCGGAAGAGCTTGTTTGTGAGCTGAACAGGCTTCTTGAAGTCATAAAAAACGCAAACATTTCGGATATTAATGATAAAATATCTGAAGATCTGGAAAAGTGTGCCGGATATGTGTTTGAAGACTCAGACGGCGAGGAGGTAAATCTTCTTACCGATGAGGAATACCGTCTTCTCAGCATACGTGAGGGAATATATACTGATGAAGAGCTTAAAAGCATTCAGTTTCACGCCCTCGGCACATATGAATTCCTTCGGAATATTCCGTGGACATCCGAACTCAGGGATGTCCCGATTATAGCGGCAAGCCACCATGAAAAAACTGACGGCAGCGGATATCCTTTCGGTACAACGGGAGACGATCTGCATGTTTTCTCAAAAATAATGGCGGTCGCAGAAAGTTATGACCGCTATACTTCAGATTCCCGTCCGTATGGACAGTCCATGATGCCCGATGAGGCAGCAAAAGAAGTCAAAAAAGACGCTGAAAAAGGCGCACTGGACATGAAGATTGCTGACTTTTTTATAAGCAAGGAAATATACAAAAGGTTCTGAAATCTCCCGCAATCCGGGAGCCCAAGCAGGAGGAACGCTTGAAAACCGTATTAGTAATCGATGATGATGAGAGCTTAAGGCTTCTCTTAAGAGATGAGTTTTCTGACAGAAACTTCAATGTTGTTACCGCATGTGACGGCGAAGAGGGGCTGGTAAGCTTTAATGAGGAGAATGTTGATCTGGTTATTCTGGATCTCAACCTTCCTAAAATAAACGGTAAAGAAGTGCTGGAGCATCTTAAAGCTCAGTCACCGGATATTCCCGTGATTATTTACACGGCAAATCCTGACATGATTTTTGATACCGCTGATCTGAAGCATGTGGAAGTTATTCTGAAATCCACCGATGTTGAAGAACTTATGGAGTGTTCGCAGAAGCTTGCGTATGTTTGATGAAAAGCTCTACCGTGAATTTCTCGCCACAGAGAATTTCGGCAGGAATATACTTGTTTTCGATGAGACAGACTCCACGACAGCACGCCTTTTAGACAGCGAGACCCCTTATTATACCGTTGCGTCTGCTGAAAGCCAGACAGCAGGCAGGGGGCGCAGCGGCAGGAGATGGGTTTCCGAAAGCGGAGTCAATCTTTATTTCTCCGTAAATCTTCCCCCTATGAAAATTGAAGATCTTCTCGCTTTTAATATAGCCATCGGCTTTGCTGTCTGTGACGTTCTGCGGGAATATGCCGATGTAAACCTGAAATGGCCTAATGACATAATGGCAGGCGGTAAAAAGCTCGGCGGAATATTATTTGAAACAGCAATCAGCGGCTCGGTGATGGATAAAGTAATTCTGGGAATAGGGATTAATGTGAATATGACTGAGTTTCCGCCCGAAATTAATGAAATTGCCGCTTCTCTCAAGACTGAAACAGGACGGACATTTTCCAGAGAAGAGATACTGGCACGCCTCATGAACGGATTTGAATCGTTTTCGGATCTGTTTTTTAAAGGCAGGATAAATATTGTTGAGGAATGGAAAAAATATTCGGCTTCCCTTGACAAAAAGATAGCCCTGCACAAGAATGGTGTCAAAACCGTTTTTACGGAGAAAGGTATCACCCCTTCGGGCTTTCTCATCGCTGAGGATGAAAGAGGGGTGAAAACAGAAATAGTTACCGGTGATATTGGATATGATTTTAGCGGTTGATATTGGCAACACAAATATAGTTCTGGGGATTTTTGAAGGGGATAAAATTAAATGCAGTTTCCGTCTTCACACAGACACACAGCGCACAACGGATGAATATGCCTCCACGATCATGCTTCTCCTTAAGAATAGAGGGGTCGAAATCACCGATATAAAAGGGGTTATAATTTCAAGCGTTGTCCCGCAGCTTATATATTCGTTCACAAAGCTCGCTACTAAATATATGAATATTGAACAGCCTATGGTTATTGCTCCCGGGGTGAAAACCGGAATGCCTATCCGCTATGAGAATCCTAAAGAGGTCGGGGCGGACAGGATAGTAAACTCTGTCGCAGGCAGAGAGAAATTCGGCGCACCTGTTATAGTGGTTGACTTCGGCACTGCTACCACGTTCGACGTGGTTAATGCAAAAGGGGAGTACATCGGCGGAGTAATTTGTCCGGGTGTTAAACTTTCTGCCGGAATACTGCATTCAAAAACAGCGAAACTTCCTGAAATTGAAATAGAAAAAGTGGAAAGAGTTGTCGGAAAAAACACTATACATTCACTACAGTCGGGGATATATTACGGCTACCTGTCTATGCTTGACGGACTTCTGGAAAGGATTATGACCGAGGAATTCGGGCGCTGCGATATTGCTGTCGTAGCAACAGGCGGACTAGGCAGCGTATTCGCCAGAGACTCCAAATATATCGGACACTACGACCCCGACCTGACTCTAACGGGACTGAGGCTTATTTATGAAAAAAACCTTTAGTCTGCTTATAGCATTGGTAATAGCAGGATGCGCAGCCAAAGGACCTGAAACTCCCGCACCGGATAAGGCGGCTCTCGCTGAATCACGTTATAAAATGGGTGTTGCGTATCTTAACACCAATACAGACTACAAGGCTTTTCAGGAACTCCAAAGCGCTCTCGAACTCGCACCCGATAATGACAAATACCTCTATACAATGGGGCTTTTCTTCATGAAGAAGGAACGCTATTCCGAAGCTGAACCGTACATCAAAAAAGCTATCCAGATAAAACCTGACAGCTCTGAGTATCTGAACGCATATGCTGCTGTTCTTGCCGGAACGGGCAGGCTTAACGAAGCTGTGGAATACTGGGACAAGGTTATAAACGATCCCGGTTATCCGTATCAGATCATGGCTCTCTACAATGCTGCAAACGCTCTTTACGATGCTGGCAGATACAGCCGTGTTCCTTATTATCTGGACAAGGCTTTAAACATCAACAGAAGATACACTGACGCCTACAGGCTTCTTTTTAAATCTTACATAAAAACAGGTGACAGGGCAAAAGCAGAACAGACTCTGCTGAAAGAGGCGGAGATGATTCCCGAAGATCCTGATAATTATCTGAGAGCGGCTGAGTTTTACTTTGACAGCAGAGAGTATTCCAAAGCCGTTCCCTTCCTTGAAAAACTGCTTGAAAACTTTTCCGATACTCCGCAGGGGAAAAGAGCAGGCGAACTAATGAAAAGATTGGGGTTGTTGAATGAGTAAACTCGGTGAATTTCTCAAAACAGAAAGAATAAAAAAACACATAGATTTCGATACAATTACCGACAAGACCAGAATAAGCGAGGAGATACTCCTGCGCCTTGAAGCCGGCGAATTCAGCAGGCTTCCCAGCTATGTGCATGCCAGAAACTTTGTGAAAACCTATGCTAATTTTCTCAAGCTTGAACCGGAGCAGGTGGACGCTCTTTTTGATGAAGAGTGTACCAAAGAATCCTTTAACCGTGAGATTCACTACGTGGCATCTCCTGTAACCCATGAGCCCATAGACAGAAAAAGTCCTGTGGGTTTTGTTGCAGCTCTTATTATTGTTCTGATACTTGTTATAGCAGGTGTTTACTTCTTTATGTCCATGAAGAACAACAACGCAATGGACAGGAAAGAAACAAAAATAAGCATAGCCGAACCCGCACCCTTATCCGGTGATTCCGAACCTAAGAGCGTGATTCCGCAGGCAGAACCTGTGGATAACGCCACCGCAGAAGCACCTGCTGTTGTTGAAAGCCCCGAAGCGCAAACTGAAAGTAAACCAGCGGAAAAAACAGAAGCTGTTAAAACTGCCGCTGAAGCGCAGCCTCAGCCTCTCCCTGCGAGTGTGCCTTCTCCTGCACCCGGCATGAAGGCTGTTGTACTGAGTTTTAATGATGTTTGCTGGGTGAATATTGAAATAGACAACGGAACTGTTTACGATTTCATAGCAGAAAAAGGAATAGAAAGAACTGTGGAGTTTAAGGACTATTTTGTGCTGAATCTCGGAAATGCAGCCGCAGCTGAGGTGCATGACAAAACCACACGTTACAGAGGTTTTGGTGAGTACAGAAAACCGGTTAAAAATCTGAAATTTTCATATAATGCGTCAGGTAAACTTATTTATCAGAAGCAGAATTAAACCTTGCAATTTAGAGCCTGCAAACTTATCCTAAAAGAGACATTAATGGTGCGAATAATATGAAAGGCATGAAAGCTGCTGTATATGCTAACGATTCCCTTCTGCTCAGTGAGCTTTTGGGCAGAATAGAAGAGGAACTTCCTCTTCTCGAAGTAAACATCTATTCCTCGGAGGATTTCCTGCCCGCCATAGCTGCGGAAAAACCCGCTTACGAGGCAAAAAATATAAAAAACCTTGGCGATGAGGAAATTGCAATTGTTCTTGGCGACCCCGGTATCCATGCAGAAGAAATAAGAAAGTTGGATGCTTCCCTTATCGACTGTACAGGAATTTTCTCTGGCTATGATGATCTCTATGAGGTCAAAGAACCTGTTGAGTATATAACTGACCGTTTCAAGGGTGATAAAACAAAGGTAAGGGGCAGCCTTATGATGCCTGCTGCTCTTTTCGGCAAAAATGCCATAGACGACCTTATCAGCCAGACGAGAAATCTTTTCTCCTTCGGGCGTGACAGGTCAAAGGTTTTTGAGGAAAGAATCGCCTTTAACGTTCTCCTTGGCGGGGACGACAGCTCAAACATAATGAGCGGTTACAAAAAAAGGCTTGAAGAAGTTACGGGAATGTCCCTAAATTTCAGAATCATACCTGTATCCACCGTTTTTCTTGCGGATTTTTTCATGGAAAACGGAACAGAGTTTACAGGTGATGAGGACGGAATTTTTTATGAATATGCTTCATTTAATCTGGAAGAAGCGATGGAGCAAGGCGGCATCGGAGTTATAAAGCATCCGTCCGGAAACATGGTAAGTTTCACGGGCGATTATATAAAAGTTCTGACAGAGCAGATAATCAGGTATCTGAAAGAACTGACAGGAGAATAGAATGGCTTTTTTAGACAATGTTGCGGGAACTAAGCCCGACAGCAGAGTGGTTGATAAAATGCTTCCGTTCATTACGGAGCATTACGGTAACCCCAGCGCACATTTCTATCCCCTCGGCAGAGAATCATTTGAAGCCGTACAGGAAGCAAGGAAGAATGTTGCGGCGCTTATAGGGGCGGAGGAAGAGGAAGTGATTTTCACCTCCTGCGGTACGGAGTCAAACAACCTTGCGGTCAAAGGAGTGCTTAAGCATCATGACTGCAAAAAGAAACACGTTATCATAAGCGAAATTGAGCATTTTTCAGTGCAGAACCCGCTTATATCCTTTATGAATGATGGTTACGAAATAACCAAGCTCAGAGTGGCGGACAATGGTCTTATTAACCTTGAAGATCTCAAAAAGGCGATCAGACCTGACACCGCACTTGTTTCAGTGATGCTTGGCAACCCCGAAATAGGCACTGTTCAATATAATGAGGAAATAGGCAGGATTTGTAAGGAAAAAGGCGTTCTTTATCATATAGACGCTGTTGACGGAGCAGGGCACATAGAGATCGACGTAAACAAACTTAACTGCGATCTTCTTTCCCTTGCGTCACAGAATTTTTACGGACCCCGAGGTGCGGCTGCTCTTTACATAAGAAAAGGAACGAAAGTTGCCTCTCTTATGCAGGGCGGACATCAGGAGTTCGGCTACAGAAGCGGATCTGAAAATGTTGCGGCTATTGTGGGCATGGGCGAAGCGGCTAAAATAGCCAAAGAGGAAATGCACATATACTCCGCAGAGATGCAAAGACTCGGCAAACGGCTCTGGGAAGGGCTTGCAAATATGTTTGACTTTTTGCATTTTACGGGGCATCCTGATCGCCGGCTTCCCGGACACGTAAGTTTCTGGATAGAGTTCATAGAGGGTGAGTCGCTGCTTATGTGGCTTGCTCTGAAAGGAATATATGCTGCGAGCGGCTCTGCATGCTCGTCAAACATCCTTGCCGAAGACGAGGAAGACCTTCAGGCTTCTCCCGTTCTCACGGCGGTGGGAGTTCCCGACGATGTTTGCGCAGGATCAATTACTTTCTCACTTTCTCGTTATACAACTGACGAGGATGTGGACAAAGTGCTTGAGGAACTGCCCGGTATCGTTACAAGACTTTGCGAAATGTCTCCCGCTTACAACAGAGGAAACTAGGAGGTTACAATGGCAAAAGGACCATACAGCGAAAAAGTTATGGACCACTTTATGAATCCCCGCAATATGGGGGAAATAGACGGTGCTAACGCTGTCGGAGAAGTGGGAAACCCCGCCTGCGGCGATGTTATGAAGATTTTCCTCGACATAGACGATGCAGGAATAGTTAAAGATGTTAAATTTAAAACATTCGGCTGCGGAGCAGCTATCGCTTCCAGCTCAATGGCTACTGAGCTTATAAAAGGTAAAAGAGTGGAAGAGATACTCGCTCTTACAAATCAGGCGATTGTTGACGCCCTCGGCGGTCTTCCCCCTGCGAAGATTCACTGCTCCGTAATGGCGGAGGAAGCGATTGAGGAAGCCCTTAAGGACTTCTATATCAGAAAAGGCGAAGATCCTGCTATTGTTCAGAAAATGAAAGAAGAAATAAAAAGTGCCGCAACCGGAGGAAATTAATGAGCTTAAAAGAAAGAGTTGAAGCAGTCCTTGAGCAGGTAAGACCCGCACTTCAGGCAGACGGAGGAGACATTGAGCTTCTCGGTGTTACAGAAGACGGGATAGTTAAAGTACAGCTTACCGGCGCATGCGGAAGCTGCCCTTTCAGCACTATGACACTGAAACATGCAGTTGAAGGCAGGCTGAAAGACCAGATTCCTGAAGTAAAAGAAGTTCAATCCTTTTAAGAAAACAAAAAAAATCATACTGGTGCGGGGATCTCTCCGCACCTTTTTCCCTCTCTTTCAACATGCTTATATTGAGTCCCCTCATGTAAAATAATGCTTTTTTCCATTCCGTAATTGCTTTATAATCTTTTCTTTAATAACCGGTCGGGATAATGGTGATGAACAAAAAAAACAAGAACCCTGAAACCCTTTTTCACTCATTTTTACAGTCAGTAGACAAATATAAAAAAAATACTGCATTCATATACAGATCGACCGAAGATGAACATGAAGTTACATATGAGAAACTTTTTGAAGATGTTCTTCTTCTGTCCAGAGCTTTTTCTGATAAAAAAATCGTTAAAGATACCCGTGTTCTTCTTCTGTCAGACAACAGATACGCATGGATTGTCACAGATCTTGCCCTTGTATCTCTCGGTGCCATAAGCGTACCCAGAGGGAGTGAGTGCCCTGAGCAGGAACTTTCTTTTATCATGGAGCATTCCGGCTGTGAGTTCATAATCTTTGAAACCGAAAAACTCTATGATGAACATAAAGCTTTTGTTGAAGGACTGGACAAGGTAAAAGGCATATTTATCATGGAAGGGGAGAACAGGCATAAAATGTTTTCCCGTGTTTATACATACAATGAGCTGCTCACGGACAGAACCATATCCGATGAGGATATTTCAAGGTTTCGCTCAAGAAAGCATAAGCTTTTTAAGGAAGATGTTTTTACTCTTATATATACATCAGGCACTACTGGCGTTCCCAAAGGTGTTATGCTCACCCATGACAACATCATGTACAACCTTGAGGTTATTCCATGGCTCATAGCACTTCGGGATGATGATACGTGGCTTTCAATCCTGCCCACATGGCACATATTCGAGCGTGCGGCGGAATATGCGGCGCTTATGAGCGGCTGTTGTACAATCTACTCCTCTATAAAAACCTTTTCCGCAGATTTAGAGCATTATAAACCGACAATTGTTGCAACTGTTCCCCGCCTGTGGGAGTCTATGTACACCAAAGTGAACGCAGCTCTTGAAAAGCAGGGTAAATCAAAACACAGAATATTCAATGCATTGGTTGCTGTATCAGCAGCTTACAAAAGAAATAAACGCCGCCTCAAAGGGCATCTTCCGGTTTTTGAGAAAGAGCCCGTGTTCAAAAAACTTGCAGGAGATTTCAAAGCTTTTGCAGCCTGTTCTCTGCTTTATCCTCTGAATCTGCTCGCTGTCAAAAAGCTTAAGGCTGTTCAGGCGAAGTTCGGCGGCAGAATGAGACTTGCCATAAGCGGAGGCGGAAGCCTGCCTCAGTATCTTGATGAGTGGATTGACGCTTTGGGGATCAGGATTATTAATGCTTACGGAATGACTGAATGCGCTCCGGCGATTGCAGGAAGGGCACTTAACTGCGAGGTCTTCGGCACACTGGGACCTGCTGTGGGGAACACAAGGCTTCGGATAGCCGATGAGGACAATAACCCTCTGCCCGCCGGAACTGAAGGCGAAATTCAGGTTAAGGGCAGGCAGGTAATGCCCGGTTACTACGATAACGATACCGAAAATGAAAAAACCTTCACCCCCGACGGTTATCTGAAGACAGGCGACCTCGGAAAGCTTACCCTCACCGGAGAGCTTGTGATCACCGGACGAATAAAGGAAATTATAGTGCTGGCAAACGGTGAAAACATTGACCCCAGCCGTATAGAGTCCACAATTACAAAACTGCCTTTCGTTAAGGACGCTGTTCTTGTAGGGCAGGATAAAAAGGGGCTCGGCGCTCTTATTGTCCCTGATTTGGATAAACTGAAGGAAACCTTTCTGCCTAAGATTGAGAATATGGTTCACGATGTGGAGGATATGCTCAAAGACAGCAGGGTTATTGATCAGGCAAAACGTGAGATAAATAAGCTGCTTAACGCCAAAAAAGGCTTTAAGCCTCATGAAAAGGTTCATAATATTCATTTTATGGAAAACGACTTTGAACCTGGTAAGGATCTCACTAATACTCTTAAAAAGAAAAGGCATGCCATAGAAAAACGTTATCAGAGCATAATACAGAAGCTTTTCGGCAAAGATTAAGGCTTACGGGAGAGGTTTATTATGGATTACAAAAAAATACTCGTTATGACAGACTTTTCAAAGGACTCAAACATAGCAGTTGAAACAGCAGCTACACTGGCGCAGAAGTTCAAGGCTGAACTCTCTGTTCTTCATGTGGCGCATGATGAGGCGCACTTTGACCTCTATGTATTTGAAAGAGAGCTGGATTCTATAAATAAAAAGATAGTAGAAGAAACCGAAGCTGCATTTAACAAACTTGAGGCGGATGTTCCGCTGCTTAAGGAAATAGCTTGGGAATCACTTGTCAGAAGAGGAGTTCCATATGAAGAAGGGCTCCTTGAAATAGAAAACAAAAACTATGATCTGCTGGTTTTGGGTTCTCACGGTAAAAGGGGTGTAAAAAGGTTTCTTTATGGAACAACAGCGGAAAAAATGATCCGCAACTGCCCTGTGAGCGTCCATGTTACTCGGTATGAATGCGTAGGGCTCACAAAATAAAGACTAAGGCGGGGCGCATAACCCCGCTTTTTTTTATTTAACTTATTTATTATTTTCGGAACCGTTTTTTAACTTCCTGATAACATATTTCAGTTAATTTCCATGTACGCTTCATCCAGTTATTACTACGGAGGATGTATTATATGTTCATGAAGAATCGTAAAAGAATGCTGCTCACTGTTTTAGCGGTGATGACTGCATTCGTTATTACCGCATGCAGCGGAAGCAGTGGGAAATCTGAGGAAGAGCATTCCCCTGTTTCTGTCAGACTTATCCACACTAATGATCACCATTCGTATCTTGACAGCGGATCTTATGATCTTAAAATCGATAATGTTACAACAAGAGTTGAACTTGGCGGTTTTGCACGTCTTGCCACAGTAATCAAAGAAAAGAGAAACAGCAGCAGTATTGTAGTGAACAGCGGCGAACTCGCCGGAACACTCTATTTCTCTCTTTTTCATGGTGAGGTTGATTTTAAAGTATTCAATGAACTCGGTTTAGACGGCTATACTCTGGGAAACCACGAGTTTGATGATGGTGATGAGCGTCTGGCAGAGCTTATAGAAATGACTGATTTTCCTATCCTCTCCTCCAACATGCACCCGGAGCCCGCCAGCCCTCTCTACAGGGTGAAAGATCGTATAAAACCTTATGTTATCAAAGAAATAAACGGTGAGAAAATAGGTATTATCGGTATCCTCAAAGTCGAGAAAACCAAAAACTCATCAATGGCTTCAGACGATATAACTTTTGAGGATGAGATAGAATCAGCCAAACAGAATGTGGCAGAGCTTGAGGCTCTGGGGATAAATAAAATTATCCTTGTGAGCCACGTCGGCTATTATAATGACATCCTTTTTGCGAAAAACGTTCCTGGGATAGATATAATCGTAGGCGGTGACACCCACGATCTTCTCGCCTATGGCTGACAAGCTTCATAAA
>OBLN01000451.1_pt1 | contig 14927 bp, 11 predicted proteins | sample 1519301 | NCBI WGS metagenome assembly OBLN01 (sample SAMEA2452533, study PRJEB22499) | sediment metagenome | reverse complement strand
CGGGGATGACCCATTAAGAAAAAAAGTACGAGGCCTTTTAGGATACATCGAAAACACGGGGAAAAATACTAACAACGCAAAAACTGGTGGGTAATTTTACAATCAATGAAAGCCCAAATGCTTGCGATCTGCTTGTTTTTTTGATCTTTTGGTTCTGGCGCCTGCCCCGTTGAAGAACGGGGGAACAAGGCGGAGTGAGATAAGGCTAAAAATGCTTGATGATTGGGAACGTGCCTTATTATAAACTTCGGCTACTTAATCGGCTGCTTAAAAAGCCTATCAGATCCCTGCCTTCGCGGGGATGACCGGTGGAGGGGCGGTGGAAGATCGGACATCTGCGAAATCCCATAATCCCCTGAATCCGTGATTCACAGATGATGCACTCGATTGTGAATCCATCGGACACTAACCCAAACACCCGGTGGCCACCTACAAGCTCTTCTCTACATGGTTGGCTATTTGCTCCGCGTGGATCCGAGAGTTTTCGATGAACAGGCTGCTGGTGTCCATACCTCCGCATACCACACCGGCCACATACACACCCTTTCGTTTGGTCTCGAGACTGTTCTCATCATACACCGGCATACATTTTTCATCATCAGTAAGCTCAATACCCAGGCTCTCCATCAGGTCATAATTGGGGTGATAGCCGGTCATAGCAAGTACAAAATCATTTTCCAGGGTAACCTCCCCATCGGGAGTATTCAGCACCACTTCCTTCTCACGGATCTCCTTCACTTCCGAGTTGAAATACGCAGGGATCTCTTTATTCTTGATCCGGTTCTCGATATCCGGCTTCACCCAATATTTCACCGTCGGCTTGATGGTATCATACTTCAGCAGCATACTTACCTCGGCTCCGCCTCTCCAGCATTCCAATGCGGCATCCACGGCTGAGTTACCACCGCCTACCACCAGTACCTTTTGCCACGCATAGGGATGCGGCTCATCATAATAGTGCTTCACTTTGGGGAGCTCCTCACCCGGCACATTCATCATATTCGGCTTACCGTAAAATCCCGAGGCCACGATCACCTTGTCGGCCTTATAAGTATCCTTATCCGTTGTTACGGTGAAGTTGCCATCTTCCCCTTCCATACGTTCTACCGTTTCGTACAGATTCACCGGTAGTTCGTAATGCTCGGCCACACGACGATAGTATTCCAGCGCTTCTGCCCGAGTCGGCTTAGAGCCATGCGAAATAAAAGGGATGTTACCGATCTCAAGTTTATCGGAAGTTGAAAAGAAGGTCATATTGGTGGGATAATGGAAAATGGAATTCACCAAACACCCTCTCTCAATGATCTTGAATGGAATATTGCGTTCTTTTAGTGCGATTCCTGTGGCAAGCCCAATGGGACCTGCTCCAATGATAATGACCATTTACTTTGCTTGTTTTATATTTGAGTGTGTGATCTCTAACAACAGGGGTAAGATACGAATCGTTTGAGTGTTTGGACAATCAAAGCCCGGAACTATTCGCGACCGATTGTGATATGGTAGGATGTCCACGTTTCCAATTTATAACTCCTTTAACTATTTGAAATGAATCTAATGCCGAGAACTCTCTGCCTACTGAGTGTATTGATCCTAATTCCGAGCCCCGCTCTGAAAGCCCAACTTTTAAATGTAGAAAGTGTGCGCACCAATGGTGATTCCACCGGGTGGTATGGAGAGCTTGAATTCGACTTGTCCCTTAATCATTATAATGAGAACGTGTTTGAATTCACCAACGAATCCAACCTGTCTTATTTTTCTGATCAGCACGCCTATATGCTGCTTAATGAGATCAAGTTCGTGAACCTCGATGGAAACTCGGTCATCAGCAGTGGGTATGTTCATTTGCGATCGACCTTGCGGAGATTGAGGGCATTATCCCCCGAGCTGTTCCTTCAGTATCAATACAATAACAATCTTGGGCTGAACAACCGTGCGTTAGGGGGAGCCGGCATCAAATACCGCTTTTATCGATCTGATAAATGGCAGGCGAGTATCTCTACCGCATTGATGGCAGAATTTGAGGAATGGCAGCTGAACGAAGAGGCCTCCATCGAAAATGAATTCCTGAAAAGCACAAGTAATATCTCCTTGCGGGGCAGGCTCAGTGAAACAGCCAGATTCAAGCTGGTGGGTTATTATCAGGCACGGCCCGACCGATACCTGAAGGGACGATCCATACTTGAATCGGAACTGGAAATGGACCTGAGTAAACGCGTGGCGGTTTCCATCAGCTTTGTGGCTTCTTATGATGCCGAACCGATCATCGACATCCCAAACCTCACTTACGAATTAAGTAATGGTTTCGTTATCCGTTTGTAACACATGATGTTCCTAAAACCATTACATTTAAATCCTGTTTTCATCACCAATTAACCTATACCGTTTGTTCAGAATCACCTTAATACATTATGAGGATTACACTTAGCTTTACATTATTTTTCCTGCTTTTATTTGGGATCATGCCAGGCTCTCCCTCAGTCTGGGCACAGGATGATGTTGCTGCCACACATGAGAGGGAGGAACAGGGGCTTAAGATTGGCCTGGCGCTAAGCGGTGGCGGAGCAAAGGGATTTGCCCACATCGGCGTATTGAAGGTACTTGAGGAAGCCGATATTAAAGTGGATGTGATCACGGGTACCAGCATGGGTGCTGTGGTTGGCGGACTCTATGCCATAGGTTATACAACTGCCGAGCTCGAAGATATCGCTCTATATACCGACTGGAATGAACTTTTCAACGAAACGCGTCCCCGTAAATATCAGGCCATTTTTCAGGATCAGTCAAGTGAGCGGTTGATCTTATCCGTTCCCTATCAGGATGGGTCCGTTAGTCTGCCGCGGGGCCTCATTGAAGGCCAAAAGATCTCTCTGCTTCTCAATGAGCTCACCCTTGCCTATCATGATGTCAATAACTTCAGGGAATTGCCCATCCCCTATGCCGCTGTGGTTACCAATCTCGAAACGGGTGAAGGTGTGATGTTCGACAGTGGATACCTGCCGGAGGTCATTCGCGCCAGTACGGCCATTCCCAGCGTATTCAAACCGGTGACCATTGGGGACTCACTCTACATAGATGGCGGGGTGATCCGGAATATTCCCGCCACTGATGCCCGAAAGCTGGGTGCTGATTTTGTGATCTCGTCTGACGTGGGTGACCCTATCCTCCCTTCTGACAGCCTTCGGTCATTTATTGATATTATGTCACAATCGGTGGGGTTTTTACGGGAACGCTCCAATATCACCCAAAGGGAAGAATCGGATCTGTTGATCAGCCCGGAGATCAGGGATTATTCCACTTTTGATTTTAATAAAGCCGATGAGCTTATCAAACTTGGAGAGGAAGCCGCAAGAAAAGTTTTACCTCAGCTTCGGGAATTACAAAAGAAACAAAAAGGCAATCCCCACAGAACATACTCTGAAAAACCCGATCAGGTCTCGATCAGTCAGATCAGGATATCAGGGGCCGATGAATATCTTAGAAACAGCCTGCGTAGTTCACTCACCATTCAGGAAGGGCAGATCTTATCCATAGACAGGATCTCGAAGGAAATGGAACTCATGTATTCTTCAGGACATATCGGCGATCTCAATTATCGTATTCTGCCGGACCCTGACTCGGAAGGGTCTATTCTTAACATAGACATTTCAGCCGCTCAACAAAATTCCATTGGCCTTGGAGCCCGGTATGACAGTCGCTATCGAGCATCCCTTTTATTCAGCGGGATGTTCAACAGGATCGTCAGCGACGGAGATGCCCTGATCACAGAACTCCGATTAGGAGAGCAGCTGGAGCTCACAGCCAATTACGCATTCCCATACACCCTCTACCCTGAATCTGGAGTTAATTTTAAACTCGATGGCTTCAGGATCCCTATCGATATATTCGAAAATAATTCCATTTCTTCATCAGTGAATGTGGAATCACTATCATTCCATGCCAAAACCTGGATCAGGGCATTCCCCAATGCCTCCTTCTCGGCCGGAGCCAAAGCGGAGTTCTATAATATCGATCAAGCCATCGGCGAAACCCTGCTTCTTAATAATGTGGACCGAATATTGACAGCTAACGGCACCCTTCAGCTTAATTCATTCAACCGCTCTTATTTTCCTTCATCCGGAAACCGCCTTACGGTACATACCGAATTTTCCAATGAACTTTGGGGAAGTGGCATCAACTTCATTCAGCATAATTTCAGCTGGGAATTCCGCCTTCCGCTACATGAGCGTTTTTCTTTTTTGAGTCGTCTGACAGCCGGTGGCACTTTTGCACTCGACGAGGAATTGCCCCTGCATTACAAATTTTACAGCGGCGGTGCCATCCCTAATTTTGTACGACCGATCCATCAGTTTCCACTCCTCGGTTATCAGCCCCATCAGTTGCGGGGTGATAACCTGAAGCTGATGGAAGCCGGCTTGCAGTATCAGTTTCGAAATAATGGATTCCTTCAGGCCCGATGGAATGCCGCTATGGTTCAGGATACCTGGACATGGGATCTGCCTATCACCGATTTTGAACACGGCATCGGCCTAACGGGTGGCCTTATCACTCTGATAGGGCCGATCGAGCTTACCCTCATGGCCAAAGACGCCAACGGCCCATTTTCCATGAAGATCAGTGTGGGGCATCATTTTTAGCCAAACCAAACCAATTCAGGATAACCCGGTACAACCATCCTGAAGGTGAACTCAGAAAGCCTACATGGCCACCTTCTTCTGTAAACAGGGTTTGAATGGCCCGGTTTTCACTCAGTGTTTTTTGAGGTGCAAACTCGATGGGGCAAAGGGTATCTTGCTGACTGTGAATGATCAGCAGGTCTGTTCTAACCTCGCCATAAAAGTGACGGCTGGAGCATTTATAGTAATAATCCTCAGCCCCCGAAAAGCCATGCAGTGCCGCCGTCACCTGATCATCAAAGGTATAAATCGTATCTCCTTCAAATACCGGCATATCCGGAAATACCTGCCTTTTCTGCTCAAGTTTTTCGGTGAGGGTGATCAAAAATTGTTTTTCATACAGCTTGTTGATGCCCTTCTGCATCCTCAACGATCCTTCTTTCAGGTCGTAGGGAGGAGATACAGCCACGGCTCTTTTCACCAGGCTGCCACTGCCTTCCTCTCCCAGATATTTTACCAGGGCATTGGCCCCAAGGGAATACCCCACGGCGTAGATCTCTTTTTTGGGGAACCGCTGACGGATCCATTCAAAAAAAGTACGATAGTCATCGGTGGCCCCTGAGTGATAAAACCGAGGCTGATCATTGAGACGGCTGCCGCATCCTCTGAAGTTAAGAGCTACAGAACTGAACCCGGCATCTTTCAATACATCCATCAAATTCGCGATGTAATGCCGGTCTGTAGAGCCCTCCAATCCATGAAACAGGGCCACCACAGGTTGATCTGAGCTCACTTCGCAGACATCGATCTCTAAAAAATCTTCATCCGGAGTGGGGATCTCTATCCGTTCGTGAGGTGGTTTCTGAACCTTCGTGAATTGCGAGGCTACAATGGTATGGATATGGGTATTCCTTGCCCACCATACCGGTTTAAAGGGTTCAAAGCCATTGGTTGTAAAAAGATCTGTTTTTGCCATCGGTGCTAATCTATTGAGTTTTTGTCACTCATACCATCATGTATTTTCAGAGGTGCCTTGCATCCACTATATTCAGCCCCTCTCCCAGATCGATCATTCGGTCCATCGCTAATCGGCGAATCGGTCGATCAAATCATCAAACCTAACCCGCACCATCTCCCTCATTTCATCGTCCTGCACCAATTCTAGCGTCTCGTTTGGAACGCCTATCCGGACCTCTACCTCAGCCGGTAGGCAGGCTCTCGGTCAGCGTGTATAGGTAGTTACCAGATGGTTTCACGATTGAGTGTATCATTTGTGAATCGCGGATTTAGGGGATTCTGGGATTTCTCGGATGTCCAATAATGCTGCGGCCCCTAAAGCGGGTCATCCCCGCGGAGGCGGGGATCTAATAGTCTTTTTAAGAACCGAAGTTTATTGTTATCCAAAAAGGTCGTTGTAGCACAATCGGGTTTTCACGATCGAATACGTTGCCCAACCTCCGAACAACCTCAAACCCAGTACAACCCACCGGGTGGAGGTTCTTTTATCTTGATTATAATCCCCGCCCTAAAGGACGGGGCTATTAAATATCATCCCTCCGGGATAAGAAAGAACAAAATCGGTCGTTCGGTTCATCGTCAATCGGTTAATCGGTCATTCAAATACCCCGACCCGGTATCTCCGATCTCATCATACCCCGTGGCCACCGTCCTTGGTACCCAGTCCACTCCCACTAAAGTGGTTCTTCCGATCTATTGAGTTTTTTCACTCATTCCATTCTGCATTTTCAGAGGTGCCTTGCATCCACTATATTCAGCCAAAATTCAATTATATTACTTTGTATGGCCACCTCACTGACCCCAATCGAGTATATCCGCAGTTTTCTTGCGATCGTCGTATTCTTTTTTATGTTCGCTATTTCTACACCGGTCATCGCGATCTTACTGATCCTCTCTTTTGGTAAAGCCACAAATTTTGTGGTAGAGAATTTTGGTCCATTTATCGCCTACCCCGTACTGTGGACTCTGGGCATTTACTTCGAAGTGATCCAACACGGAGAGCCGGTGGATCGTCCCGTCATTTATACCATTAACCACAGTTCCACCCTGGACCTGGTGACCATTATCGCCCTTGGACTCCCCGGTATTCGCTTCGTAGCAAAATGGGAGCTGCAGTACAATCCACTCTTTTTTATTGTGGGCCACCTGACCGGTCAGGTTTTCATTCAGCGCAAAAAAAGCAAAAAAGCGGTCGCCAAACTGAAGAATACCTATGATCGTGTGAAGCGGAATAACCTGTCCATCATGGTGGCGCCGGAAGGGTCACGCAAACATCCGGGTATCATCGGACCATTCAAAAAGGGAGCCTTTCATATGGCTATCGATCTCGATTACCCGATCGTGCCCATCTACTTTGAGGGAAATCAGGAATTAAGTCTGGGGGGTTCCTTGCTTTCAAAAAGCGGACGGATAAAAGCCCACATTCACCCACCGGTAGATACTTCCGAATGGCAAAAAGAAACCATTGACGAACATATCCGACAGCTCAGAAGTATGTACCTGAAATGGGCTGATGTGGAAGAATAAAATAAACTACGACCAGGGGTTTGGTCAGAATTCGGTTTAAATCTTACTTATCGCGGTAGAAATAGATCTTCTTATTATCCGCATCTCTCCGGCTTTTTACCTTAAAGTCGTTTTGCTTGCCAAACTGATATACAGCCGTACGCATTGAATTGATATTCTTTTCGTTGGAATAACTTACTTCAACAGCCTGACCGCCGGGCTTAAGTTTTTCGATGGCTTCAAGTAGCGGTTTGAATTTGGAGGTTCTCTTCTTAGATGATTTAACGTTTGTACGCTTTACAAATTTAATATCCATAACTCTATTATTTTGTTAACCAATAATCTTAAATGTTAATATAGTAATTACCATGAATTATTATATAAAATATAGAATCAAAAAATAATTTATACCGTTCATTAACATCTTTTTTACTTTAGATCTGCAACTGCTCTTATTTCTGAACGATTTATTCAAATTAGGCTAAGCAATTTTGCTGACTTCCGTTTACATTTGAGCTGATACACTCACTCAAATAAATCAAGTGTTATGACAGGGATAGACATTGTAGTTTTTGTAGCCTACTGTGCGGTAATTATTGGGATCGGGTTGTGGGTTTCAAGAGATAAAGAAGGGCACCAAAAGAATGCGGAAGATTATTTTCTGGCCGGTAAATCCCTGCCATGGTGGGCCATCGGTGCCTCGCTCATTGCTGCCAATATCTCTGCCGAGCAGATCATCGGAATGTCTGGTTCCGGATTTGCAGTGGGACTTGCCATTGCCTCCTACGAATGGATGGCCGCCATCACCCTGATCATAGTCGGTAAATACCTGCTTCCTATCTTTATCGAGAAAAAACTTTATACCATTCCTGAATTTATTGAGCACCGGTATAACACCACCCTGAAGACCATCCTTGCCGTTTTCTGGATCGCTCTTTTTGTATTTGTGAACCTCACCACCGTCATGTTTCTCGGCGCCAAAGCCCTTGATACCATCATGGGAACGGGTGATGGCAGCCTTGTTATTTACGCCCTTGTTGGCCTGGCTCTGATCGCCGCCGCGTATTCCCTTTATGGTGGATTGTCGGCTGTGGCCTGGACCGACGTGCTTCAGGTTGGTCTGCTTGTTCTTGGTGGCTTTGTAACTACCTTTGTTGCCCTGTATAACCTGACTCCAGAAGGTGGCATCCTGAACGGCATGGTTCACCTGTATGATACGGCCGGCGATAAATTCAATATGATCCTCGAACGGTCTAATCCTGAATTTGATAACCTGCCCGGCATCGCTGTACTGATCGGCGGACTTTGGGTCGCCAACCTGTATTATTGGGGCTTCAATCAGTACATCATTCAGCGAACCCTGGCAGCCAAATCTCTTAAAGAATCTCAAAAAGGGATCATCTTTGCTGCCTTCCTGAAATTACTGATCCCATTGATCGTGGTGATCCCGGGTATCATAGTATATGTGCTTTACACACAGCCCGAAGGTACCACTCAAATTCCCGGTGTTATCAGCGTATTCACCAATCCTGATGGGAGTGTGGAGTATGACAATGCCTATCCTTGGCTGATCAGCGTGTTCCTCTCTCCCGGCTTTAAAGGGTTGGTGGTTGCAGCCCTTGCAGCAGCCATAGTGTCCTCACTGGCTTCCATGCTGAATTCCGTAGCTACCATTTTCACGATGGATATTTACCGGGCATATATCAACAAAAATGCCTCTGACAAACAGACCGTGAATATGGGGCGGATCACGGCAGCTGTCGCTTTGGTAACAGCTGTTCTTATCGCACCCCTTCTGGAAGATGTGCCTCAGGTATTTCAGTTCATTCAGGAATACACCGGCGTGGTGAGTCCGGGTATCTTAGCGGTATTCATTATGGGACTTTTCTGGAAGAAAACCACCACCAAGGGTGCTATTTATGGTGTGCTTTCATCCATTGTGATCGCGCTATTGCTTAAGATCCCATCTCTTGAGCTCCCGTTCCTCACACAGATGTATTACACCATGATCCTTACTGTTGTGATCATTGCCGGTGTGAGTCTGACCACCAATCCCGAGGATGAAGACCCGAAAGCCATTCACACTACCGCAGAAACATTCAAGACCGGTCCGGCTTTCAACATCGGAGCCTATATCATATTGATCATTACCACAGCTCTATACGCTCTGTTCTGGTAAGAATGTATTTGGCGAGAATTTAACAACAGTCAGATGGCTCCAAACCTGTTTGGCCGTTTTTTGTATGGGTTTGTTGATTTGATATTATCCATCATGATATCGATTCAAATCCATCCATTAGCCGGGAGATCCGTGAGATAGATTTCCGGTACATATAATTATGAATGGATTTACAAGGCCGTGGTAATTCTAACCTCACCCACGCTTTTTATAATGAACATCCGGCAGGTCACGCAGCCATTGGGCACTGAATTCGGCGGTGACATCCCGCTGTGAATTGGCAAGCATCTCGTATCCCACACGGAATTTTTTGATGGTGGCAGACCGCAACAATGGCGGATAGAAATGCATATGAAAATGCCACTCCGGATGATCCTTGCCATCCGTTGGCGCCGGATGAAATCCGGCTGAATAGGGGAAGGAGACCTTGAAGACATTATCGTATTTCACCGTGATCTTCTTCACAATATCAGCCAAGGCTTTTTTCTCCTCACCAGTCATATCCGTAAACCGTGCAAAAGGCCGCTTACTGATCAGCAGGGTCTCAAAGGGCCAGAAGGCCCAGAAAGGGACTACCACGGCAAAGTGGTCATTTTCCACCACCAATCGTTCTTTGCGCTTCATCTCCAGCTCCAGGTAATCACTGAGCAGGGTCTTACCGTGTTTCTTGTAATAAGCTTCAAACTGCCGCATCTCTTTGGCCGGCTCTTCGGGGATGGTTTCCTGCGCCCAGATCTGTCCGTGCGGGTGTGGATTACTACTTCCCATCACCTCTCCCCGGTTTTCAAAAATCTGCACGTAGTTAATGAATTCCTTTTCCCCCAGCTCTTTGTATTCTTTCACCCACAGGTCAACCACCTCTTCAATTTGGGGCAGCTCCATTTCGGCAAGGGTCAGATCGTGCCGGGGTGAAAAACAGATCACTTTGCAGATTCCACGTTCACCTTTAGCGATCAGCAGGTCGCTGTCGTTGACTTCTTCGTTGGAGGTATCCGGCAACAGGGCACTGAAATCATTGACAAACGAAAGGGTGGAGGTGTACTCCGGATTCTTGGCTTCTCCGGCTCGGTCGTTGCCGGGGCAGAGATAGCAGTTTGGATCATACTCGGGCTTGGTGTCCTGAGCCGTCTCCTCTTCCTGTCCCTGCCAGGGCCGTTTCGTGCGATGAGGAGAAACCTGTACCCATTCGCCCGTCAGTAAATTTAGTCTTCGGTGTGGATGTTTGCTGAAATCAAGTTTCATGATCTACTCCTGTTCTACGATTCAATAATGTGTGCCCCGCCGTTGATCTGCGTTACATAGATCTCGGCTTCGATACCGGTTCGCTCTTTGTACTTTTTTGATATCGATCCGGTGAATGTATCCACCTCTGTTTCTTCCACAAGATTGATGGTGCAGCCACCAAAGCCGCCACCCATCATGCGGCAGCCTAACAATCCTTCCTGCTCTTTGGCAAGTTCAACCAGGATATCAAGTTCCTCACAACTGACCTCATATTCCTTACTGAGCCCCTCATGCGATTCAAACATGTGTTGCCCAAAAGACCTCAGGTCCTCTTTACTCAGGTCCTCACACGCCTTCAATACCCGGTCGTTTTCTTCGAGTACAAACTTGCAGCGCCTGAAAACCGCCGGATCAAATTCGCTCTTATGCTCTACAAGCAGTTCCATACTCACATCCCGGAGATTCCTGATCTGCGGATCATATTGTTTGAGGATCTCAACACCTTCCTCACACTGCGACCGCCTCACATTATACTCTGAATCCGACAGATTATGACTCACTTTTGAATTGCAAAGAACGATCTTAATGCCTTCCTGATGGAACGGATAAAGTTCGTAATCCAGGGTTCGGCAATCCAGTTTCAGGGCTTTATCAGCTTCCCCATGCAGATTAATGAACTGATCCATGATCCCACAATTGACCCCCACATGATTGTGCTCAGTCAACTGACCAATTCGCGCCATCTTTTTACGATCCATCCCAAGCTTAAATATCTTATCGAGCCCAACGGTAAGAGCCCCCTCCAAAGCAGCTGATGATGACAGTCCGGCTCCGATCGGGATGTTACCTCCAAACACCACATCAAACCCTTTCAGCTTAAAGTTCTCTTTTTGAAGCTCAGCCACCACTCCTTTTATGTAATTGGCCCAGTGCTTATCGCTTTTATGCAGGTCGTTGAGATCCATCACCACCGACTCATTCATGTCTGCAGAAAATGCCCTGATCTTTCCCAGCTTATTCTTGGCCATACCCAGAACGATCACCTTATCGATAGCCGCCGGCAGAACGAACCCATCGTTATAATCGGTATGGTCACCGATCAGATTGACCCTCCCAGGTGAGTTCACCAAAAGGGGTTTATGATCATACTTCGAAATAAATTGATCGTGTATCTTTTGTTCTAATTCTGTCATCAGTTCTTCAAATTTCAGCCTTACCACTTATAATTTCCATAGACATCTTCCATTCATGGTTCTCATCCGGCCCAATAACCTTTTGTTCATCATGCCTGATGGCATCAGATAGTTTATCGAAGGAGGCGGTTGCCAGCTCGAGGGCAACCGTATAGCTTCCGATTTCTGCATCCTCAGGCCAGCCTCCATAACACAGCCATAGACCAAGGTGTGGGGTTTTCTTTGTATCAAAATTAAATATGAGGGACTCGTTGGAAGTCTTTCTGTATAACCCGGCTTTGCCTTTTTCCACCTGTTCAGCAAATAATTTCATAGCCCAATTGGCACTCGCGGGCTGAACGATCGAGTAATCCGTTTCATCCCCCATTACATACGGCCATTTCGTTGTTGTTTTTAGAACCTGTCCACTGTCATCGGTTCCGTGAATGGAGACCGTGTCAATTTTTTTATCGACTAGTAATTCATCCTGTTCATCGATCTCCAGCAATGGGTGTGAAGACCATACGTAATCCAATGGGCGATACGATTGGTTGTAAACTTTATAACTTATCTCAATGGTATTTCCGTTGAGCCTGACCTCCTTTTCAAACTCATATAACATATTTACCCCGGTAGCCTTCAGCACAATTCTCTGTCCCTCTTGCTCATGGTCCCATTCCTGTGCCCAAAGCTCGCCATGATCCGGCCAGTGTATCACCCCTTCGTTGAACAGGTAATTAGAAGGAGCCACGGTGGGGAAGCATTCATCAAACCCAAAGGCATAGGGAGGTTTGAAGTCGAAACCCGGTTTGGGCGGCTTAAGCTCGCCTTCACTATCCACATATTGTTTCAGAAATTCAGTACCGGTTTGCTTACTCACAAGACGAACCATCTTACCGCCCAGCTCCGGAAGCAGAGTCATCCGAAGGATCTCGTTTTCAAGAACAAGCTCCTTCCACTTCTTTTGCGCTTTTTTTATGGTTTCGGTTTCTTCCATTTGGATCGGGGGTAGTACCATTCTCAGATAGCGGTCATTGTCTTTTATACTTATCAAACACATTAATGACCGGCAGAGCATTGCCTTCATCATCAAAATAACCGCGTGAACGCAAGCCTCCGGTCACGGCCGGTTCCCACCAAAAGATACCCTTTATTCGTGAACTGTTTATGTTGATGAGGGTTTCATGAACCGTCTCCAGAAAATCCTTTTGTCCCTGTGGGGTTTCAGGCCATGGAGCCAGCTTGCCTTCATCGGTATATTCTGAAGGCCGCCAGTTGTAAGCCGTTTCCACTAAAATGATATCCTCATCATAATGCTTCATCAGGGAAAGCAGATTTTCTCTCAACTCCAGTAAATTACCATGCCACCACGGGTAGTACGAAAGCCCGATGATGTCGAACTCGATCCCATACTTCCGGATGTTATCATAAAACTCCCGGTTACCCCGGGCATCTGCTCCGTTATCGTAATGCACCATAATGAGGGGGCGCATGGCCTGACCACGACCTGCATCCACACCGTCAATTCCAGCCTGCAGTAGCCCGGCAAAGGTATCCCAGTTTTCGGGGAGCCTGCCTGCGGGCCAGATCATCCCGTTTCGGATCTCATTCCCGATCTGAACCATCTCCGGCATCACTCCGGCTTCATTGAAAGCCTTAATGGTTCGTTTGGTATAATCATACACGGAATCCCGAAGTGCGTCATACTCCAGACCTTCCCAGGCTGCCGGCATCCATTGCTTTTGAGGGTCGGCCCAGGTATCGGAATAATGATAGTCGAGCAGAAATTTCATACCACGTTTTTTGGCTTCCTGTGCCAGTTCAATGGTGTACTCCAGATCGTTGGGCAGGCGGTCAGGGGAATGAAATAATCTCAAACGGATCCAGTCGTATCCGTGGTCCCGAAAGATATCCAGTCCCGGCTTCACGACACCATTGTCCTTAAATTCGGTTCCGTTATCCTCGGCCATCTTCAGAAACGACAGATCTGCTCCCACCGCATAATTCAGGTGAAAGGAGGTTGAATCTGTAGGTTGAGCCACTGCTGTTTGGGCGATCAGAATGGCAATGAAAAGGCTAAAAAATGATCGAAGTTTCATAGTGCTATCAATTTACAGTTAATGTAATGGTTCCGGATTCTAGTCCGTTGGCGGAAGCGGTAATGGTTACCGTCCCGGGATTTTCACCGGCTCGATACAGGATGGTGGCAATGCCCGCTTCGGCACTTATGGGATTATGCCCGATCAGCTCTCCCTCACCATCCAGCCGGAAGGTCACTTCGTGATCTGCGTCCCAAACAGTGGTACCGTTTTCGTCTGCTATTGAAGCGTAAACAAAGACCACATCATTTTTACCGCTTTGGATCTCTTGTCCACTCAGGTCTGCACTTAGTGAAAGACCTGTGGGTTCTTCAGGGGTCATGCGTTTATGCTCCGCCACAGGCTCACCATTGATGTAGCCTACCGCTTTAAGGGTACCGGGTTCAAACTCCAGATCATTGAAGGTGAAGGGAGGATAATTCAATTCCGTCGAAACGCGATCGGTATCCGGTTGTTGGCGTGCGACGATCTCTTCTCCATTCAAAAACAGGGCGACCTCCTCAGCATTGCTGTACACTTTCACATCCGTGAATTCGGGATCTGACCAATAGTTGGCAATATAGACCATCGGGCCATAGAACTCCGAATCATATGCTGCCAGGTCGGGGTCAGCCTGACTGGCATAGAAATAGTTAGTGAATTTCGGGATCCGGAAGATATCGCGAATACCTGAAGATTCGATATCGGGTGCGTACCCCCGGTTGTAGTCAAACATCACCCAGTTGGCATCCCCAAAAGAATTCCCTTTCAGGTTGGAATTATGGGCTTCCTGAAAATTGAGGGCCTGCTGGGCAAGCCTGCGCTGACCGTCTCCCCTTAGCTGACGCGAGGTTCGCTCTTCTTCCTGAAGATCCTCAAAAGCATCCTGATTGAAGCCGGCATTTTGAGCATAGTATTCCCAGTCGCCATACTCGGCAATGAATAATGGTTTATCCTTGCTGTAATCACTCCAGTATGTAGGGGGACGTGAATGCTGCCGCGCCGGAATGAAGATATCATAAGCATGATCCATCCAGCCACTTGTATAATTGTCAGCTATTGGCAGTTCCTCTTTTACGGTAGTATGAGCTTCTTCCATGAATTCCTCCGGCATATCGGATTCATTCAGCGAGGCTTC
>OBLN01000450.1_pt1 | contig 14932 bp, 19 predicted proteins | sample 1519301 | NCBI WGS metagenome assembly OBLN01 (sample SAMEA2452533, study PRJEB22499) | sediment metagenome | reverse complement strand
GCATATGCGTGCAAGCTCGAAGAGGGAAGCTCTGCTCACGCCGCATACGGTGAACCGCTGATCAGCGAAAGACACAGGCACAGACTTGAAGTTAATAACGAATACAGGGAAGCTCTGAAAAAGGGCGGTCTGCATATTACAGGCGTTAACCCGGAAAAAGATCTGGTGGAGATACTTGAACTTAAAACCCACAGATGGTTCCTCGGATGCCAGTTTCATCCGGAGTTCAAATCAAAACCAACCAAGCCGCATCCTCTTTTTTCAAGCTTCATAGCCGCCGCTTATAAATTTAAGAAAGAGCGTGAGGAGCTTGCCGGCGAAGGAGAATAAACTTGGATATTCTTGAAGCGGGCCGAAAGACCCTTGATGTTGAAATAGATGCGCTGCACAGAGTGAAAGATGCTCTGGACGGTGGTTTTGTCGATGCTGTTGAGCTTATTTATTCCTGCAAAGGACGTGTTGTCGTCACTGGTATGGGCAAATCAGGTCATATCGGCAAAAAAATAGCTGCTACCTTTGCCAGTACAGGCACTCCGGCGCTTTTCCTCCATCCGGCGGAAGGTGTTCACGGAGACTTGGGAATGATAGTGAAGGGCGATGTTGTCATAGCCCTTTCAAACAGCGGGGAAACAAAGGAAATTCTTGAAATTCTCCCTGTTATAAAAAGATTCAGCATCCCGCTGATCTGCATTGTGGGCAAGACAAATTCAATGCTTGCAAAAAAGAGCGATTGTGTTCTTGATGCATCTGTTGAAAAAGAGGCATGCCCTCTTAACCTCGCTCCCACTGCCAGTACAACTGCTGCCCTTGCTGTGGGTGATGCTCTTGCCGTTGCCCTCCTTGAAAAGAGAGGGTTTAAAAAGGAAGATTTCGCAATTTTTCATCCGTCAGGTTCTCTCGGCAAACAACTTTTGCTGAAAGTGGCTGATATATACAACACAGGTGATGCTCTTCCCGTGGTTAAGGAAGGCACTCCGGTTTCCGAAGCGGTTTTTGTCATCAGCTCCAAAGGCTTCGGCTGTACAGTAGTTATTGGGGAAAACGAAAAGCTTGTGGGCATATTGACTGACGGTGACTTAAGACGCGGTATGGAAAAACACCGAGACAGGGTTTTTTCAATGAAGGTTGAGGAACTCTGCACAAAAGCACCCAAAACAATACCGGACGATGCACTCGCCGCCAAGGCTTTGTCAGTTATGGAAACTTTCTCCATAACATCACTTCTGACAGTGGATCAGGACGGCAAAGCAACAGGTATTATTCATCTTCATGATCTTCTCCGTGCGGGGCTGGCATGAGGAAGGATATAAAGGTTATCTTCCTTGATGTTGACGGTGTAATGACCGACGGCAAAATTGTTTATAACGAAAGAGGCGAAGAAACAAAACATTTTAATGTTCACGATGGTCTTGGTATTAAGCTGGCTATGCGTGCCGGACTTGAGATTATAATAATCTCCGGCAGGAAATCCGTTGTTACGGACATCCGTGCCGCAGAACTGGGCATTGAAGCACACACAGGTATAATTGACAAGGCGACTCTCTACAGAGAGATAAGAGACGCCAAAGGATATGATGACTGCAACTGCGCTGCCATAGGTGATGATATAAATGACATAGGCATGCTTCGGGCTGTCGGAACCTCTGCTACTGTTTCGGACGCTCCGGAATATGTTAAAAGCGAGGTTGACTATATCACCTTTGCCAAAGGCGGAGAGGGTGCGGTCAGGGAGTTTATAGAATATATACTGAAAAAATGCGGGATATGGGAAGACGTTTTAAAGTCGTATTAGCTGCTGCCGGCAGTCTTGTTTTGCTGCTTATTCTTTTCTCCTGCTCCGGCAGTGACAAGAGAGTGAAAGGCTATGTTCCGCCGTCAAATGTTTTTGAGATAAAAGACTTTGAGATGCTCACCGGCAGGGAAGGGGCAAATTACCGCCTGCTTGCGGCAAAGGCGTCTTTCAATAGAATAGAAAATATTGCTGAACTCACTGATATTACAGTAGAGTTTGAAGATAATGAGGATAAAATTACCGCCACGGCAGACAGAGGCTACTACATGCAGAACCGTTATCTGGTTGCCGAAGGGAACATAAAGGGCAGAACGCCTGAATTATCCTTTAAGACCGGACCGGAAGGCATAATGAATTATGACTTTGAAAACTATACCGGAACGGTTGAAAACGATGTTGAATGCGACCAGGGCGGTAATATCATCAAAGCCGACAAGGCAGAGATGGACTTCAAAACCAAAATTACGGAGTTTAAAGGCAATGTATCGATTAGTTATTCTATGTAGTATTATCGTGCTGACATATTTTTCAGCATATGCGGTGGAAGGCTTTAACATGGGCTCATCAGGTCCCATTCATATAGAAATGGACAATATGACCGTGCTTAAGGACAAAAATGTTCTGCGTGGCAATGTGTTCGTTAAAAGGGGCGAGCTTGAGGCACGCTCCGAAGAGCTTGAGGTTTACCTCAAAGGCTCAAAGGAAGTTGATAAACTTATATTCAAAGGCAATGTAAGGATAACCAAGGAAGATATGAGGGCTGTTTCTGATCGGGCAGAGTTTTTTGTGTCTGAAGACAGAGCGGTTCTCAGCGGTGCCGTCAAAGTGTGGCAGGGCATCAACTATCTGGAAGGCGAAACAGTTACGATAAATAACAAGACAGGCGAAGCGAAAGTATTCAGAGGAAAGGACAAAAGGGTTAAGATAATTCTTAATCCGGAGGAAGGTAAATAGTTTGGGACTTTCTGCGGAAAACCTGCGCAAGGTTTATAAAAAACGTGCCGTTGTTGACGGAATCTCACTGAAGGTTTCCAAAGGTGAAGTTGTGGGGCTTTTGGGTCCTAACGGAGCGGGTAAAACCACAACTTTCTACATGCTCACCGGTATTGTAAAACCGGATGGCGGAAGTGTGCATCTGAACGGGAAAAATATAACAAAAAGCCCCATTCATGAACGCAGCCGTGAAGGCATTGGCTATCTCCCGCAGGAACCGTCTGTTTTCAGAAAACTCAGTGTTTATGAAAATATTTATGCTGCCCTTGAACTGAAAAATAACGATAAATCCCTTATAAAAGAAACAACTGAAAGGTTAATAAAAGATTTCGGACTCGAAAAAGTACGTGACTCCAAAGGCTACTCCCTCTCCGGCGGTGAAAGGAGAAGGGTGGAAATAGCCCGCTGCATATCCACAGAACCGGATGTGATAATGCTTGATGAGCCTTTTTCGGGTATCGACCCTATATCCGTTTCTGATATACAGAAAATGATTTTTTCCCTGAAGGAGATGGGCTTGGGCGTTCTGATAACTGATCACAACGTTCGGGAAACCCTGAAAATAACTGACAGGGCTTACATTGTAGCGGATGGAAAAATACTCTGCCACGGTTCTCCACAGGAGATCGTGAGAAATGAAGAGGTGATCAGCCGCTATCTTGGCGAGGGCTTTGAAATCTGATGGTATCGGGAAAACTTAATATCGGTCTTCAGACAAAGCTTGCACAGAAACTACTCATCACACCGCAGATGAAGCAGTCCCTCAATATTCTCCAGATGCCTATTACCGAACTGGTGCAGGAGCTGAATACCTATCTTGAGGAGAACCCTGTGCTTGAAGAGGTGCAGGAAGGAGAGGAAAAATCCGCAGAAGAACTCAAAAACGAGGATAATTTTGAGGATGATCTTCTTAAAGTTGACTGGGACGAGCTTTACCGTGACAATGAGGAACTTCAGTATAACCCTTCCGGCGATGAAGGTTATGATTTTGAAAAGTTTGTCGGAAGGACAGATAATCTTTTTGATCATCTGATGTTTCAGCTTAAAATTATGGGTTTGGGAATAGAAGCCGAAAGGATAGGCGAATATATTATCGGCAACCTTTCGGATGATGGCTTTTTCAGGCTTCCCTGTACTGAGGTTGCCGAGCACTTCGGCTCAACTGAGCATCAGGTTCAGGCTGTTCTCGATGTGATAAAAGGGTTTGAACCGTCTGGTATCGCAAGCTCAAACCTGCGTGAGTGCATATGCCGCCAGCTTGAGGATTTCGGAACCGAAGAGGTTTATATTGAACTTGTGACGGAACTCCTTGAAAACTACGAAGAGGAACTGATAAACTTTAAGTATGACGATATAATGAAAAGCATCGGCATAGAGCTGGATACTTTTGAATATCTCCTTTTTTTAATTAGAAAGACAGACCCCAGACCGGGACTTTCTTTTCAGAAAGGGGAGAACAGGCATGTGACTCCCGATGTTTACATAGCCCGAAAAGGGGATGACTTTGATGTTGTTCTCAATGAGGATGGAATGCCCTCTCTGCGCACCAGCGCTTACTACATGAGGCTTTTGAAAAGTGCTAATGTGGATGAGAAGGCAAAGGAATATCTGGAAGAAAAAATAAAAGGCGCTGTATGGCTGATAAAAAGCCTTAATAAACGGCAGAAGGCGATTTACAGGGTTGTGCGTGCTATAATAGATGCACAGAAGCCGTTTTTCCTCGGCGCTGTGAAGCACCTTAGCCCGCTGAAACTGAAAGATATCGCCGAAGTTACGGAGCTTCATGAATCCACCGTCAGCAGGGTCACATCCGGCAAGTATGCCATGACCGAACACGGCGTGATGGAGCTTAAGTCTTTTTTTGTTAAAGGACTCGACACGGCAGACGGGGATATGTCCACCGACAGAGTGAAGGATATGATCAAAGGTATCATTGATGAAGAGCCCGCAGACAGCCCCCACAGCGATCAGAAAATTGTGGAAATTTTGCAGAAAAAAGGTATAAAAATTGCACGGCGAACCGTTGCAAAATACAGAGATGAGTTAAATATACCCACTAAATCTCAGAGAAAAAAAACCGGGAGGTAGCATGAACGTCCAGATCACTGCAAGAAACATTGAAATTACGGATGCAATAAGAAGCTACGCAGAAAAGAAAGTCGCAAAACTTGAAAAATACTTCGATCATATCACCGAAGCAAACGTTCTTCTGGAGGTTCAGAAAAATCTTCATATAGTTGAAGTGCTTATCACTGCCAAAGGCGTGTTTATGAAAGGTCTTGAAAAGTCTGAAGACCTCTACGCCTCAATAGACCTCGCCGTGGATAAGATAGAAAAACAGCTTATAAAATACAAAGAAAAACTGAAAAGCAAAAAACTCATGGATAAAGAGTTCAAAGCTCCCCTCAAACTTAACGTTCTTGACGTTGAGAGCTTTGATGCTGATGAACCCCGTGTGGTAGTGTCTAAAGACATGCCTGTTAAACCTATGGATGTTGAAGAAGCCGTTATGCAGATGGATCTGCTTAACAAGGCATTCTTTGTTTTCCGCAATGCCGAAACAGGCGATCTCAGCGTTGTTTACAAAAGAGACGACGGCAACATCGGTCTGATCGACTCTTAGGCATAATTGAATGAATCTTTCCGAATACATAGACGGGGAGAGGGTAATCCTCTCCCTTTCTGCTCATGATAAAGATTCCGCAATCAGGGAAATGGTGGGCTTTCTGGATCAGAAGAAAGCTCTTTCCGACACGGAATCGGCGTTAAAGGCACTCTTTGAAAGAGAAAAACTTGGCAGCACAGGGGTTGGCGAGGAAATTGCGATTCCCCATGCAAAACTTGCGTCCATTGAAGATCTTGTGATCATGCTGGCCTTCAGCAAAGGAATACCCTTTGACTCAGCGGACGGAAAAGATGTAAGGATATTCTTTCTTCTCCTTGCGCCTGAAAAGCAAATGAACCTGCACCTTAAGACACTTGCAAAAATCAGCAGGCTTGTGAAGTCTACGGGTTTTAAAGAAAGGGTGCTTGAAGCCGGAAGCGTTGCCGATGTGTGCCGCATTCTCAGTGAAGAGGAACAGAAACTTTAAATAGGATAAATATCCGGATGAATCTGTATGGATAAACTGCCTGTTTCCGATCTGCTCTCAGCGGGAGCGAAACATATAGGGCTCAGACTGCTTTACGGTAAGAAGCAGATTCACGAACGCTTTGTAACCAGCTACCGAATCCAGAAACCGGGGCTGGCTCTGGCGGGTTTTACCGAATATCTGCACGAGGGGCGAATACAAATCCTCGGCAATACAGAAATAAGCTATCTCTGGACACTCCCCCCGAAACAGCGCAGAACTGCTGCCGACAACCTCATGCGGCATAACATAAGCTGTTTTATCGTTACGAAAAATCTCAAAATACCGAAAGAATTTCTCGCTGCTGTCAAAGAGAGCGATATACCTCTCCTGAAAACAAAGCTTTTAAGTTCAAAGGCTATTGAATTTATTACGGATTTTCTTGAGGAAAGACTTGCTCCCGAAACAAACACCCACGGTGTTCTTATGGATGTTTACGGCATCGGTGTTCTTATCAGAGGCAGAAGCGGCATAGGAAAAAGCGAATGCGCCGTTGAGCTTGTGAAAAGAGGTCACAGGCTTGTGGCGGATGATATAGTCACCATAAAAAAACGCTATGACACACTTGTGGGGATGAGTAATGATATACTGCGCCACCACATAGAGGTGAGAGGACTGGGCATATTGAACATCAAGGACATGTTCGGTGTGACTGCGATCCGCATGCGTAAGAAGATGGAGCTTGTCATAGAGTTTGTGGACTGGGATCAGGTGGGAAGCTGTGACCGCATAGGGCTTGAAAAAAAGTTTTACGAAGCTCTTGATATCCAAATTCCGATGATTGTTCTGCCCATCACCGCCGGGCGAAATATGGCGGTTATTGTTGAAGTCGCCGCCAGAAACCAGCTTCTGAAGGTAATGGGTTATGATTCTGCAAAGGTTTTTTCCGAAAATCTGCTCAATAAAATGAACCCGAAGAGAAAAAAGAATGGTAACACCACCGGAGATATATTATCATTTAAAAATATTCCTAAAAAGGGGGAAGAATAGTGGAGGGAGTTTCTCTGGTTGTCCTCACAGGACTTTCCGGAGCCGGTAAATCAAGGGCGGCTGACGTTCTGGAGGATCTCGGCTATTATACAGTGGACAATTTTCCTCCTCAGCTTCTGGAAAAGTTCCTTGAACTCATTGGCACTCTGAATATGGATGTTTCCAAGGTTGCCCTTGTGATAGACATCCGCAGCAGAAACAATCAAAAAGCATTCGAGGTTATTTCTCTTCTTAAAAAAAGCTACGGTGCCAAGGTGCTTTTTATTGAGGCGGATAACGCCACACTGATCAAGCGATACAAAGAAACAAGGCGCACCCACCCCCTTGGCTCCAGCCTGCCCGAAGCAATCAATACCGAACGCGAAAGTCTTCGGGAGATAAGGGAAACCGCTGATATTGTCATAGATACATCACGTAAAACAGTACATGAGCTTGCCCGCCAGGTGGAGTCATATTTCGCTGACGATGATTCTGCTGTACTGAATATAACTGTTCAGTCTTTCGGGTTTAAATACGGTGTGCCGGAGGATTCCGACATGCTTTTTGATGTCCGCTTTCTTAAAAACCCATTTTTTGAAGAGGAACTCAAGGAAAAAACAGGTTTGCAGAAAGATGTTCAGGAGTTCGTCTTTTCTGATCAAAATACAGGGATATTTCTTGATAAACTGAAAGATATGCTTAAATTTCTCATCCCGAACTATCTTGAGGAAGGGAAGAAATTTTTTACCATATCAATAGGATGCACAGGCGGTAAACACAGATCCGTGACTATTGCCGAAAATCTATCGAAATATCTGAAAGAAGCTACTAAATTTAAAGTTATAACTAAGCACAGAGATATGGACAGGTGACAATGATGGTCGGAATAGTTCTTGTAACACACGGAAGATTCGGGGAAGAGCTTAAAAAAAGCGCAGAAATGATCTTGGGATCTCAGGAAGGTGTGGAGACGATTTCCATGGAATACGGCTCATCTCTGGCGGATGTGGCCGACGAAATAGAAAAAATAATCGCCAGATATGAAGAGTCCGGGGCAATTGTGTTTACCGACATGTTCGGAGGCAGCCCCTCTAATGTGGCTATGGCTTACCTCGGCGCAAAAAATGTTGAGGTTGTTTCAGGCGTTAATCTCCCTATGCTGATAAAGGCTCTGGGGATGAGGCGTGAAAATAAATCCATAAGGGTGATGTGCAATGAATGCGCTGAATCCGCAAGGCAGAGCATTATAGTTGCCGGAGAGCTTTTAAAAGAGACATCATGAAGAAGATTATTTTTCGTGTTGATGACAGACTTATACACGGTCAGGTGATTGAAGGCTGGGTGAAGTATTACAAAATACACCGGATAATGGTGGTGAGTGACCGCATAGCCGGAGACAGCCTTCAGCGAATGATCTTTCAAAGCGCTCTGCCTTCGGGCTGTACCCTTGAGATTATGAGCGTTGATCAGTTTATTGCCGGTTTCAGCAGGCTGAAAAAGGTGAAGGACTATACCCTTGTCCTTATGGAGTCTGTTGAGGATCTGGCACGATGTATGAACCTTATAGACAGCGATATATATGTAAACATAGGCTGTGTTGCATGCCGTGAGCATAAGGTTGAGGTATCCAACACTGTGTTTCTTGACCTGAACGAAATTGAACAGGTCTGTTCAATCAGGGACATGGTCGAGGTGTATATTCATAAAGTTCCGTGGGAGCCCAGCGTAGAAATACGAAATTTTTCAAAACTTCTTAAAGGCGGGTTATGACCCAGCTTATTCTGCTTTTGGCTTTTTCCGGGATAATCACAGTTGACCGAGCCGCAGGCTTCAACACTATGATATCCAGACCGCTTGTTGTTTCCGTAATAATCGGAATGATTTTCGGCTCGGTAGAGTTGTGCTTTCTCGGCGGACTTATCTTTGAGATAATAGGTCTTGTGGATGTGCCTGTGGGCACAAGGATTGCCAGAGACGACAGCTTCGGTGCCTATGCTTTCAGCCTTGTTTTGTCTTATCACGCCGTAACAGGCATGAGCAACTTTATCCTTGCTCTTATGCTTGTGATTATCTTCACTTATCCGGTTACTATGTCTGTCCATATATGCAGGAAGATCAACAAGAGGCTTTATCTCCGTGAACTTACCAAAGGGGAGAGGTTTAATGCGGCAAAGCTTGTTAAGCTGGGTCTTCTGTTCCACTTCGGGCAGGGCGTGGTGGTCTACAACCTTGCTTTTGTTATTATATACACTCTTTACCAGTGGTTTGCGGCTTATCTGCCCGGTAATGACAACTTCATACCCTATATGGTGTTCACTATAATATTTCTTTCCGGTTTTCTGCTTCGGTTTCTCTCAGGAAACAGCTATGTTAAGTATCTGCTGTTTCTGGGCGGAGTTCTCGTGGGGTGGGCAGTATTATGAAAAGCTTAATCACCCTTTTCAAGAGCCTTTTTTACCATGCGGGGCTTAACCACGAAAACATGCAGGGTACAGGCTTCTTTTACCTTTTAAAGGATGCCGCAAAGCGTAACGGGGTTGAAATAGATTCCGCTGTTCTTGAAAACCAGCGGAAGTATTTCCACACACATCCTTTTCTGGTGAACTTCATCCTTGGCATGTGGCTTACGGAATATAAAAACGGATCAGATCCGGAAACTTTTAAAAAGGCTTATTCATCTGCTTTCGGAGCATTAGGTGACAGCTTTTTCTGGCATTCTCTGCGCCCTTTTTCCTTTGTATTTGCAGCAATAACCGGAACAGTGGATCCGTTTTTGGGGATAATGATATATCTTCTGACTTTTAATCTGTTTCACTTTACATTTCTTTTCACCGGCTACAGCCTTGGAATGGAGCTGGGAAGAGATGTTATTGTCTGGTTTAACCGGATAGGATTCAACAAATGGCCTGAACACTTTGATCTGGTAAGCGTCTTCTTTTTAGGCGTTTTTCTTGCATATATATTTAAAACCGGCGCTGAAATAAGCGTGGATGTTTTCTTTATTGCCGCTGGTTATCTCGCTATGGGGCTTATTATGGCTAAAAAGCTGGATATAACCCTTGGGCTTATGATTAACCTGATTTTAAGCGGTATAATTTTTTTTCAGTTGGGAGTTTAAATGCAGTTACTTAACAAAAAGCTGGAAATAGTAAATGAGCTTGGTCTGCACGCCAGAGCTGCAGCGAGCCTTGTTAAGGTTGCTGAGAAGTTTTCCTGCGATATTAAAGTGAAAAAGGACGGCTTTGAGGTAAACGGAAAAAGTATCATGGGACTTATGATGCTTGCTGCGCAGAAAGGCAGTTTTATCGAAATTACAGCAAACGGAACTGATGCCGATGAGGCTGTATGCGCCATAGAAAATCTTGTCTCTGACAGATTTGGTGAGGGAAAATGAAGATCTATAAAGGCATAGGTTCGTCAGAGGGCGTTTCCATCGGGAAATGTTACCTTCTTGACCGCTTGAAAGTAAGTTTTCAGAGGAGAAAAATAGAGCCGGGCGAGATAGACAGCGAATGCTTAAGGCTGGACGCTGCTGTTGCCGATGCCACCGCATATATTGAGCAGGTCAGAGAGATGGGCAAGGACAGCTACTCTGAAAGCCACTCAATGATTTTCGACGTTTACCTGATGCTTCTGCGTGATGAAATGCTTATCGGAAAGAGCAAAGAGCTGGTCAGGAACAGTCTGGTAAACGCCGAACATGCCCTTCACATGACCGGCAGGGAACTCAGCCGCATGTTCCAGCGTGCTGATGATGAATATCTGCGGGAAAGAGGCAACGATGTTGTACATATCGTACAGAAACTGATGCGTTTTCTCACAGGGGAAGGATACGACATTCTGGAAAAGGTTGAGGAACACTCCGTTGTTGTTTCCCACGACCTTTCACCTTCTGATACAACGCATATCCTCAAGAAAAACATAAAAGGGTTTGCAACGGATCTCGGCAGCAAGATTTCACATACCTCAATACTTGCCCGTTCCCTTGGTCTGCCCGCTGTTGTGGGGCTGGAGGATATATCAAAGATTGCTGAAACAGGCGACACCATTATCCTTGACGGTTTTGAAGGGGTGGTAATCATTGACCCCGATGCCGAAACCCTTGAAAAATATACAATTAAGGAAAAAAGATATAAAGACTATATCACTTCTCTTGAAAATCTCCGCGACACAGAGGTACGGACTGCGGACGGCGTGGATGTTTATCTTTACTCAAATGTGGAACTGAATGACGAGATACATCTCTCAAATCTTAACAATGCTTCCGGAGTCGGACTTTACAGAACAGAATATATATACCTTCAGTATGGGGATGTTTCGGAAGAAAAACAGTTTCAGGTGCTTAAGGAAGCAATAGAACTTAACGCAGGGAAACCCACAACCATAAGAACATTTGACCTCGGAGGGGAGAAACTGTCTGAGGAAATGCCCCACCCGAAGGAGCAGAACCCTGTGATGGGGCTTCGTGCCGTGCGTTACTCACTCAGATTCAGAGAGTTCTTTATCAGGCAGCTCAGGGCTATTCTCCGTGCCTCCGTGCATGGTGAAATAAAGATCATGTTCCCCATGATTTCAGGTCTGCATGAATACCGTCAGGTGAGAGAAGTTTACGAAACTGCTAAAAAGTCACTCCGTGCGGAAGGAGTTCCCTTTGCAGATAATATTAAGCTGGGTATAATGGTGGAGCTTCCGTCCATAGCTATCATAAGCGGTATGATAGCCCGTGAGGTGGATTTTATGAGTGTCGGCACTAACGACCTTATTCAGTACACCTTAGGGATAGACCGAAACAATGAATATGTGGCTTATCTTTACAAGCCTGCGCATCCGGCAATACTCACACTGCTGAACACCATTATAACCGCCGCCAGGAAAGAGGGGATAGACTGCTCTGTCTGCGGTGAGATAGCAGGTGAACCACGCTATATCCCCATACTGCTTGGTTTGGGCTACAGACAGCTCAGTATGAGTCCTGCGCACATTCTGCGTGCCAAGAAACTCATAAAGCAGCTAAAGGTTCATGACTGCGAACAGCTTGTGACAGAACTTATCAGGTGCGATACCTCCATTCTGGCGGAGGAGAAAGTTACAGCCTTTGTGGAAAAACAGGGAGAGGGTATTTTCTTCTCCTGAAAAAGTGCCTTGTAAAATATCTTTGAGCGTATATAATTCATGCGGATTAGAAAATTATAACGGAAGTTTTTATGAATAAAGCACAGCGTGAGCTGAACCCTGCAAACCTCCTTACAGCACTGCGAATTATTTCTGTGCCTGTTTTTCTTGTTTTTCTCTATTTCGATAAGCCTCTTCTCAATGTTATTGCGTGCGTGATATATACTGTTTTTGCAGTTACTGATTATGTGGATGGCTATATCGCCAGAAAATATAATATGGTCACAGACTTAGGGAAAATCCTCGACCCTGTTGCCGACAAGATTTTTGTAGCCGCAACTATGATAGCCCTTGTGGAAATGGGCAGGCTGGAAGGCTTTGTGCTGATGATAATCCTCACCCGTGACTTTGCCGTGGGAGCTTTAAGAAACCTTGCCGCAAGCAAAGGGATAATCATAGCTGCCGGAAACGCAGGGAAGTGGAAAACCGGCTTTCAGATGACAGGTGTAGGCTGTATTATCTTCAAAAACAGCCTTTTTGGTCTGAATGTTCATCTTGTTGGAACAATTCTTGTTTACATATCACTTATATTTTCAATGTATTCTGCATGGGAATATTTCAGAGGCTATTACAGAAAACCTGCTGATGAAAACAGTAAAGCTTGATATTGCAAAGGGTTATGATGACCCTGCTGTTGTTTCGTTTATAGATTCGTTCTTTTCCCGCCATGCCGGAAGGCTTGAAGAGGCGGGAAGAATTCTTCTCAAGCCTAATCTTCTTCTTGCAGCTCCGCCGGAAAGGGGAATTACCACACATCCCCTATTTGTTGAAGCGGTCATAAATGTTCTTCGTAAATATACCAAATCAGAGCTTATTCTTGGTGACAGTCCCGGAGCGAACTTCGGCAAATATGAGACTGTCCTTAATAAAACAGGGATGGCAGATCTATGCGCAAAGCATCGCATAAAAACAGTCCGTATGGAGGCTTCTGCCCCTAAGATGAAAAACGGGCGTGTTTATGCTCCGGCTGCTGATGAAGCGGACATCATAATCAATATCGCCAAGCTGAAAACCCACTCTCTCACAGGGCTGACGCTGTGCGTTAAAAATATGTTCGGGCTTGTTCCGGGCAATGCTAAGGTCGGCTACCATAGAGCGCATCCGGATGACAGGGAACTGGCTTATAATATTTATGACTTTTTCTCCATGTTTGAAGGGCGGGTTCTTAATCTTCTGGATGGAATCATCGCACACGAAGGGGACGGACCCTCAAGGGGAAAACCTGTGCATCTCGGTATTATGGCAGCATCAAACGATGCTGTGGCACTGGATGCCGCCGTGACAAGGCTTCTCGGTCTGGATGAAGACTTCTGTCTGACTACGCTGGGCGCAAAAAGAAAAGGATACGACACTTCAGATATTAAAGCGGACAAGCCGGAAGGTCAGTTTCGCATAAAGATACCCGTCTCAAAACGTGTTCCGGTTCTGCCTGACTTTCTTAAATCATGGGTATCTGACAGGATTTTCGTAAAACCTTTCATAATATCGGAAAAATGTATAAAATGCCGTCTGTGTGTAAAAAGCTGTCCTGTGGACGCCATACGTTCAGACGATGAGTTTTTGATAGAACCTGAAAAATGTATAGAATGTTTCTGCTGCCACGAGGTCTGTGAATCAGACGCAGTGGGCATGAGGCGTTCATTTCTTCATAAGGTGTTTGTAAGATGAAATTTGTTTTACTTATTCTATGTTATTTTATCGGGTCAATCCCTACCGGCTATCTTTTGGTTAAAAAACTGAAAGGGATTGATATCAGAACGGTCGGCAGCGGTAACGTGGGCGCAACAAATGCTGCGAGAATACTTGGCAGATGGGGGTTTATCACGGTTTTTGCCATTGATATGCTCAAAGGTTTTCTTCCCGTCTGGATTATTGGGGTTTACTATCCCGAAGTGGTTCTTGCCGCCGCTGTGCTTGTGGTTCTCGGACATACCTACACTGTTTTTCTTAACTTCAAGGGAGGAAAAGGGGTTGCAACTGCGGTGGGAGTTTTTCTGGCGCTTGCTCCTGTTCCCCTCGGCGTAGCTGCAGTGGCATTCGGTGTGGTGATTTATGTTTCCCGAATGGTGTCTCTAAGCTCCATAACAGCTGCTGCTGTACTTGCTGCCTCTGTTGTTCTTATGGACACAAGTCTGTCTTTAAAAATTTTTACAGTGGTTATCGCCGCTTTTGTGATCTATAAACACAGAACAAACATCAGCAGAATTATAAAAGGCGAGGAAAATAAAATTGAGTTCAACCGTAAATCCTCTTGATATAATGGATGAATGTGCCTCTCTTGCTCTGGCAGGGAAGGGCTTTACAAAAACCAACCCAATTGTCGGCGCCATTGTTGTTAAAGACGGTAAGGTCATCGGAAGAGGCTGGCACTCGGAATATGGAAAAGCACATGCCGAAGTAATGGCAATCGCTGATGCGGGGGATGTGCGGGGTGCCGATCTCTATGTTACCCTTGAGCCTTGCAGCCACCACGGAAAGACCCCGCCGTGTGTTAATAAAATAATAGAAACAGGGATAAAGCGTGTTTTTGTCGGGGTTGTTGACCCTAATCCGGTGAATGCGGGAAACGGACTTAATATACTTATGGAACACGGTGTTGAGGTTTTTCTCGGATATCGGGAAAAGCTCTGTGCCGCACTGATAGAGGACTTTACAAAACGTATCCTTACGGGTCTTCCTTACTTTTCTCTGAAAACTGCCACATCCATAGACGGCAAACTTGCCAGCAGAACAAGGGATTCAAAATGGATCTCCTCTGCTTCCTCAAGGGCTTACGTACACTATCTCCGCAGTGTGTCTGATGCTGTTCTGGTGGGAGTTAACACGGTTATAGCCGATGATCCTCAGCTTAATGTAAGAGATGTTCATTCCGATA
>OBLN01000449.1_pt1 | contig 14952 bp, 8 predicted proteins | sample 1519301 | NCBI WGS metagenome assembly OBLN01 (sample SAMEA2452533, study PRJEB22499) | sediment metagenome | reverse complement strand
TGTGCCGCAAGGCACCGTGGGTTCGAATCCCACCCCCTCCGCCATTTAAAAACAAGGGCTTAGCTGGAAACGGCTAGGCCCTTTGTTGTACGGACAATGTAGAATCAAGCCCACTCCACCGTGCCATCGGGATGGCGCACGCCTTCCACACGATAGCCTTTCCTGCACCAGCCAGTCGAAATACTCCCTGTCGCGCTCGTCAAAGGGCCAGTCCCGGTCCATGTAGCGCACCAGCGCGTACCAGAAGCGCAGGGCCTCTTCGGGCGTGAGCAAAAAAAGCCGGTAAAGGATTCGAGCTCTCCCGTTTCCGGGCCGGGCAGGGCGATGTTCAGCCGTGAACTCGAAGCCAACCCGGAAGTGGTGATCCCGGTGGTGGAGAAATGGAGGTCGTAGAAATCAACGACCCGGTGCGGCTCATTGCAGCGGTAGAGATACACCTTGCCCGTCGGGCGCTCGAAGATGTGGCAGGCGTAAAGAGTAAAAAGGGTGAAAAGGATAGTCGCAGGTATCATAAAATGGAGATAGGCTTGAACCTCTAGATTCATTAGAATGAGGACTAAGGCTACAACTGCGAATCCGCCTGCCATAATCATGGTAAAGCCCCAGACCCGCGACTTGCTGATGATCGTTTTGACTTAATAGCGGTCAGGGGTTGTTATTGCACAATGATATGCTAGTTCAACCACATCCCCACCGCCCGGCGCATCTCCTCGCACCTCGAAGGGCATGGGCGGGAAATAGGTGCGCTTCCTGCCGGCTTCGGACTGCTCGAAGAGCTCCAGGGTGCGCTGGTAGCGGGTGGCAATTTCAGGGGTCATGCGGCTGCTGGTTTTTTTCGGTTCGATCATGACAATAAGGCCTCGGGAAGCTGCACCACCGTCGGTTCGGGACCGGCGAGGGCGGGGTGTTCAATTTTAACGGGAAGGACCCGGTTATCGTTGCCGTAAAACTATACCGGTTCCTCCCAAATCCCTTGCGTGGCCAGTTCGCGCCTGCGCCGCTCCTCATCGCGCTCGCAGTAAGGGTCGAAAACCTCGCCGGGCGGCAGAGGTCGGGTTTTGTCCATGTACCAGCAGAAGAATGCCCAATCCTTAGCGTTGTCGTGTAATAAGCCGAATTCAATTGGCTGACCGTCGCTCGGGCGAAAGGCGGCAAGAACATGAAACTGAACGAAAGAGCCGATATTGCGGATCTTCTTGACCTTGAGATCCTTGAAGGCGACCACCTCATGCTCGCCCCAGAAGCGCGGCGGAAGTGTCACGGTGCCGTTTTCCCGATCCCAGATCAGCAAGCGCTCCTTAGGGCGCTTGAAGGGGTAGACGAAGGACAGCAGGATGGCGGGGATGGGAAAGAAAGTAACAAAAAAAACAAAAACTAATCCCTGCCAATACATCCATGATGGCATGTTGATACTTGGCCCTGCCATACCTAGCAAATTGACCAAAAACCAACCGCCAGGCAATACCCCAGCAATCAAGCCGAACAACCCAATGCCGGACCACGCGGCACCATCAACATCCCCCGTAGTTTTATTAACAACATATTTCTTGTCGTCCAATTGTGGGGTGTCAGGCCAGTGCACGCTGGTATGATTGAGAACGGTCACCTCGCCGCCCTGATATTTGACCGGCAGCCATTCCTTGGTGCTGCGGATACGGTCAAAGACATTTATGTATTTGTGGATGAAATCGATAAAGGTCATCAGGTTGTTCTCCAGAATTCAGGGCAGGTCAGCTCCTGCATTGTCCCTATGCGCCGGGTGGTTTTCCGCATCATGCCGTTGCCGTGGTGACGTATGGCGAGATAACGGGGGCTGCCGTCCTCGCCGAGGACGGGCCGACAATCCTCGCGGTCAACTTGAGGTTTAATGCGGCAAAAGATGATGGCACTCCAGTACGGGCTTTGATTCCGCAGGTGCTCCTGCGGTATGGGGAATGTCACACCGATCCGGGAAATCATCTGGGTATCTTTGTCCGTGCGGAAATCCTCGACGGTCGGATGGATGACGGTCGGCGTCGGAGAAAAACAACCGCTGGGATAGTAGTGGCAGATGATCTCCGCCTGACTCAGCATGGGCACGAACCGTTGGAGGGTGCAGTTAGCAGAGAGGGCATCCACATACACCGGCGGAAAAGATCTTCTCTGTTGTCTGCGCTCGGCGCTTTCAACCCCAAAACCGAGCAAGTATTCATCCAGAAAGAGTCGCTCGATATCCGTCCAATGCGGCCACTCGGCGCTAAAACGTGCTTCAACCAAAGGCGCTTGGGCATGGGCACGGATTTTCTCCCAAATCGTGGCGCCTTGTTGTGGGGACAGGCGTAGCGGTCCGTTTTTGGCAAACCGCTCTACGGGATCGTCCTCCAGCCAGGTACCCGCAAGAGTCCCGCCTACAGCGACTAGGGTCAAGGGGATTGCCCAGGCCCAGGTAGTGGCACCAGCAAGTCCGAAAAAAGCTCCGGCGGAAATCATTTTGGCATAACCTGCATCATGGTCTGCGACCCTAAAGTCCCTTATTCCATCAAAAACACTGAAAAGCCCCATGGCCGCATTGCCGAGGAAACGACCTCTAGCGGCCGTCCGCGTCAAACCTTCGCTTAAAGGTTTCTTACCCACCCGCAACCACAAATTCCCCGTCTCCGCCATCCCCTGGGCAACGCCACTCACCGCAGAGATCAACTGCAGTCCCCGAAGTCCTCCGTCGCCCAGCCCCTTGACCTCACCTGCGGCGATCTGGTGCAGAACGGTGCGCAGATTGAGCAGGTCCAGCGCCACAAAAAAGGGAGCGATGGCGACGGCACGAGGGATCGAGTCGTGATATCGAGTCGCGAGCCGGGCAGGAAGTGGTTTGAGATCTTTGCGCACGAGTTGGCGCGTGGTCACCTCCGTCACCTCGATGGTGGCGGGGAAAATTCCGACCCGGTTCTTTTGTACCACGGACATCATGCCGTCGGTGGTGGCCGCACGGGCACCGAGGGCCAGTGCCGCCTTGTAGGTGACTGCACGGCGGGCCAGGCTGGTGGCTTCCCCCTCGACGGGGTGATAACCTTCGGGGATTTTCGGTTCTGGTAGCGAGACGTCAACCAGGGTGTATTCACCGAATCCGGGTACTTTGAGGGTGTTGATGCGCTCTGAAACCCACTCCAGGGTCTGAAGATCGGCCTTGATACTGGAAAAGGCTTCGATCAGGGCGGTGCCGATGGCACCGGCCCGGGTAACGAGATCAACGCCTTGATCCTCCAGGATGGTTTTGAGTCGCAGGCTCTGCGACGCTGCGTCGTCTTGCAACAGGGCTACGGTGCGCGGTTTGGCGGCGGGACGAGAGGTGGATTCGGTGCGGACCTCCAGGTCTCCTGCCAGCAACAGCCCTGCCGGATTGCCGGCAGTTTTGAGCCTGTCCATGTAGGCTTGGGCCGCCTTCGAGGTCTGCCGATCGGCGGTCTTATGGGTGTCCGGCGGGTCAAGCCAGGCGTCGAGGAAGGTCGCCGGTTGTTCCAGAAAGCGCGCGGCATAGAGAACCACTCCCTTGCCGTTGAGCTGACGCTCGGGGGTGTTTTCGAGATAATCGCCCAGGGCCGTTTGATAGGCATGGCTTCCCAAATAAAAGACCAAGCTTTCTCTGGTGTCCATGATGGTTTGGCGCAGCGGCCTGCGTTCCTTGGTTCCGAGCAGCATATCGAGACATTCCCTGTTGAGATGACGCCCGTATTTGCGCTGTTTGTCTTCGGAAGCAAAACCGATCTGCTGCATCAGGAGCGCAACCTGAAACTGTGCGGCGACCTTCCGGCGCATGGCCTGCTCTGCTTCGCCGAAGGTATCGCCACGCCGCATATGAAGGGCGACTCTTTCCAGAGGAAGCCCGACGCGCAGGGCCTCGATGAAGCTCTCCATCTCGGCCCAAGCCGCTTCGTGGGTGTCGGCCAGGTTCATGGCTACCCCCAACGGATCATGCAGATAAACAACCGGGACCTTGCTCTGCCGGAACGCCGCCAGATCATAGCGCCGTGGCAGCTCGAACTGGTCCGCCGGACCGATCGCTCCTTCATCTTGGTCGAAATCGGGATAGCTGGAGAGATCGATCTTCTGCATCCGGCGGCTACGTAATTGAGAGGCCTCTTCGGAATCGTCCCCGGCCATGCCGCCCATGGCGTCGATACGGGCCCAACTCCATTGCACCTCGGAGTAGGTCATCTCCAGCGCGACCGCTTTCCCCCGAATGGTGTAGGGTACCACCACGCGGCTGTCACTGGTTTGCACGGTGGCGGGCCGCACATCCTGCCCCTTTCCGTAGGTCAGATTGACGTCGCGGAAAAAGCCTTCCCGCTCGACTTTGAGCTCTCGCCAGAGTCGGCCGTTCACAAAGACATAGAGCCAGCCCAGATCCTGGCTGCTGCGCGGGTATTGGGCTTTGGTACGGTCGGCGTCGGTCGTTGTGTAACAGCGGGGCAACAGGGGAACCAGGACCGTTTGCCACCTTGGTGAGGACTCCTCGCTGGAACAGGTGGAGAAGCCCTGCACCAGGGGGATCTGGTAGGCACCGTGCTTTTCATCCGGCTGGTAAAGAAAAAGGTCATACTCACCTTCGGCGAGGTTTTCAAAAATCAGTTCGCGGCGGTGACCGTCCGTGTGGGCCGTGGAACCCAGGGGGACTTCATGGGTGCTGTCGCCGTTTCTGGCAATCAAGGTGCCCTTCATGTTCAGGCTTTGGGTGCCGGCAATCTCCAAGGCGAGCTTAAAGGGTGTACCCGGTTTGTCCAGAGCGTCGACCAAGGCGAGGGCCTTGGCGGGTGCGGGCGAGGCCGTCGGTTGCACCAAGGGCATGGGGGCGGTGTTGCGGTTGTTGGAGACCATAAGATCGCCATTGCGCACGGCCGCTATCCCTTCAATGTACACATTGGGGGAGGCGGTTATAAAATCGGCCTTGCCCATGATGGTGCCGGAGTGAAGTCCCTGGCGATTGCCGGCTTCATCGCCGGTGCTTTTGGCGAAGCATGAGTTTTTGGTGCAGACGGGATGGCCGTTGATAAAAACCGTGGCAGCGGTATTGGCGGCGTCGCTAGATTTGGCGATATTGGTGTAGGGAATATTGACGACAGCGGGACCGATCTGCGTGCGACAGACATCTACCGTGGTCAGGGTACCGCAGCTACCGGCATGCACGGTAGTGCGGCCGTTGATAAGGACGTTGCCGGAGTGTGAAACAGAATTTTTATGCGAGACCTTGGCAGTTTGTATCTTGGTCTGATTTTCGGACATTGGTGAAGTCTTTAGTCTGGATAAATCCTGATCTATTTTTTGAAGCTGAGTCGATGTTATTTTCTCCAATGATTTTTCATTCCCCGCAACTTGCAAAGGTTCAAGGTCCGAAATTGACGGTTCATACTCCTGTGTCCCCTGTAATTTTTGTAAATAACGCCTGTACCGTGGGATGAGAGGTATAACTGCTCGGTCAGCTATTTGCAAACCACCATATTCTTCTTCCGGCCCATCGTGATGAAATTTATAAACCCATCTGTGAAGTTCAGAATCGGAAATGCCCCTACTCCGTGCCAGTGTGATGTTTTCTGAAGTGAAATCAACCAGCGCTCTCGCTTGAGCATCCATGTTCCACCGATTGTCATCCGAAAGACCGTAGGCGGAACCGGTTCGATTGATGAACTGTCCTAAACCACTTGCGCTGGTAGGTCCTGCCGCCGCATCCGGGTTAAACCCAGATTCGTGTCGTGCGATGGCAAGGGTCATCGCAATTAGGTCATCAGACATCCCTTTTGCGCGGCCAGCCGCTACAATGGCGTCAATAGCTTGTTGTTGTACATCAAGAGAGGCATCCCCGTGTCGGCGACTGAAACCTGAAGGGCGGCCTGGAGTGGAATCGATAGGAGAATGGTAGTGTGACCATTCAGCTACTTGACTTGAGGTGTAGGCTGCACCCCGCGACGAAAATATGTCATCAGTGTTCATTGAACGGCTCCAGGTGAGTCAATGGATTCCTGAGGAAAATAAGAAAAGAAAAAGTCTAATAATCTGCGCTATTCATTGGCGGTAATTTCATCGACTAGGCATTCAATCTTTGACTTCCATGACATGGGTTCATCACGACTTATCGGATATATCTTGGCCGCCAGGAGGCAATTTTTCTCATCGGTACGGTACAGTGGAGAAGCGACTGAAGTGAACCCACGCTTGATAAGTTGTGGTTCATCCAGACGGAATAGCAAAATCTCCCAACAACACCGTGCGCCACCACTAAAAACCGATAAGGCAAAATACTCAACCCCTTGATGGCTCAGTAAAAACCATGGTTTTTCCTGCTCGGGATCAAGAACATAATTGGAGGATTCCCAGAGGAGTAATTCAAGCGCCTTATCGTCACTCCACGTGACGCAAAGCCTGCTATTTTCTTCTGAGGTCTCTGAACTCAAGACAATATGTCCCCCACTTAAGGGTGTAGGAATGTGAACGGCTTGAAGGCTGTTTACTTCACAAGAAGCTCTCATTTTTTGTGAAAGAGGATTTGTCAGAGAGTTTGCGGTTGAGGCACACCCAGAGAAAACTAATAAAGCAGAAAGGTACGAGAGAACTCGGGTACAGGCAATGCGGCGATAGGACTGAACCACGGTATGAATCATTATGATCTCCCTTGATGTAATCTGCCAAAATGTGTAAATGGATTTCGATCTCTATAGTAGGGATGTAATTCAAAAACTTTAAAGTTTTATAACGTTGCTGCCTGATTGACCATTGAAATTTCAAATTAAATTTTATGGGAAGGGGATCCTTCCCCGGCTTCACAGCGGAATAGTCACTGTTTTGGATGATTTTCTGGACATCGCCTCTCCAGGATACGGTGGTTTATGTAGCCACAGCGCCCCACGGGGCGGGGTGGCGCCTGCTTCGCAGACCAATAGGCTGGTGATCGCTGAATAGGTGAAGTCTAGACGGGCACAGCCCAGGGCCACTGACAGCGGCAGGGTCGCTGCACCGATGTCGCCGAGAAAATGGCAGGGGTAAAGTTCTTCTATGGGCTGCTGGTTGCTTGGCCACAGGTTCTGGCGCACTTGATGCCATTCGAGAGTGTGAAATTAGAAAAGGGGACAGGCTACTTTTCCTGAATCTTCCTTGGCCGCCCTATAGGCCTGAGAGTTGATTCAAGACCGAACTTCCCGCACACTCTCTTTTGCCAGTCATCTTCTCCAAACGGCGCCTGCCGCTCCATGCTTTTTTGCCAATTGGTTTGTTGCTCTTGCGTCAGGGGTTGATTTACAAATTCAGCCCAATTCAAGTTATAGAGAGTCGGTAGCGGAGCCGTTATCTGCCTTTCCTTTTCCCCGCTGCTTTCGCAGTAGGAAGACCATGGCCAGTTTTGTGCTTCATCCACCATACCGGCACGCAGCGGATTGGCTTCGATATAGCGGGCCGCAGTGACCAGATAATTGTCTTGCTGAACAATAAAGCTCTTATAGCGCCCTTGCCAAACGTGGCCACTGCCGCCGTAATGCCGGTGATAGCGACGAACATGGGCGGTCATTAACCACTGCATGCAACGACTCAGTTCTTCCCCCTTTTCCGCACGAACCAACAGATGAAAATGGTTGGGCATCAGGCAGTAGGCAAAGAGAGTGATCGGATAGCGCTCAGTGGCCTCACTCAGGAGGTTGATGAACGCGAGATAGTCCTGATTTTTATGGAAAACCTGCTGGCGATTATTGCCGCGATTGAGGATATGGTAGCAGTAGCCGTCGGCTAAGCCTCTGGAAGTTCTTGGCATGGGTCACCTTAGCGAAAAGTAGCCTGTCCCGTTTTTATGTTCAATGTAGAATCAAACCCACTCCACCGTGCCATCGGGATGACGCACGCCTTCCACACGATAGCCGTTTTTCTTCTTTTCCTGCTCCAGCCAGTCGAAATACTCACTGTCGCGCTCGTCAAAGGGCCAGTCCCGGTCCATGTAGCGCACCAGCGCGTACCAGAAGCGCAGGGCCTCTTCCGGCGTGGGCAGAAAAAAGCCGGCGAAGGATTCGAGTTCTCCGGTTTCCGAATCAGGCAGGTCGATGTTGAGCCGTGAACTCGAAGCCAGCCCGGAAGTGGTGATCCCGGTGGTGGAGAAATGCAGGTCGTAGAAATCGACGACCCGATGCGGCTCATTGCAGCGGTAGAGATAGACCTTTCCTGTCGAACGTTCGAAGATGTGGCAGGCGTCGCGATCGGCGGTGCGCGCCTTATGGCGGGCGTAAAAACACAAGAGTGCCAACAGGCCAGAAGCGACCCAAAAAGGGGGTTCAATCCTATTGTGGTACAAATGGGCCAACACAATCACAGCGGACGCAAATGCCCCTCCTCCCGCCATAATCATAGTAAAGCCCCAGACCCGGGACTTGCTGACAATCGTTTTGCCATAATAGCGCTCGGGGGTCATGGTCGCTTGGTGATAACCCAACCATCCAATGCTCCCCTCCCCCGGTGCATCCTCCGGTACCTCGAAGGGCAGGGGCGGGGAATAGGTGCGCTTCCTGCCGGCTTCGGACTGCTCGAAGAGCTCCAGGGTGCGCCCGTAGCGGGCGGCCATCTGAGGGTTCATGCGGCTGCTGTTGTTTTCCGGTTCAATCATGACAATACGGCCTCGGGAAAGTGCACCACCACCGGGTCGGGACCGGCGAGGGCGGTGTGTTCAATTTTAACGGGAAGGACCCGGCTGCCGTCGCCGTAAAGATCGACCATGGCCTGGGCTTCATAGGTAGCAAAATCTCTGATCGCTTCGAAATTGTAGGCGAGGGTCAAGGTATAGGATCCGTCCTCATTTGATATCAACTCACCCTCGTCCCGTGGAAGAATCACCTTTTTTTCGGCAGGCTTGCCGAAGCGCAGGGGTGATAGACCAAAGAGGGTGTAGTCGATTCGGGTTTTACCTTCGAAAATCAGGGGCAGGCGGATTCTAAGTTCGATCATGTGGCCCGTGAAACCCAGGCGCCGAATACGGGGGTCCAGGCGGGGACTGAAGAGAATATTGAAAAGCGTCGCCTCAGCGATGGCATCATCACGCCAACTTTCAAATTCTCTGGAACCTTTGTAGCGATTTTCCTTGTCGCGGCCGAAGGGACCGCGGACCAGAAAATGCTCCAGGGGGGTTCTGGAGAAAAAGAACATGAGCGCACCCCCCACCAGCATGATGGCGAGACCAGCAGCGGTTCCCGCTCCGACACGACTTGCCTGGAGGCTGCGGCCCAGGGGAACCTTCGTCTTGCCGAATCGGGCGGCTCGAGTCGCTTGCGTCCCCCTGAAGCCGCTGGCACCGAGGGTGTTCATCTCGACCACCCCACCCAGTGTCGTAGCGGCAGCCAGAATGGTGGAGCCTAGGGCTGAAACACCAGCGGCGACTGCACCACTGGTATTCCCCACCTTGTACTCGGCCCAGGCATCGTTCCAGGCCTGGGCTACGACGATGACATTGGCGACGAAACCGAACACGTGAGCGCCCCCTGCGACGGCGATTCTCTTCTTAGTGAGGAGTTGTTGCTGCCACCGCGGCAACTCTTTGTTGTCCCACCCGGCGCCGATCTGCTTGACCTCCTTGAGGTAGGTGTATCCGAGGCTAATGAGGGAGAAGATTGCCGCATACGCCCGGGTCTCTTGTGTTCCACTCTGCCCATCTTTCATCCCCCTCACCGCCTTCCCCAGATTCATCACCTCCAGCACGGCGAAGAAGCGCACGGCATTGAGTTTGATCAGCGGCTGGTTTTTCTGCAGCCACTCCACCGAGCGGCCCAGGGTCAGTGCCATCTGGCTGGACATGCCCTTCTTGATCACCACCCACTGGGCCGCGTCAAAGCGCCCCCGCAGCACAGCGGTGAAACTGTTGCTCAGGTAACCTCCCCTGGCGGCGGCCGCAGCGCTTCCCGCCAGCACCGGAGCCAGGTCGAAGTTGCCGTGCGCGAGGGTGTATTCGCCATCGGAAAACTGTTCGATGATCTTTGCGAAGAACTCGAACACCTTCTTTTCCAACTCAGTATCTATTTGGGCCGCAGCCGCCATGTTTTCAAAGAACTCGGCCGCCTTATCGATATTCTTGCCGAGGGCTTCGATTTTCCTGGGACAAGGGCTGAGGGCACTGACCAGGAAATGATCCGGCTGCCTGAGGCTTGTACTGAGATACTGCCTTCCCTCGCCATAAATCAGGTGACCGACCAGTTCACTGGAGAGCAGATGCCCCTGAAGCAGGAGTTCGACATGGGGGTGTTCATCGTAGTCCTTCATGACGGTATGAATGTCGGGACATCCTTCAACGGGTGCACTGGTAATGAATTGACCCAAAACCACGGCGGCGTCTTCCAGCGCGCGAATGTGCTCGATCTGCCGGTCCCACTGGACGATCTCCCTCAGTTCGTCCATATCGACAAGATCGGCTGCCTCTTGGGAATCAAGGCCCATCTGAAAGACAATCTCCGCCATGGCGTTCTTGGTTCCGGCCTCTTCGGCGGCTTGGTCTCTCCCCTCCAGGTAGTTCTGCTTGCAGACGAAAACCTCCGTCGCCAAATCCTTGGCGATGCCGATGGGATCGTGCAGATAGACCACAGGAATTTTGCTTTCCCGATGAATGGCCAGATCATAGCGCAGGGGAGGCTCGAACTGATCCGCCGGGCCGATCACTCCTTCCTCCTGGTTGAAATCGGGATAGCTGGAGAGATCGATCTTCTGCATACGCCGGCTGCGCAGCTTGGCGGCCTCTTTGAAATCATTCCCGGCCATGCCGCCCATGGCGTCAATACGGGCCCAACTCCATTGCACCTCGGAGTAGGCCATCTCCAGCGCGACCGCTTTTCCCTGAATGGTGCAGGGTACCACCACGCGGCTGTCGCTGGTTTGCACCGTGGCGGGCCGCACATCCTGCCCCTTTTCGTAGGTCAGATTGACGTCGCGGAAAAAGCCTTCCCGCTCGACTTTGAGCTCTCGCCAGAGTCGGCCGTTCACAAAGACATAGAGCCAGCCCAGATCCTGGCTGCTGCGCGGGTATTGGGCTTTGGTACGGTCGGCGTCGGTCGTTGTGTAACAGCGGGGCAACAGGGGAACCAGGACCGTTTGCCACCTTGGTGAGGACTCCTCGCTGGAACAGGTGGAGAAGCCCTGCACCAGGGGGATCTGGTAGGCACCGTGCTTTTCATCCGGCTGGTAAAGAAAAAGGTCATACTCACCTTCGGCGAGGTTTTCAAAAATCAGTTCGCGGCGGTGACCGTCCGTGTGGGCCGTGGAACCCAGGGGGACTTCATGGGTGCTGTCGCCGTTTCTGGCAATCAAGGTGCCCTTCATGTTCAGGCTTTGGGTGCCGGCAATCTCCAAGGCGAGCTTAAAGGGTGTACCCGGTTTGTCCAGAGCGTCGACCAAGGCGAGGGCCTTGGCGGGTGCGGGCGAGGCCGTCGGTTGCACCAAGGGCATGGGGGCGGTGTTGCGGTTGTTGGAGACCATAAGATCGCCATTGCGCACGGCCGCTATCCCTTCAATGTACACATTGGGGGAGGCGGTTATAAAATCGGCCTTGCCCATGATGGTGCCGGAGTGAAGTCCCTGGCGATTGCCGGCTTCATCGCCGGTGCTTTTGGCGAAGCATGAGTTTTTGGTGCAGACGGGATGGCCGTTGATAAAAACCGTGGCAGCGGTATTGGCGGCGTCGCTAGATTTGGCGATATTGGTGTAGGGAATATTGACGACAGCGGGACCGATCTGCGTGCGACAGACATCTACCGTGGTCAGGGTGCCGCCGCTGCCGGCATGTACGGCAGTGCGGCCGTTGATAAGGACGTTGCCTCCTCCGGACCCCTGACGAGAGGGATTGCCGCGATGAGGTTGTGGGGGCTTCTCAGAGCTCTGCACTTTTGCCTTTTCGACCCCTACTGGACTTTTTATGCTCGTGCCGGGAGCCGTATGGGAAGAGGCGGTAGTGGAGTTTGTCTGACTGGCCTGCGTTGCGGTTGAAGTGCCCTGGGTGCTCTTAGCGACAACAACTTCATTCTCTGAGCCAAAGATTTCGCTGATCAAGGTGATTTTAAAAGGGGTGCCAGTCAGGTGGTAATGCTCGTTCGCTTGGGCAATCATGGGTTGCGCGCCAATTTTCCCATCGATTGTCTGGCCATAAAGCGCTTCGTATTTGTCTATGAGCGGTCGGTATGGCTCAAGCCGCTTAGCGACAAGGCGTCTTTGCGCCTCCTTCTGCTCAGGCGTGAGCGTGGAGGTGTCGCCATAAAGCCCAAACATTTCGGCCTCATAGAAACGGCGCTTGGCAATACCATGGCAGATAAAACCCGCGGGCATCTTTTGGGAAGGGTCATAGAGTAGCGAGCCAGAATTTGACAGGTAGCGGATTTCCAGCCAGGCTTTTGGGCGATCACTGCCTTGAATGGCCTGGGCCAAATTATGGCAGTCACGCAGAATGCCATTATAGTGAAGAGATAAAAGAGCAAGCCGTTCCCTGGAGAGCGGTATGCGGCCAAGTCCTTTTTTTAGGGACCAGTCATCTACTCCTTCTTCATAATACTCGACAAGCCCCTCTCTGTGCTTGTCCCCGTTGAAGAGAACTTCGACCTGTTCCTTCGAATTGAACTGGAACTTTTCACCCGGAAGGTGCCTGTTCACAATCGCGTTCAGCTCTTTCTGGACCCTATCGTTAGTTTTGTTTTTAGGTTTCAATACCTCTTTTAAGTAGTCTTCCTGGTCTTTGACAAGTTGTGGTTCTTTGAAACCTAACGCGTCCAGAACTGCTTTGCGGTTGGTTTCAACCTGCAGGTTGAAACCAATGCCGATAGTAACCAGTCCTTTTCCGTCGTTGTAGGGTCGAAGGGAAGGAACTCCTGATTCTTCGGTCATCAAGATGAAATGATATCGTTCCCTCTTGTACTCCTCTTTGCTCATTTCAGTGAATTCAAATTTCATTTAGCCTTCCCCCCCGGCTCATAGAAAAAGGTACAAACCTCATTTCTCATGAGAGAGGGGTTCAAGCCTTTTGAAACCCCATGATTTCTTTTCTTAATTTCACGAACATGCAATTGATTCTCAACCTCGCCGTTATCTAACCAATACCCCCCCATCCAGTAGTAATAGGTCTTCCCTCCGAAAAAAAACACCTCACCGGAGTCTGATGCCCCGAAATAATCATGGTTTTCTAAAATTGCACGAAGTGCCTCAGGGGAGTGTTGGCTTATCACCCGTGCGGGAGACAGGGGGAGATTCCAGATGTTGCCACCAAGCTGCGGGTTGTCTTCTTGACAGGTGGCGTATTCAAGACGGTAGGTCGTCTGCTTTTCTCCCAGGTTGAACAGGTCAAAAAAGCCCTTGGAGAAAGTAATCGTGTTCGCGGCAAAGGCGGCATCCACTCCCGGCTTATCTAATGCCCATATCTCCTCATCGTAATCCCAGGGTGCCTGTAAAAAGTTCTCGATGAGCTTCCGGTTGGCTTCGGGGTCAAGAGGGGTCCAATGCGGGAAGGTAATAAGCTTCTGGAACTCGGGAAGAATTTTGAGGTCACAGACCATGGGGGGCTCATTGCAGTAGCTGTTGAGATTGATTTCCATCGCCTGGCAAACCGGCGAGATGGGCTCCACATAACCATCCCTATCCTCGGTCGGGCGCAAAACATAACATCCCTGTGGACGGGCCTGCAGGGCGCGCAATTCTTCCGTGCGAGGCTTGAGTGCCAACTGACGCAGACAATATCCAGCTTCATCTTTTTCTTCACATTGATCCAGGACCTCTTCCTGCCAGCGGCGTTGACTTTCGATGATGGCCTGCTTGTCCTCGTTGCGCATCAGGGCCCATTGCAGTTCATTGCGCATGTTCGGGAAATAGGAATAGCTCTCATCGCAAATAAACTTTTCACGGTCCGACTGCGGGTTGTCGCAGTCGATATCGAATTCAGAGATATCGACGGGGTGGATGGTTTGGGAGAAGGCCATCAGGGCAAGATCGCCGATGCGTTGTTGGTACTGCTCGGTCAGACAGGCGTTGTCCTTGCAGGCATTTCGGGTTTTCAGCCAATCCCGTTGCTGTTGCTTCAACGCTTTGACATCGGAGGTTTTCTTCAAGGCCGCGATGTAGATATCCCCCAGCCGAGAATCGAGCACCGAAAGCTTGGTGCTGCCACAAATCTTTTTTTCAATGGCCGTGGTTGCCTTGGTACAGTCGAAGCTTGTGGCCGAAGCCACATCGGCCAGTAAAAGAACAAGGAGAAAACTATTGGTTATGAACGGAATCAGTGTCATGACTTTACTCTCTGTATAGATAGGTGTTCCCTTGGCGCTTTGCTCTGTATCAAATTCAGCTGAAACGGGCGGTCCGATTTACAGCATAAACATAAGAGTTTTATAACATTACTCCTTGGTTGACTATTGGAATTTAGAGTCAAACTTTTAAGGGGAGGAGATTCTTCCCAGGCTTCATGTCGGAAAAGCCGGTGTTTTGGATGATTATCTGGCCGTCCCCTTTTCGGGGCAAGGTGGCTTATGCAACCACAGCGCCCCACGGGGCGGCATGTCACTTCCTTCGCAGACCAGCAAGCTGTCGATAGCCGCATAGGTGAAGTCTAGACGGGCACAGCCCAGGGCCACTGACAGCGGCAGGGTCGCTGCACCGATGTCGCCGAGAAAATGGCAGGGGTAAAGCTCCTCCATGCCCTGCCGGGCATTTGGCCATAGGTTCTGGCGCACTTGATGCCATTCGAGAGTTTGGCAGGCGCTGGCGTCGAAGGGGAGGATGACGGCGGCCGGTTCGGGTGTGTTTTGGTCATCCTGTGTGCTTTTTCTGATGGCCTCGGCGAGTCCCGTCATGCTCTTTTCATCTGCCTGACCGGGAAAGGGTTCCACGGTGGCGGCGAGAGTGGTGATGTGGGCAAGGCCTGGTGCAGTTGTGGTTTTTTGCAGGAACAGAAAGACGGCGGCTTCGCCGGGAAAGATCCCGCTGCTGCCTGCCGTCAGC
>OBLN01000448.1_pt1 | contig 14967 bp, 14 predicted proteins | sample 1519301 | NCBI WGS metagenome assembly OBLN01 (sample SAMEA2452533, study PRJEB22499) | sediment metagenome | reverse complement strand
ATCCAATCGGTCAAGTCGTAACTGTAGGGACAACCAAGTTGACTGTCATAGGAGTTATGGAATCCAAGGGAATCGTCTCGGATGTTGATTACGACGGACGTATTTACATTCCTGTAAATTTAGTTTTTGCCAAATTTATGCCAAGCATGAATATTGGACCAGAGCGCATTCGAACAATCTACGTAAAAGCTGAAAGTCCTGAGAGAATTGACAGTGTCATTACCCAAATTACAGCCGTTCTTGCTGAGCGTCATGATGTTGAGGTAAGCGATCCAGATTTTTCTGTTCAAACTCAGCAAGATATCATTGACACTCGTGAAGCAACTACTGCGGCCTTCCGTGACTTATTGGCATGGGTGGCAGGAGTTTCCCTGGTAGTCGGGGGTATAGGGATCATGAACATCATGCTGGTCAGTGTTACTGAAAGGACGCGTGAGATCGGTTTGCGCCAGGCTTTAGGGGCTCGACCTGCTGACGTGCTGCTCCAATTTTTGTTGGAAGCTGTAATTCTTAGCCTTGTCGGAGGCTTGGTGGGAGTTATTTTGGGTGTCGGTGGATCGTACATTTTTGGTAAGTTTGGAAGCATGCAAACCGCGCTTGTGCCCCTCTCAATTCCTTTGGCGTTTGGGGCCGCAGCGATCGTTGGAATATTTTTTGGATATTATCCTGCAGTTCAGGCAGCAAAGCTTGACCCAATTGTTGCCTTGAGGCATGAATAACCTATTTTTGAAGTTTAGAAGGAAAAGAAAATGAAAAAATTACGCTACTTTGTCTTGATTCTGATGATTGCCAGCATTCTCACAGCATGCGGCTCAAAAGAACAAAATACAGCATCTGAAATTCCCGCTGAAACAGGCGCTGACAATTTAAACGCTCCTGCAATCTCACGAAGCGCAGATCCAACCGAGGTTTCTCAGAATAACACCTTCAATTACGAATATGAAGGCGCACTCTCAAACAGGTTACTACTAGCCTTTGGCTCCCTTAAATTAGCTGAAACTGATAACCCCATTACAGTCGAACAAGCTCCCCAGATGTTGATATTGTGGCAGGCTTTTGACAATTTGACTCGATCAGGAACCAGCGCTGAAGCTGAAGTAGAAGCGCTTATATCTCAAATCGAACAATCATTTACTTCAGAACAAGTTTTGGCAATTAATGACATGGCACTGACCCAAGTTGATCTTCAAACCTGGGCTCAGGAAAATGGAATTACGCTTGGTTCTGGCACAGGTACAGGTACTGGCACTGGACAAGGCATGGGACAGGGCTCAGGTATGACGGCGGAACAAAAAGCGACTAAACAAGCGGAGAACAGCATTACAGGAAGTACCGGCTCAGGAGAAGGTGGTCTATCTTCGGCAATTACCGAGGCTTTGATAACCTATCTTGAAGGCATCAAGTAAGGTAATTCTAACTTCTCTACATCTTATAGTTCACAAGATCAGAACTGTCGAAAAAGAAGTAATGCAAATCCATTACTTCTTTTTTATTTCTCCATCATTAGTTGCCGGCTCTGGCTTGAAGTAAATGTTATTTCCTTGATCAATCAAGCTTCTGAAATGGAATAAATAATTGACATTAAATTGAAAATTTCATCAACATTAACTGGCAACTAACAGTTGCTAAAGTGGTATAATAGTTTGGTTAGATTGACATCCATTTAGTAAGGAGAATTCACATGTCCGGACATTCACATTGGTCCACGATCAAACGTAAGAAAGGCGCAGCAGACGCAAAGAAAGGTGCTGTCTTCACACGCCTGGCAAGGGAAATTGCCCTTGCAGCTCGCCAGGGTGGAGGTGACCCCTCTATGAACGTCAGCCTGGAGCTTGCCATCGATCGTGCCAAAAGCAGCAATATGCCCAAAGACAGTATTGAACGTGCAATCAAACGCGGAACCGGTGAAGACAAAGACGGTGCCGAGCTGGAAGAAATCACCTACGAAGGTTATCTTGGACGCGGTACAGCTGCAATCATCGAATGTGTAACAGAAAACCGCAATCGCACCGTTGCCGACTTACGCCACATCCTCTCTAAAGGTGGAGGCGACCTGGCAAGCAAAGGCTCAGTCAGTTGGCAATTTGACCGCAAAGCTGTCTTCTCAATTGAATCAGATGGAAGAAATTTCGACAAAGCTTTTGAAGCGGCACTGGAAGGCGGTGCGGATGATGTTACCGAAGAAGACGGTTACATCGAGATTGTTGGTGCTGCGGAAACTTTTAAGTCAATACATGACCATCTTGTAGCATCAAAACTGCATATTGAAGATGCCGGTCTTCGCATGATCCCAAACCAGGAAGTTGAACTGGATTTTGATCAAACTGTCGCTGTTCTCAAGGTGATCAACAATCTTGAAGAAAACGATGACGTTCAGCATGTCTATTCCAACTTGAAGTTTGGCAACGAACACGTTGAAGCAATTGATAATTAATGATCGTATTGGGAATTGACCCTGGAATCGCTATTACTGGATTCGGTCTGATCAGGCTAAACGATCTGAATGAACCAGAACTGATCAAACATGGTGTAATAAACTCAACGGCTGAAGGCGACACCTCCAGCCGTTTGGTGTTTTTATACCGTGAACTAACAGAGCTTATTGAGCAATTCAAACCCGAATATACCGCGGTTGAAAAGCTTTTTTTCCAGAAAAACCAGAAAACGGCCATGGCTGTCAGCGAAGCGCGTGGCGTGATCACCCTTTGTCTCGCCCAACAACATTTACCTATGGCCGAATATTCGCCTAACGCCGTCAAACAAGCCGTGACCTCTTATGGGAACGCTGATAAAAAACAAGTGCAGGAAATGGTAAAAATCATTCTCCACCTCGATGAAATACCCAAACCAGACGATGCCGCCGATGCCCTGGCAGTTGCCATCTGTCACTTAGGGTATCTCCAGATGCAGCGTTTGATGGGAGACCAGTGATCACCAGCACCAGCAACCCGCGCATTAAAGCGATTCGCAAACTGGCAGATCCCAAGGAACGCACAGCGACAAATACGTTTCTCGCGGAAGGACTACGCGTGGTTGGTCAGGCTGTTGATTCAGCTGCGCGGATCCAGGAACTAATTTACTGCGAAGAACTGCTGATCAGTGATTATGGCAGGCATCTGTTAACTGAGCTCGACGCTAATCCATCAGTTGAGATCGTAGAAGTCAGTAAAACCGTGTTCGAAAGCCTGGCACGCAAAGACAAACCCCAGGGAATTGCCGCTGTGATCCACCAAAAATGGGCTAATTTGAGTGATTTCTCTGGAATTGATAACGGAATCTGGGTGGCACTCGAAGCAATCCAAAACCCGGGAAATTTGGGAACCGTCCTGCGAACTTGTGATGCTGTTGGTGCTAAAGGGCTGATACTACTGGACCATTCTACCGATCCATATGATCCAGCAGCAATCAAAGCATCCATGGGTGCGATTTTCACTGTCCCTGTTTTTCGATCTGACCTGACTTCATTACATAAGTTTTTGCAGCAAAATCCTGCCATCAACACAATTGGCACTTCAGACAAAGCTGATCAGGATTATTTCCAATTTGACTATCCTGACCCTCTTCTGCTGCTTATGGGCAGTGAAAGAGAAGGCTTGTCTGAGCCTTACCAACAATTATGTCAAACCATGATCAGAATTCCAATGGAAGGTGATTGCGACTCCTTAAACCTTTCGGTTGCAACTGGTGTTATGCTTTATCAAATCTATAGTCAACATAGGAAAAAGTGTAGATTATGATCAACTCGCTTAATGGAATTATCAGTTACATCGGCTCAGACACGCTTACCTTGGATGTGCAGGGAGTCGGTTTTGAAGTTTTCATCGATAAAAAAATGCTGTCAGAACACCAGGTTGGCGACTCTCTGAGACTTCTGATCCACATGATCGTCCGTCAGGATTTATTAGCCCTATACGGCTTTGTAACCCATGATGAAAAAGAAATCTTTAACCAGTTATTGGGAGTGGATGGCATCGGACCAAAGCTGGCACTCGCCATCCTTTCAAATCTTTCCATGGATAACATCCGCAATGCAGTCTTGAGCGAAAAACCAGAATATTTCATTCGGGTTCCGGGTGTAGGTAAGAAAACGGCTCAAAAGATTGTCATCCACTTGCAGGGCAAATTCCCTGATACTGGTGATTACCAGGTCATCAGGGGCTCCAGCAGCGATGATGAAGTCATTGAGTCGCTGGTTGCGCTCGGTTTTAGCGTGGTAGAAGCCCAAACAGCAGTCCAAAGCATTCCCAAGGAGTTCTCTGAAGATGTTGAAGAAAGATTGCGTTACGCCTTGCAGTTTTTCTCAACTCCCTAAAGTTTTAGGGTTCATCATTTAGCGTTGTGACCCAAATATTGCCAGAAATCAGATCGTTTTTGCGTTTCCCTGGCAAGCAGCATAACCATCGTAAATCAATGTTAACAATGGTAAAATTACTTAGTTAACTCAAGCAATGACAGGATAATTATGGGACTTTCACGAGAAATAGGCATCGACCTGGGCACTTTTAATACTCAAATCGCGGAGGGGAATCAGATTTTAATTCAGGAACCTACCGTGGTTGCTATCGTCGTTGATGAAATGAAGTTAGTCGAGTATGGAACCACTGCTCTGGGTATGATGGGTCGCGTCCCTGAATCTATTGAGGTTGTGCGCCCACTCCAACATGGTGTCATTGCTGAATACGAGTTGCCCGAGATTTTTCTGCGGGAATTGATTCGGAAAGTGACCGGACCAACCCTTTTCTTCCGCCCCAGATTGATTATTTCTACCCCTTATGGCGTGACCAGCGTCGAACGAAGAGCCGTTCAGGAGGCAGGTTTGGGTGCCGGGGCACGTGAAGTCAACCTGGTCCCACAACCTCTGGCAGCTGCCATCGGGATCGATTTCCCAATCAACACCCCTACGGGTAACATGATCATCTCACTTGGTGCAGGAACAACCCAGGCTGCGGTTATCTCAATGTCTGGAATTGTCAGTGCCGAAACCAGCCGGATCGCAGGCTTACGCATCGATGACGCCATCATCACCTATGTGCGGAAAAAATATGGTCTGATCATTGGTCAAACCACCGCTGAGCAGTTAAAACTCAATATTGGCGCTGCTATCCCAACCGAAGACGAAAAAACGATGGAGATCCAGGGACAAGATCAGGTCACTGGGCTGCCTAAACCGGCATCTCTTACTACCAACGAAATTGTGGAAGCCATACAGCCGCCACTGGATGATATCGTTACCACCATCAGGCGAGTGCTCGAAAAAACTCCACCAGAGCTGATTTCTGACATCATTGATCGCGGCGTCGCACTGTGTGGCGGTACTTCCTTGATGAAAGGTTTGGATAAATATCTGACCGTGGCACTCGGTATCCCCGCTTATGTCGTGGAAAACCCGGTTACGTGCACCGTGGAAGGTCTCGCAAAAGCTTTTCCAATGTTGGAAGTTATCCAGAGAAGCCAATCCCGATAATTTTTACAAAAACTCAGATTTGACAGTCCTCAATGTGAGGATAATTTTTTACTGACGAAATATAGCATTGACGGTATGTTTTTCCAAGTATTGATAGCTTTTCGACCAAAAGGAAAATATACCCCCGATTATTTCAGATAATAAGTCATTTTCTGCAGTTTCAAAACCGGGTCAATGTCAGATACCTGGATATCTTCAGGGACTGTCAAGGCAACTGGAGCGTAATTTAATATTGCCCGGACTCCACATTTGACAAGGCGGTCACAAACTGCCTGTGCCTGGTCAGCCGGCACGGCAATCGCGCCGATATCGATCTGTCTGGTACAAATTTCATTCTCGATCAGTTCAATGGATTTGACTTCCAGACCCCCAAATTTTTTCCCAATCACTTTCGGCGATGCATCAAATGCAGCAACAATTTCAAATCCTTTTCTGCTGAATCCGTCATAGTTGAGCAATGCTTTGCCAACATGTCCGACTCCGACCAGAACAACCTGCCAGATTTGATTCAAATTTAAGATTTCTCGTAGTGATTCCATCAACAAAATGATATCGTAGCCTGAACCTTTCTTACCAAAGCCGCCAAAATATGAAAAATCACGCCTGATCTGAGATGAAGTCATCTTAAGCCTCTCCCCTATTTCAGAAGACGAAACTACTGTTTCTCCATCTCTGAGAAGCTGATTAAGTGTTTGCACATAAAGCGGTAATCGGGATATCACAATTTCTGGCACATCATTACTTTTCATGGTCACCTTGGTTATAATTTTGATGAGTAAAAATATTCAGTAGTTCGTTTGATGTTATCATCAATATATCTATATTATATAAGGTAAATCCGATTTTCCTGAGATAAAATATTATTAATGACAACTCTGGAAGGAGTCCAATATGAAAACAGGCAGTGTTATTTCTTATATTTTGGCAGCTATCGCGATCGTACTTTCGTTCTTATTTATCCTGGGATCTTTTAGCCCGGATGGAAGTCCTTCGTGGCTCATTGTTGGGATCATAGGGTTACTGATCGGCTTCGCCCTGATTTTCGCTGGAGTTCGGCTGGCTGCCAAAGCCAAAGCAACTGGAGATACGGTCTACAATGTCAATCTTGACCTTCCCGGAACCGTCCAGATGGACACCATAAAGTGTCAATCTTGCGGGGCACCGCTCTCATCACAAGACATCACCATGGTCAATGGCGCACCTGTTGTGACCTGCCAAAACTGTGGAACCACCTATCAACTAACTGAGGAGCCCAAATGGTAACGACAAGATTTGACAAACGCCTCCTCCTGGTAGCTCTGGGCTTGGTGTTGGTATTGTTGGCGTTTCTGCCTGGTACGCCTTCACATGCCCAAACCTACCGCTTCAGCCTACCGACTTATGAAGTAGAAGCTTATATCGAAGCTGACGGCAGCCTGACACTGTACTACTTCATGGTTTTTCAAAACGATGCTTCTGCCAGCCCGATCGATTTCGTCGATCTTGCTTTACCATATGCCAATTACTCGTTGAATAACATCCAGGCAACCATCGACGGTCAACCCATGCCTGAAGTCAACGATTCTGCCTATGTTTATGGCGCAGAGCTGGCATTAAAAGACCTGGCAATCCAACCTGGAGCGCAAGGCACTGTAATTGCCACCGTTACGGGTATCACTGACATTCTGTTTCCATACGACCAGGGAGATCGCGAAAATTACGCCAATTTTCAGTTCACCCCCAACTATTTCGGATCAGAATTCGACCGCTCAAATAATACTGAATATCGCATGACCATCATTCTCCCTCCAGCAGTTGGCTCGGAAGAAGGTGTTTATTACGTTCCCAAAAACTGGCCTGGAGAGGACATAAGTGAATCGGCTCTCACTCAGGATGGACGTGTTTATTATTCCTGGTTTACTGATAACGCCGATGTACATACAGAATATGAATTCGGAGCTGCCTTCCCTGCCAGCGCTGTGCCTGTCGGCATGATTACCGACCCGGGTGATTACGAGGTACCAGGGTCTTCTGACAGTGGTTTTGCCGGTTTCTTTGTAAACCTTTTGCGGAGCCTTCCCTGCATCTTTGGAGTTCTTGGATTCATTGGAATCAGCATTTTGACAAAAAAAGCTAGTCAGAAGCAAACTTCAGCTCGCAAGTTACAGTATTTTCCTCCCAAATTAGCCGTTGATGGCAAAGGGATCCGCCGCGGCTTGACCGCTGTCGAAGCTGGCATTTTGCTCGAGGAACCGCTGGATAAAATCCTGACCATGATATTGTTTGGATTGCTTAAAAAAGAGGCCATCACCGTTCTTGAAAAAGAGCCTTTGTCAGTCAAGGCAAACGAACCTTTGCCTGAAGGTCTTTATGAATATGAAACCAGTTTCATCAAAGCTTTTTCTGAAAAAGGAAAAGACAAGCAGCGCCGTTCGCTCCAGGCTTTGCTGATTGAATTGGTCGATGTAGTCCAGGACAAGATGAAGGGTTTCAGTCCCGCTGAAACCAAGGCTTACTACAACGACATCATCAGGCGTGCCTGGCTGGCAGTTGAAGGTGCCCAAACTCCTGAAATCAAGAGTGCTCAGTTTGACCACACCCTTGAATGGACCATGCTGGACGATCAGTTCAACAATCGCACTCAACAGACTTTTGTGAACACACCCGTATTCATCCCTCGTTGGTGGCATCTCTACAATCCTGGTTTTACAGCAGCACCTGCCTCTGGTGGTTCATCCGGACTTGCCAACCCTGTTTCTTCAGTTCCCAGTGGTGGTAGTTCGAAGCCTTCGATTTCCATGCCAAACATTCCCGGTTCTGATTTTGCCGCCTCGATTATCAACGGTGCAACCGCCGTCTCGGCTGGTGTTGTAGGCGATCTCACCGGCTTTACCAATGGTGTCACAAGTCGCACGAACCCGATCCCAGTCAGTCGCCCCAGCAGTGGTTCCGGAGGATTTCGTGGTGGCGGTGGTGGCAGTTCATGTGCCTGCGCCTGTGCTTGTGCAGGATGTGCCTGTGCTTGTGCTGGTGGCGGTCGTTAATCAGGATCATGGTTGATGGAAAATAACCTGCTTGCATTGCCAGAACCTGGAATCTATAAGTTTGATATTGCTGACGAAAGTCAGAAATCCAGGATACATCTTCGAGTAGACGAAGATCTCTCCGGCTTGTTGGTAGTAAATGCCTCGAAGATAATCTATTTGAACCAAAGCGCCTTAATGATGGCATATCTTCATCTCAACAAGATTGAGAAGACGGAAGCAATTGAGATTTTGCTGGAGTCTTTTGATGTAGACGAAGAGGCTCTGCTGGCTGATTTCGATACCACGGCGGCAAAAATTGAAGCACTGGTCGACGAAAACAACCATCTTTGCCCAATTTGTGACCTCGGACTTTCAACCAACATGCCTTTTTCTGCAAAATTAAGCGCCCCTTATCGCATGGATTTGGCCATTACCTATAGCTGCAATAACGATTGCGCCCATTGCTACAATGCCCGGGCTCGCAATTACCCGGAATTATCTACAACAGAGTGGAAAAAAGTTATCGACAAGCTTTGGGAAATTCGCATTCCCCACCTGGTCTTCACCGGCGGCGAACCAACTCTCAGGGATGACCTGCCTGAACTGGTTGCTTACGCCGACCAAAAAGGGATGGTCACTGGCATCAACACCAACGGCACACGCCTTGGCGACCAGGCTTTTCTTGACAGATTGATAATGGCTGGGCTTGATCACGTGCAAATTACAGTCGAATCTCACGATGCTCAAATTCATGATGCCATGGTCCGCCGACCTGGCGCCTGGGAGAAAACCCTGGCTGGTGTGCGCAATGTTGTCAACAGCAAGTTGTACATGATGACCAATACCACGCTGCTCAACAATAATGCCAACCAACTTCAAGAAACGCTTGAATTTCTTGCTAATGAAGGCGTACCAACTGTTGGCTTGAATGCTTTAATCTATTCTGGGAAAGGAAAGACCGTTGAAACCGGTCTGGATGAAGCCGAACTGCCAGATTTGCTCTCACTGGCAATTGAAATAACAGACCGCAATCATCAGCGCCTGATTTGGTACACCCCCACTCAGTATTGCCATTTTGATCCGCTCATGCTCGATTTGGGGATCAAAGGCTGCACCGCAGCCTATTACAACATGTGTCTGGAACCTGACGGCAACGTGATCCCCTGCCAATCCTATTACCAGGCAGTTGGAAATATCCTTACCGATTCGTGGAACGAAATCTGGAATCATCCGCTCTGCCTGAGCTTGCGTAACCGCCAAAACATACCAGAGGAATGCAAATACTGTGATTTTTTACAGGAATGCGGTGGAGGATGCCCGCTTGCCAGGGATCACCAAAAACCAGAGCCAATTTATCGTGATTTAGTAATCAGCAGGAGGTAGCCATGCCCCAAACACTACGCGCAACGCCAACCCAATTTCAGCCTACACCCATTGGCTTTTATTCATACCATACCCCTGAAAACGACCCTCTTCAATATCGACTGCACTTACGGGTCTTGCCTGACGAAACCGGTATCCTTATCATAAACGCTGCTTCTATCCTGCGCCTCAACCAAACCGGCACATATTTTGCCTGGTTGAAAATGCAGGGGAAATCTGAAGAAGAAATCCTTGCTCAATCTTTACAGCGCTACCAGGTTGAAGAAACCCCCCTTAGAGCTGATTTAAGGCGTTTTGATGAAGAGATACTCAATATCATAAACAATCCAGACCAGGCTCCCCTGATGACTGATACAGGTTTTGATACCCTGGCCGCTGCACAACCCACTGACCTCCCAATTCGGGTCAATCTTTGCCTGACTGACCGGTGGAGTGCCGATCAAAGCAGTCCCTATGGTGAGTTATCGACCGAACAATGGAAAACACTCATCCGTAAAACTTTTGACGCGGGTATCCCTCAAGTCATTTTTATTGGCGGTGAGCCCACTCTGCGTGAAGACCTGGTTGAATTGCTCCAATATACCGAAGAACTCGGCATGGTTTCAGGGCTGCTCTCTGCTTCTCCCAGACTTTACCAGGACTTCGCTTATCTGAATTCCTTATTGGAAAGTGGTCTTGACCATCTGATCCTCGAATTTGACCCTGAGGGCAGGCAGGATTCTGCTCTGCTGCAGTCCATTTTCGATCAGGATCTCTTCACCTGCGTTCGCTTTCCTGTCCACCTTCGCCCTGATTTGTTTTCCTGGGCTTGCGATCTGGTAAAAGCAGGTGCAAATGCGCTCAGTTTCTATGCGGCTGAATTAGACGCCCACGACCAGACCGCCCATCTTAACCAGCAATTGACCACAAAAGAAATCGTTATTGAGCACGACTTACCGTTTCCAATCTATCCTGCAGAGGCAAACCAACATCCCCAACTATTCAGCCCTGAAGTTTCAGAGCATGAGTCGCTGTATTACACTGTCCTGCCTGACGGTTCACTTACCTTGCAAGACTTTCCCTCTCAGGTTCTGGGAAATTTGCTCGTTGCCGATTGGTCCGATCTTATTGTAAAATCATAAAAATCCAAAGGAGTGTCTATGAAAACCGCTGATTGGCACAATCGATATTTGACGCAGGCTCGATGGACAAAAAATCTTCGCCGCTTTATCTTCGACAAACTTAAAGCTGCTCCAGGTCAAACTGTTCTTGAAGTTGGTTCTGGAACAGGTGCGCTTTTCCCTGATATTGCTTACCAGGGGCTGAGACCATTTGGCGTTGAGATCGACCTGGACCGATGCGAATTTTCAATGAACCACTCGCCGGATGCACCGATGACCTGTGCTGATGGATTCAGACTGCCATTCAAAAACGGAAGCTTCGATTTTACTGTCTGCCACTACTTCCTCCTATGGCTCAAAAACCCCCAGGAAGTAATCAAAGAAATGAAACGTGTCACCAAAGCCGGTGGTTACGTTGTTGCCAGCGCCGAACCGGACTACCTTTCCCGCATCGATTACCCTGAGTTGTTCCAGAATATTGGCACAATGCAGAACCACTCGCTTGCTTTCCAGGGTGTCAATTTGACTATGGGAAGAAAACTGGGCTGGATGTTCAGAGAAGCTGGTTTGCAGGGTGTTCATCTTGGATTGCTCGCCGGCGAATGGCGTCAGCCTTCATTGGATGCCTTTGAGTCCGAATGGGATATGATCGCCTATGATCTGGGCGGCATGGCTCCCATAGAACGCATTTTGGAGATCAAGGAAGAAGCGATGCAAAGCTGGCTCAAGGGTCAGGCGACAATCTTCATCCCCACCTTTTACGCCCACGGCAGGCTGTAAGCTGGCAGTGTAAACCAAACGACCAAAGGAATCCATGAAAAAAACCAGGCTTGTTCTTGTGCTTGTCTTGTTTGCGTTGATTTTTTCTATCGTCCCCAAAGAAGTCACCGCCCAAAACCCGCCTACCTGCGAATATGATCCTTTTGTGGAAGATATTCTTGCAGAGGTGACTGAGGGTGATATTGCACAATGGATCCGAAATTTTTCTGGCGAAGATTTCGTCCCAGTTTCAGGAGTTGAGCGAAAAATCCTCACGCGATTCTCCACTCAGATGTTCAATTTGAATGTAAACGCGATGGCATATCCTTATCTTGGTGAGCAACTGCTGAAACTTGGCTACGAAGAAGGAACGTATCTTACTGATCACGCCTATACCCCGAGCTATTACCCTGCAGGCACCGAAAATAGTATTGATCTCCTTTTGGTTGATGGTAATTTAATTTCAACTGAACGTATTGTAAAAGTCGTCGGCAATCCTGATCAAGCGACATTGTGGAAAAACAAGATTGTCACCATTCCTGGCCATGGACCGAATGCTGATGAGATCGTTTTAATAACTGCTCACATGGACAGTACCTCCGAGCAGCGAAATACCTACGCCCCCGGTGCCGAAGATAACGGAAGCGGCGTTGCCGCCCTCATGGAAGCTGCCCGCTTATTTCGGTTTTATAAATTTGACCGCACAATCAAGATCATCTTCTTTACTGGTGAAGAACAGGGTTTATGGGGCAGCGCAGCATATGTCTCTGATCATCCAACGGAAATGGACAACATCGTGGGTGTCGTCAACCTGGACATGTTTGGCTATGATAGCGACGATGACCGCTGTTTCGAGCTTCATGTAGGCACGCGCGCAGATTCAAATGTCGTCGGCACTTGTTTCACTGATGTTATTGACAATTATGATCTCAACTTGACTTACGACTACCTCACCAATGGTGCTACTGGTGCTTCTGACCACGCCTCGTTTTGGTATGCCAACGTTGGAGCAGTTGAAGTTCTTGAAAATTTTTTCAACAGCGATTTACCGGATGGCTGTGTAGGGCAGGACAGAAATCCAAACTATCACACTACCAATGACAGAATTGTCAATATGAATCTGCCTGTCACGCTTTCGATCGCACAAGCAGGCATTGGCACGGCCGCCAGCCTGGCAGAACCGATAGGGCGCTGCTTCGCAACCGATCCATACCTAACAGCCACTCCTCTGGCAGATTCCATCCTGCTTACCTGGTCAGAGGTCGTTGACGCGGATGTTTACAACGTCTACCGCAGCAACACCTCTTGTGAAGGTCACTTTACTCAGATCGCCCAGGTCACCACCAATTATTACCGCGATCTGGAGTTCGAATTCGACACCGACCATTTTTACATGGTTCAGGCAGCCGAAACAGGAGCCGTCTGCTTTTCGCAGCTGTCAAACTGCGCAGTCGCCAGGGTCGAAGACCAGGTATTTTTTGAATTTTTTATACCATTGGTGCTTGCTGGAGAATATAAATAGTAAGTATGATCGTCCTAAGGTCAACCCTTGTGGTTGATTGTTTCTTTCGTAGTCCAGATTCCGCTACACCTGCCCCTGATCGTAGCTTTTGTGGTTCAATCCGGTTTCTTTGTCTTTGCAGGCTGGATAGTGGCTTTGTCACTTGATTTCAGGTCACTCTGAGCGCAGCAAAGAATCTTAACGCCACTGATAAGATCCTTCACTTTGTTCAGGATGAAAAAATATGATCTTCCGTTCTCGCCGGCCTCCTGATACTCGTCCACTTCGTGGCGCGCACAGGCCGCGCGAGGCATCTGACCGTCAGGTCTCCAATTACTGTTTCGACAATTCGTTTTACGCGGATGAACCAAGGCCCATCCGTACGATAAGGGTTTCTTTAGTACGTTGGGGGCTTGCTCCCACCGCGCTGATCCACAACCAAATAAATGGGTAACAAAGGCAAGAATGAAGACCTTTGATTAATACTATTGCAAGGTCTGGAGACCTTACAAAAACGAGAATTAATAAGACCCCTGGATTCCTCCAAGGGTCTTCTTCTGTCGGGGCGAAAGGATTTGAACCTTCGACCTCTTGCACCCCATGCAAGCACTCTAACCGGACAGCGATTGACCCCTGCATAATCATTATTAATGTCTTACTAGTCTGGCAATGGACAAAAACATAACACTATGTTTTAGATCCGCGTGTCTTAGAATTGTGTTGATCGGATGATCGTGGTACATTAAACATAGGAATCTATGTATATAAAACCGCTGTGGACAGTTAGGAAGAAATTTATGAGAGTTCACAAAATTAGATGCCATTATGCAAACTAATTATTTAATAGCTCTTGCTTTACTCCTACTATTTAGCATTTTTGCAAGTAAAATTTCAGACCGTTTTGGCGTGCCGGTATTACTTTTATTCTTGGTGCTGGGCATGATTTCGGGGTCAGAGGGCATTGGTGGTATTTACTTTGACGATCACGACATTGCGCAGACTATCAGCATTATTGCCCTGGTTTTGATCTTGTTTTCAGGGGGTTTACAAACGAAGTGGAATAACGTCAAACCTGTTATGGTTGAAAGTTTTTCTCTGGCCACGATCGGCGTATTATTAACAGCTTTGATCGTGGGATTATTTGCCTGGCAATTCTTAGGTTTAACCTTCCTGGAAGGTTTGCTTTTGGGATCGATGATGTCTTCTACCGATGCTGCTGCCGTTTTTTCTGTGTTGCGTTCAAAAGGTGTCAGCCTAAAGGGGAACTTGAAGCCATTGTTGGAACTCGAATCGGGGAGCAATGATCCTATGGCTGTCTTGCTAACTATCGGGATAATCCAGCTCATCAATCAGCCTCAAACTTCGCCATTTAGTTTGGTATTGCTGTTCATAAAACTGGGGTACGAGGGTCTTTATCCAGTTATGAGCCTTTCTTTTGTCTTGTTGACATACGGGATTGCTTCTTTGTTGAATGGGAGTGGTTTCTTGGCTGTATACTTTTTGGGGATTGTAATGAATCACGTGGATATTGTTCATAAACGTTCTTTACAGCGTTTTCATGATGGTTTTGCGTGGTTAATGCAAATCACCATGTTCTTGACTTTGGGTTTATTTATCTTTCCCAGCCGATTGCTTCCGACTGCTGGAATTTCCTTGCTGATTGCGTTGATTCTGATATTCATTGCCAGACCCTTGGGGGTATTTTTGACCCTGCTACCGAGCAAGATAACACTAAAAGAAAAGTCCTTTATCTCA
>OBLN01000445.1_pt1 | contig 14981 bp, 13 predicted proteins | sample 1519301 | NCBI WGS metagenome assembly OBLN01 (sample SAMEA2452533, study PRJEB22499) | sediment metagenome | reverse complement strand
CAGGATTTCGCTTTAAAAAGGGTGAACCTGAATACGTCATTGACACCTGAATTTATATTCTGATTTACTCGTTTTGCTTAACTCTTTTTTCCTGGCCCAGTATACTGATTTCGATCATTAATAGTAAGTATAAAACTTTCCAGCCAGCCTGTCCTGAGTCTGTCAAAAAAGAGAAGAAATTACGATGAAAAAACTAATTCAAAAAAATGTTTTTTCAGCAAGACGTTTTCTTTAGTTATGCCCCAACCGGGTTTTTTGTTGCTTTATTTTTTTGGCTCCTTCATTACCGCTTTCCAGTACTGCTCTTCTTATCCGGGTGATTCTTCCCGAAGCACTTCTAAGGCGAACATGGGGTCTCCCTGCAATGCAGCGAAGGGATTCCTTGCACTTTTTTCATCCCCTATCCAGATAGAATGAGTGCAGTACAGGCAACAGCAGCGTGTAGCATACAGGTTGTTTTTCGGTGTATAAGCTTTGCAGCAATTGCTTCCTCTCAGAACTCCATATTTGCAGAGTACAAGCTGCCTGGTCAGATGCAGATCCTATTCCAGGCTATCCTGTTTGTATTCCCAGCTATCCGGTTCATTGAAGTTCAGCATTTCACCCAATTTATAATTATGTTGTATATACATTTAAAACTTTACTGTTCTGTTCTACGTTTTTATAATAGTAAATTTATAAATGTTTTAAAGGCTTCAGACGATCAAAGAGATCCGGTTTTTTAGAACTCACCTGAGGACATTGTTTGCTGTAAAGGAAGTTTTTTATCTGTGTTCTCCAATATACGCAACGTTTTTAAGCATCTTATAATTATTATGGTGCAGACCGGAAATTGTTTACCTTAGGTTCACTTTATTTTTCACCTGGTCCCGAATTCGGGCTCCCGAAAAACAGGTAAAATCCGATAAATTTAAAGATTCTAATTGAAGATTCAAAATTGAGGCTTACAAATGCAGTACCAGGCAACAGTAACTATCGAACAGAAAGCAGGGATGCTTGACCCTGAAGGCACTACGGCTAAAAGAGCTCTCGGACATCTTGGATATGCAGTTGAAAGCGTAAAGACCGCAAAACTGTACGAAATCGTGCTCGAAGCTGAATCCGCAGAGGTTGCGGAACAGAAAGTTGATGAGATGTGCCAGAAGCTTATTGCAAACCCAATCATCCACAACTACACCATACAGCTTAAGGAACTTAAGTAAAGGCTCCCTGCGGGAAAAAAGGATTGAAGAATAATCAGAAATCCAGACGCTTTTAAATTTGAAGGAAGATTGAGGGAAAAAAATGAAGATTGCCATTATTCAGTTCGGGGGCACAAACTGCGACATGGATGTCCTTCACGTCCTTAAAGACGTAGTTGGTGCGGATGCCGAAACTGTCTGGTACAAAGAAGAAAGCCTTACCGGCTTTGACGGAGTTGTTGTTCCAGGCGGCTTTTCTTATGGAGATTACTTGAGGGCAGGAGCGATTGCGGCCAGAACCCCAATTATGGATTCCGTAAAAAAAATCGCAGCCGAAGGAAAACCTGTCCTTGGGATCTGTAACGGTTTTCAAATCCTGACAGAAGCCAGACTTCTTGAAGGGGCTCTTACAACAAACGAATACCCTAAATTCAGATGTCACTGGACTAATCTTAGAGTAGAAACTGTCAATACGCCTTTTACTTCAAAGTTCAGGAAAGGGGAAGTTATCAGGCTGCCCATTGCCCACATGGAAGGGAAGTTCTACGCTGAAGAACCGACTCTGGCAGAACTTGACGAGAACGAACAGGTTGTTTTCCGCTATGTAGACGAAAATGGAAGGCCAACTGACAAAGCCAACCCTAACGGCTCCCTGGAAAACATTGCAGGAATAGTAAACGCTTCAAGAAACATTCTCGGGCTCATGCCTCATCCTGAAAGGGCTTCGGAACCAATCCTTGGTTCTGATGATGGGAAACGGGTTTTTGAGTCGATGGCGGATTATATTACAGAGAATTTCTAATCCGCTTCCCGTTTTATAAGTTTTTTGCTTTTTTTATTAAAAGCTCCCTTTATTTTTAACAATTTTTCCTTTTTATTTCTTACAAGTTTATTTTTACTTCAACTTTTTTTCTATAATATTCAATTCATCCTTTAATGTTTGACTAATTCTCTGGCATTTAATTAGTACTGTAGTGTTTAACTTTCCGCAGGCAATTCTATACAGGCTGAAAGGATGTAAGTTCCTGTAATATTCGATTCTTAGAGTCATCTAATTAAACCGCTTTTTCATGATCGTGTGGATTTGTTTGCAGATACCTGTAAACAAAAGTTCAGGTTTATTTTTCAGAATATATATTTCCAAATCTTTTTATTACCTTAGATTATATTCTTATGAGTTGTTATAAAAACAGTATTTATTTTTCAGAGTAGAGAATTCAATCAATTAAGGGGAGTATTAGTTAATGAATGGGAAATCACTTTTAAAAGATTTTACAATCTTTCTCCTTATGCTCGGAATGGTCACAACTCCGGCAGGCGCTGCGGTAATTTCCGTGTCCTCAAGTGGAGGAGGAGAGTACAGTTCTATTCAGGAAGCTATTAACAATGCACAGAACGGGGATACGATTCTCGTAAACCCCGGAGTATACCAGGAAAATGTGAAAGTGAATAAAGAAGTTTCAATTATCTCAAACTCTGCCTCAGAAGATCAGGTTAATAGAACATACGTACTGGGTGCAGTTTCGGAAGATGATGTCTTTTACGTAAATGCGAGCAATGTAACAATAACAGGATTCTATATTTCCGGAGGTCCTTCCAGTGAGGACTGGTACGAGGTCGGTATTTATTTAGATGAAGTAGAAAACTGTTCATTGGTTAACAATGCTCTGACGTTGAATGACATAGGTATTGCTCTCAATGCCTCTAACCGCAACTATATCAACAATAACCTTGTGGGCATGGGATACAGTGGGATTGTTCTTGCCGATTCCGAAGAAAATGAACTGTCGGATAACTGGCTGGGAATAAATGGTGAAGGGATCCTTCTGAATAATTCTGTCAACAACACGATCATAAATAATACTGCAAATGCAAACGGGATAGGGGTTTTCCTCGGAGAATCTACAGGCAATGTGCTTACTTCCAACCTTATCTCGAAAAATGATTACGGAATTATTGGACAGATGGCAGAATACAATACTATAATCAACAATTTCCTTTACCTGAACGAACTTGGAATATACCTTAATGAGTCCTCCAATAATACCATCTATCAGAATGAACTTTCCAACTTCCTTAATGCAATAGATGAAGGAACCAACATATGGAACAGCAGTTCGGCAGGCAACTTATGGAGCGACTACACAGGAGAGGATGCTGACGGAAACGGTATCGGAGATACTCCATACGTTATTAATGAGACAACCGGAAGCGCAGATTACATGCCTGTGATAAACGAGACATCAGGCAATAACTCTAATAATGAGGCATCTGTGGCGAATAAAAAGTCTCAAGACTCGAAGAATGATGAAAAACCTCAATATGAAGTTTATAGAGATACTAACACATACAGCCGGGAGTACACATATAAGTACCCCTAAGTACCCCTGATCAAGTCCTGGTCCTGTTGTCCCGGTTTCTGAGCTGACTCCGAAGCTCAGGACGACAGGCAGGAGGTAACAGGTAAGGGAATAACAGGTAAAAAGAGAAGTCCCGGAGTTTTATTCCTGAAAATCTATGTCAAGCCTTTTGTTCAGGCTATTAGATCTTCAGGATTTCTTATTTTCGGGATTCCTTTTTCACATCTCGACTTTTTATTTTCCTATTTTTCAATATTTTTATCAATGTCATCTTATATTTATTATGACCTTTTGTTTTCACAACCTTTTGTTTTCACAACCTTTTGTTTTCATAACTTTTTGTTCTTGTCCTTGTTATGTTTTGTCTTTATTCTTGCTATGATCCTGAAAAGAGGAATCTTTCCAGAGAAAAAAGACAAAACAAAATCAAAGTTAGCAATAAAATCGTAAGCCAGCAAAGGACTATCAAAGACAATAATGGCAGATTCAGGAAAAAAATAGATCAAAATTTTAGAGGTTTCCTGAAGTAATATCAAAACGGCAGAAAGGAGTAATATGGAGTTTGAATATCACTCTTTTTCGGCTTTTTCAATTGCTTCTCTTATGTTCTCTATGGTCTGCCACGAGTGCCTGACTATATCTGGAAATTCTCCGCAGTGCTCTGTTCCCCATTTCAGCAGGAATTCTTTTGTCTTGGGGTCCGAAGGATAGCCGCTCCCAAAGTCCGTACACCATTCTTTCTTGAGCTCTTCTATCAGCTCATCCCTGCGCACCTTTGCAATAATTGAGGCTGCCGAGACTACAGGATAGGTAGCATCTGCCTGATGCATGGAGATTATTTTTATCTTTTTTGCGTGGTCAGGACTGGTTTTTGAATATTGCCTGCGCAGGTTTTCGGCAAAACGGTCGGCTTTTACATCGGCAGCGTCTGCATATACAATATCCGGCTTCAGGTGTTCAAGCACTTTCGCAAAGCAGACAACCATGATTTCGTTCATGCTCATGATTTTCCTGAGCTCATCAATTTGAGAAGGGCTGACCTCAAGGACAAAATAGCTATCTGCATGCTTTTTGATCTGGGCTGCAAGCTGCTCTCTTTTCCTTGGAGCCAGCTTCTTGGAGTCCGCAACCCCCAGGACTTTGAGTATATGGGCTTTGGACTCATCAATTTTTACGCCTCCAATGCACATTGGCCCTATTACCGGACCTTTTCCGGCCTCATCAATTCCTGCAATCATCATTCTCTGGCTACCTCCTTATTGAGGGAAAAGATTTTTATAGGTATTAAAGTTTGCTCCCCTTTAGAGCCTCTCCACTTTGATTTTCAAGACAAATTCATTTATAATGTCGACTTTTAATACCTTTCCTCGGGGAATCAGTTCTTAAAAAAATTAGTCCTCAAAAAATCATTTTTCAAAGGATCATTCATCAAAGAATTAGTTCTTAAAGAGATTTCCTATCATTTTATGTTATATGTACTTCAACTTTACATAGAAGTTAGTTTTAATTGAGAAAACTAACTTTCAAATTAGAAATTATCTCAAATTAGAATGGCCCTTAAGTTAGAATAGCCTTAAATTCAAAATGATTTTTGAGAGCTAATTTAAAATACTTTAAATTTAAAATATTGCCTATCTTAAACCATATATACTTGATGAAGTATATTCAATATCTAGTCGAAATTTCTTTGGGTAGGGAAATCATCGATTTTGGGAAGTGAGCAATTGGGCGATGACAACTTCCATTGTTAGTAGAGGCGCTGGACTTTTTAAACACTGAATGTTTAATTCTTCCTGCCTGTATATTGAATTTAACAGTTCTCCACTTATTTTTGAGCCAGCCGGGGATTTATTTTTGGCTTTTAGAGGAATACGGAAAGGGGGTTATAATATCATTTTATGTGAATGTGGGGAGCTAGTGGAAGAAAATACTTTCACAGCTTATACGAAAACGTCAGCTAATCCTTCAACCAGAACAATAGGTCACCGGAAATGCGGGGTTATCTTCAATTTTATTGATGGCGAAAAACCAAAAAAATACTCTTCTAAAAAAGAATTGAAAGTACTGGCTGCGAAATTTGCAGGCAAAAATGAGTTACTTGTGGAAAATACCGGAAAATTCCTGCTCGAGGTAGACAGACTCAAATCCAGCGGCCGATTATCGGATGCCGAAATATTAATCGGTGCCTACAGGCGGATTCTGGAATTAAAAAATGAACTCAAGTTAAGTCCGGATGAATAAAATACGATCAGGACGATTCAAATTCAGATTCTGGTAACGAAATCTTTCTTATGCTGACCCTATATGATGCCATATGCTGATAATCTTGAACATCTTCTTGATGAGCTCGCCAGGATTGACAGGCTAATCCGCATTTATTTCGAAGTCTTCTGGGCAGATCCTTCTGAGCCGATGGATGAATTCAGAGGTCTGTATATTTCGGAAGCTGAAATAAGTGCGCTCCTCAACTCCGGGAATTTCGGGACAGACTCAAAGAAGCTGCCTGACTCTGAGACCGAAAAACTCGAGGAGATGCGCAGAGATATTGATACAAGAAAGATCGAAACCCTGATATATGGCAAAGAGCTGAGACTTCAAACCCTGTCTGAACTTTTCAGCCTGGACCCTTTTGAGGTTTATGTCCTTTTAATAGGGCTTGCCCCTGAACTGGACCTGAAATACGAAAAGGTCTATTCTTACCTTCAAAATGATGTAACCAGAAAACGGCCCGGAGTCGATCTGGCCCTGAACCTGCTCTGCCAGACAGCTGAAGAAAAAATTAAGGCAAGAGCGTATTTTTCGCGGGAGTCACCCCTGGTCAAAAATTGTCTCATATACCTTGAAGGAAAAGAGACAGGCGGGAATTCGGAAGGACAGCAATCTCTTCTGTCTGCGCATATAAAAATTGATGAGAGAATAATTGATTTTTTACTTGGGTTCGATGAGCCTGACCCGAGGATCCGGGATTTTTCATACATAATGGAAACAAAAAGGTCCTTTGAAGGCCTTGTCCTTCCCGAAGGCCTGAAAAACAGGTTAAAGGACTCTGTAAGCTGGCATATCCTGAATAAAGCCCCTTTAAAATTCTTTTTCGAAGGACCGGAGGGCAGCGGAAAACAGATTGCTGCAGAGGCTGCCTGCACGGATTTGGGCACTGATTTGTTTATCGTTGATTCAAGAGCTCTTCTTAAAAGCCGTTTTCCTGAAATAGTGACCCTTGTACTCAGGGAATCACTTTTGCAGGACTCAGCACTTTATCTTGAAAATTTTGACTCTCTGCTCGCAGATAATGAAACCGAGATTAAAGAGACTGAAATTCCTGTAAAGAATTTACTTCAGGACCTGAGAAACTTTCCAAAAGAGGTTTTTCTGGCAGGAAGGAGGTTTTCTGAAAGGAGAGAGGATTTGATAAATAATGGTTTTCTTCCTTTTTCTTTTCCTCTTCCTCCTTATCTCCTCAGAAAAAAATTATGGGAATCCTGCCTGGAGGGAAACTGCATCCTGTCAGAGGATATAGACCTGAAAGAACTTGCAGGTAAGTTCAGGTTCACAGGCGGTCAGATAAAAAAAGTGGTCAGTACTGCACGTGAGATTGCAAGAGCAAAAAATCCGGATGTTCCGGCACTCTCAGCTGAAATTCTCTACGAAAGCTGTAAAGTCCGGTCAAACCAGAAGCTGAGCGGTCTCGCTGTGAAAATTAGCCCGCATTACAGCTGGGAAGATATTGTCCTTCCGAAGGATACGCTTGAGCAGTTAAAAGAAGTCTGCAATTTTGTCAAATATAGAGGAACAGTATACTCCGACTGGGGTTTTGAAAAGAAATTATCCCTTGGAAAAGGCTTAAACGTGCTCTTTTCAGGCCCCTCCGGGACGGGGAAGACTATGGCAGCTGAAATTCTTGCACGGGAAGTTCGGCTGGATCTTTACAAGATAGACCTGTCAAGTATTGTCAGTAAGTATATCGGGGAAACCGAGAAGAATTTGAATAAAATATTCAGAGAAGCTGAAACGAGCAATGCAATCCTCTTCTTTGATGAAGCCGATGCCCTTTTTGGCAAAAGGTCCGAGGTAAAGGATGCCCATGACCGTTATGCGAATATCGAGACCGCTTATCTGCTCCAGAAAATGGAAGAACATGAAGGGACCGTGATACTTGCAAGTAATTTCCGAAAAAATATGGATGACGCATTCCTTCGCAGGTTACATTTCACAATTGAATTTCAGGTTCCTGACGAAAAATCCAGAGAACTTATCTGGAGGCACACTTTTCCTGTTGAAACTCCTCTTGAGGATGAAGTGAATTTTGTTTTTCTGTCAAAATTCAAACTTACAGGCGGAAATATCAAAAACATAGCCCTTTCAGCCTCTTTTCTGGCTGCAGGAGGCTCTGGCAGGGTCGGGATGGAACAAATTATCAGGGCTACAAAACGGGAATACCAGAAAATTGGAAAGCTCTTTACAGAAGCTGATTTTGGAGAGTATGCCAGCTATTTGAAATAATTATGTGTACCGGGCATGATTACAGGCACAAAGCATGTCTACGAATGCTAAATGCTTTCGTATTATAGATTGAACTATAAATTTCTCAATGGATATTTATCCTTTGCAATTAAGCAGCGGGAGGTGAGCTCATTGTCTGATTACAGAGCAATAGCTGATGTTGGAGAGACTTTGATAGAGCTCTTAAGGGACAATATGGAGGATCTGGTCGACAGGGAGTCAATAGTATTGTATTCTCCCGGAGAAATAGATCCAAGCGACAATGCGAGGTTATCCCTTTTTCTGTATCAGGTCCTTGAAAATACTCATCTGAGAAATCAGGAAATGCAGGTTAAGGATCAGGATACGCTTATATTTCCGCCGTTGACGCTCGAACTATATTACATGTTAACATCTCATACATCCTCCGGAGTACAGGATAAAACAGCCCGGTCACTGGAGGAGCATACCGTACTGGGAAGGGCTGCCAGAGTCCTGTACGACCACTCCGTTTTGAAAGGGTCGCTTTTGAAGGGGAACCTGAATAAAAACGAGGAGCTTCACATAATGATGAGTTCCCTGAACATGGAAGATCTGACCAAAATCTGGAGCACTTTCCCGAGTAAACCCTTCAGACCTTCAATTTGCTATGTCGTTACTCCCGTACAGATTAACTCGGGCAGGGAGGTTGGTGTTCAGAGAGTAATATCAAGAGAAATAAACTATTCCTATTATTCCAGAAAAGGGGGTAAATGAATGGCTTTTGCCAGGATCTATGAGACCGATACCTGCACCGCATATGCCGGAGATACTCGATCTCTCAAACTCTCTTTTGCAGTATGGGTTATTGACGAGTATACAGGGCAAAAGCCATCAGGCAAAATTCGGGTGGAGATAAAGGAGACGGGCAAAAAAGCTTCCCAAAACCTCAGTGGATATTATTTTTTTACTGACCTGCATGCCGAAGGAAGTTACACGCTGAGCATTAAATCGGAATTGTATTTCCCGGAAGAAATAACAGTAGATATGTCAGCTTTTTCCGATCCGAAAAAACCTGTAATTGAAATTAACGGCAAGCCTGAAATTGCCCTTAAACCAAACCCGGGGTATCCATTTTCTGGCAATGCAACTCTTCTCAGGGGGCAAATAGAATCAAGCTCAGGAAAACCAGTAGCTGGCCTGAGAGTTGGAGTGGACGGCAAAAATATAGAAAACCTTACAGACAGTAGAGGAGAATTCGTTCTTTATTTTAAAAACATTATAAAATCAGAGGAAGTAACCCTGATAATAAACGGGGAAGCTGTTGAGAACTCTTTTACAGTACGGGAAGGAAAAACAGTTTCTGCAAAAAAGATTTCGATCCAATAAATGGTCCTTTAATGGTCCTTAAATAATCCAATAAATAATCCACAATAAATGATCCAATAAATAACTCTCTAATAAATAACTCTTCAATAAAGCTAACTTATAAAATAATTTACTCACTTGTGCTTCAATCTCGAAGCGCATGAGCCGGGAAGCTGCCAGAACCAAAACTCTGAGGCTGCCCGGATAGAAGTGTAATTGATGATCAAAATAGGGGGAATAAATATACCGGAATATCTAGCACCAGGGGTATATATTGAAGAATTCGAAATCGGGGCAAAGCCTATCGAAGGTGTCAGTACAAGTACTGCCGGTTTTGTAGGGTTTGCGGAAAGAGGGCCTCTTAACAGGCCTACTCTGGTAACAAGTTTTGCAGAGTACCAGAATATTTTCGGAGGATACCTTCCTGAAGATAGGGAGTATGACAGCATACGCTGGCTGCCTTATGCCATAGAGGGGTTTTTCAGCAACGGAGGCAAGCGGGCTTATATAGTAAGGGTAACTGTCGAAGGCAGCGAAGACGAAAACTCAAATGCAAAAGCTGCCTTCGGTTTTATACCTGATATCTCGGGAATTACTACTCATCTGACCGAAGAAACAAAAGCAGGGTCTTTTGTCCTGAAGGCGGATAATATAACAGGTCTGGAGCCCGGGGATGCTTTATTCATTAGAGATGGAACTCTCTCAGAGTACGTCCAGCTCAGATTTGCAAGTGCAGCAAAAGTTCTTACTCTCAATGCTCCGCTGGCAAATAGCACATATGCCGAAGGAACCGAAATCGTGAAACCTGTGCCGGGCCCCACGGATCCGGCAGATCCCACTGCTTATGAGGTGCAGGAAAAACTCGAAGCAGGAGATAAGGAAATTATACTTAATGACGTTTCAGGACTTTCAAAAGATGATGTAATCCTGCTCGATAAGAATGAAAATGCAGAGATCTGCATCCTCAGCGCAGTGGATGATGCACAGAAATCAATTACAGTAGCATCAGCTCTGAAATTCAAACATGCCGGGGGCGCAGAAATACAGAAATTATCTATTCCCGAAACCAACCCGGTAACTGCAGCAACACGTATGGAACTGAAAGCCGGAGACCTGATTATTCCGATTGCTCAGGAAAGTGATGAATTTGATGTGAATGGCGCGCTCAAAATAGGGGACGAATATTTCCTTATAAGAGCTATAGAGGCAGGTAACCTGCTCATTTCGAAAGAGAAGCTAAAGTACCAGCACAAACAGAATGCGGAAATAAAGCAGCTGGTAAGAGCCCTTCAGGTCAGTGCTTCAAGTGAAGGAAAATGGGGAAACCGGATAAAGGTCGTGTCAGGTCTGAGTTCCCTCTCCGAAGCCGTTCTGACAGAACCAGCCTCAAATAAAGATACCTTTACATTGAACACCGTAAACGGTATGGAAAAAGGAACCCTTCTCAAAATCGAGCCGAAAGACAAAGCTCCGATATACGAGACCATAAAAGAAGTGATTAAAACGGGCGATAGCAAAAAGGTAGTCCTCGAAAACGTGGTCAATGAAAACCTCGATACGGGCACGAAGGTCTCTACGGTTGAATTTGACCTCAAAATCAGGTTTGATGGCGCAGAAGAAGTTTTTAAAAATCTTTCCATGAACAGCAATCATAGCAGATACATTACCAGAATAATTTCGGAAGAAAGTTCCAGCCTTATCCGGATAAAAGATGTCAGCAACACTGAGGACCCGGTTAAGAAAATTCCCATGCCAGCTCAGGATGCGGAGCCCGGCTGGCTTCTTGCCGGAGGTGCTGATGGAATTCCTGAAAATGAAGGAAAAATTAACGAAACTTACTCGGGCAAGGATGACATCATCCCTGAAAACAGAACCGGGCTCCATGCTTTGAAAAATAAAGAGGATATAAGCATAGTCGCGGTACCGGGCATTGCCACGCAGGCGGTACAGGATAAGGTCATCGCGCAGTGTGAAGGGATGAAAGACAGATTTGCGGTTCTGGACCCTGAAGCAGGTTCTGACCTTGATGAGATCCAGGGACAGCGCAATTTATACGATTCCAAATATGCTGCCCTTTATTACCCCTGGATTCAGGCATATGATCCCGTATCAAAGAAACAGATCAATGTTCCTCCAAGCGGGCATATTTGCGGCATTTATGCTCGCAGCGACACTGAAAGGGGAGTCCACAAAGCGCCTGCCAACGAAAAAATCAACGGGGCTCTGGATCTGGAGAAAACCGGCAGTGCTGCAAGGATTATTACAAAAGGCCAGCAGGAAGTCCTGAACCCTAAAGGAATCAATTGCATTATTCCCTTCCCTGGAAGGGGGATCAGGGTCTGGGGCGCCAGGACAATATCCAGCGATTCCCTATGGAAGTACATAAACGTCCGGCGCCTGTTTATCTTCATCGAAAAATCCATTGAAAACGGGACACAATGGGTTGTTTTTGAACCGAATAATGAAAAGCTCTGGGCGCGGGTTAATGCGACCATAACCCAGTTCCTTACCGGAGTCTGGCGGGACGGGGCTCTTATGGGGACAAAGCCCGAAGAAGCCTTTTTTGTCAAATGCGACCGGACCACAATGACTCAGGACGATATCGACAATGGAAGGCTGATATGCGTAATAGGGATTGCTCCCGTAAAACCTGCAGAGTTTGTTATCTTCAGGATAGCACAGTGGGCAGGGGGGTCTGCAGCGACCGAATAACATTGGCCGAATAGTAACGGTCCAATAACAGCAGGCAGAATTGAAAACGGAGATGACAGAAAACCGGTAGAATTAGAACAGGAAACAGATTAAAAAATTATTATGGGAAAAGGGGATAATTTATGGTAAGAGCAGATCCTTACAGACAGTTCAGGTTCAGGGTTGAAATTGACGGGATCACCCAGGCGGGTTTCAGCGAATGTACCTTTGGGGATACCACAACGGATGTTGCTGAGTACAGGGAAGGGGACGAGCCTCCGAGGTTTAGAAAGCTTTCTGGGCTAACAAAGTACGGAAACATCACCCTGAAGTGGGGAATTACGGATTCACTTGACCTCTACAGCTGGAGGCAGCAGGTAATAGACACAGGTGCAGAAAGTGCGCGGAGAAATATGTCAATTGTCCTCATCGACGAAACAGGTGCGGATAAAGCCCGCTGGAATATTGAGAGAGCCTGGCCCAGTAAGTATGACCCTGCCGACTTCAATGCGAAGGGAAACGAAGTGGCTATAGAGACTCTTGAGATCGTCCATGAGGGTTTCAAGAGAGCTTCCTGAGCTCTGAATGATTTTTAAATTACTTTTGTATTAAATTTTAAAATATTTTGATGTATCAATTTTTCAAATATTTTAGATATTAGAAAAAAATTTAAGGTAGAAAAAATTTAAGGGGGAATTTTTCTGGGATTTCAAACAGAATTTGATTTTACCCTTCCTAAAGGTTATGTGGACAGTGATGGAAACCTTCATAATAAAGGCATTATGAGGCTGGCAACAGCAGGGGATGAGATCCTTCCATTAAAGGACCCAAGGGTCAAATCCAATCCTGCATACCTGACTATAATCCTGCTTTCAAGAGTCATTACAAAACTCGGAACCCTTGAGAGCATCAATCCGGCTATAATAGAGAACCTTTTTGCCTCTGACCTCGCATACCTGCAGGACCTGTATTCCAGGATCAATGAGAATGCTACAGATGAAATCCAGGCAGTCTGCCCTAAATGCGGACATAAATTCGACCTGGAGGAGCCTGAACAGGGGGAATAACCGGCTACCCCCTCGACCGGTTGTATGAGGAGGTAGCCTTTATTGCCTATCATTTTCACTGGTCCCATGAAGAGATTATGGACCTTGAACACAGGGACCGCCAGCGCTGGTGTGAAGAAATCTCAAAGATTAACCAGCGCCTGAGCAGGAGCCGTGAGAGGAGCATCCTTGAGGCCGAATAAGAACAGGTCAAAAAGCAGGTCAAATGCCGGGGTTTACGGAGGAGGAATCGAATAATGGCAGGTACGGCAGGGAAATCGGACCCTTTTATGTCTTACCGCTTCCGGGTAGAGATCGGAGGAATTACTGTCGCTCAGATGTCGGAAGTAACCGGGCTTCAGGCACAGACCGATACTGAGACTTACGAAGAGGGCGGGGTAAATAATTTCGTGCATATCCTCCCAAAAAGGACCAAATTCAGTAATCTTGTCCTCAAAAGAGGCATAACCGATCTCGATCAGTTGTGGCAGTGGCATCAGGATGTTGTTAACGGGAAGTTCGAAAGGAAAGACGGGGCAATAATCCTGATGGATTCCGAAGGAAATGACAGGTGGCGCTGGGAATTTTCAGGGGCTTACCCTATCCGATGGGCCGGGCCGGACTTGAAGGCAGACAGCAGTACCATAGCTTTTGAGACCATTGAACTCGCCCATCACGGGATATGGAAGGGGAGAAGGTGAATAATCAGAGATTCTCGGGAATAAAAAAGCTGCATGCAAAGAGGTCACGTACCGCTGTTTCAAACCCTGGCTTCCATTCAAACATTGTAGAAAAATATTCTCGAGGAAAAAAGAGATCCTTCAGCTTTCCCTTTCTTCTTTTCAGGGAAAATTCCGAAGAGAAAACTGGCAGGGGAAACAGGCTTTCCTTCCAGGTTAATATTCAGGTTCTCAAATACCCTGAATACTCTGTCTCTCGGGAAATTGTCTCTCCAGGATTTACCGAAAAAAAAATAATATTCATTACTCAGCCTTTAAAGCCTGTTTTCCTGAAGGAAAAAGAAAAGGAAAGAGAGATCTTGAGGACATATAAAAATGTGCCAGGTACCGGGGATATAATCAAACAAAATAACGGTGATATAGTTCAAAGAAGTGAGTCCGTCATTCAAAATATCGTGTATAATGTTCAAAAAGAGATTCGGACTTTATCTCAGAATAGGAATTTCTATTCGGTCTCGGGCTCATTACCAGGCACAAACCCCTCAAACATTGCGCGCAAAAAACTTCCTGACAAAGATCTCCTGAGAAATCCTATCGTTGCCGGAACAGCAGAAAGTTCTGCATTTCGCCCTTATGTATTCTATCATGGAAGAAACCTGAAACCTGTAAATCAGATTAGTTCCGGGGACGAAACTTCCGGAGAAACCTTTGAAGTGCCTTCCTGGGAAAGTAAAGGAATATCAAAATTAAGCAGGGATTCCCTGAAAAATGTTGATTCTGGGATGAATTCGCCTGGCAAAAACTCCATTTACGAGGATATTCCGGTCTCAAACCCGACCACTTTCTTCAGACCGAAAGTTAGCCTGAGGTCCCATCTTAATTTGCCTTCAGTCCCTGCTTTTGATGAAGGGCCTGTTCTGGACAGTTTACCCGGAAAAGAAGCCTATCACCAGGCACCAGGGCTGGTTTTCAATTCAGCGGACGATCTCAGCCATAAGTTAGAAAGAGAAATGGAAGCGATTAAAGAAGAACTGGCTCAGGCAGAAAAGGTAGCCGATGAAAATTATTCCTCGATTTATTCTAAAATGGAAGAGGAATTGAAACGGAATCTCGAGATAAACAGGCTTTCTGAACAGGTTATACAGCAGATCGCTATGAGACTGAGAATAGAAAAAGAAAGAAGAGGGCTTCTTTAAT
>OBLN01000443.1_pt1 | contig 15002 bp, 12 predicted proteins | sample 1519301 | NCBI WGS metagenome assembly OBLN01 (sample SAMEA2452533, study PRJEB22499) | sediment metagenome | reverse complement strand
TCGCCCAGCCATGGCGTTTGTTTTCTTCACCCGTGAAGAAGAGTGAGGTCCTCCCAACCCTTCACGGGTAAAGCGCAGCTCAATAAGCCAGGCCGGTTTTTTTGCGCACCTTGCGCAGGGTTTTCGCACCGGCGGCGCGGGCTTTCTCCGCACCGCGCGCCAGAATGGCACGCAGGCCGTCTGGATCGGCCAGCAGCTCGCGACGCCGCTCGGCATAGGGGGCGAAGAAGTCGCGAACCGTTTCAAACAGCTCCTGCTTCACTTCCCCGTATCCCATGCCGCCAGCCTCGTATCTGTCGCGCAGTCCCTGCTGCTGTTCTTTGTCGAGGAACAGGCGGTAGATCTGGAACACATTGCAGGTATCGGGATTTTTCGGGGCTTCCACCGGCGTCGAGTCGGTGACGATGCGCATAATCTGCTTGCGCAGCGCTTTATCTTCCTGAAACAGATCGATGGTATTGCCGTAGCTTTTGCTCATCTTCTGGCCGTCGATTCCTGGGACCGTCGCGACCTCATCGTCGATTTCGGGTTCGGGGATGGTGAAGATGTCGCCGTAATGATGATTGAATTTCAGGGCAATGTCGCGCGCCACTTCGACATGCTGCTTCTGGTCCTTGCCCACCGGAACCTTCTCGCTCTGAAACAGCAGGATGTCGGCCGTCATCAGGACCGGGTAGGCGAACAGACCGTGATTGGGCGCGATCCCCTTGGCGATCTTGTCCTTGTAGCTGTGACAGCGCTCCAGCAGCCCCATGGGGGTGAAATTCGACAGCGCCCAGGTCAGCTCCTGAACTTCCGGAACGTCGGACTGCACCCAGAATGTGCTGCGTTCCGGGTCCATCCCCAGGGCGAGGAAGTTGGCCGCCGCTTCCAGCGTTCCGCGCGCCAGAGCCTTGCCGTCGCTGACGGAGGTCATGGCGTGGTAGTTGGCGATAAAGCAGAAGAGATCTTCGTTCTCCTGGTAGGCAATCATCTTCTTCATCATGCCGAAGTAATTGCCGAGATGAAGATTGCCGGAGGGCTGAATACCGCTGAGAATTCTCATGTTCTGAATCCTTTTCCTGGGATGGGGACCTGCATGGAAAACGAAAGCCGCGGCAAGGAGGCCGCGGCTTTCGTCTTGATTGAGGTTTTGAGCCGCCGCGAGCCTGACCTGAATTCGCGGCGAAACCTTGTTGTCAGGCGCGCGAACCCGAGTGCATCCAGATCCGCCACCAGCATTTATTCAGAAGCTTTTGTTCAGTCATCGTCGCCATGGCGCTATAAGCTAGCAGGTTCCGTCGATGGCGTCAATTCCCAATCATCAGGACTGGGGCGGGCGATTGCCGTTCATCATCATGGCCATCTGCGCCAGCTGGCCCAGGTCGATTCCGCTGTCCTTGATCAGCCCCATGAAAATCGGGAGCAACTGCATAAGAAAGTCGCGGTCCTGCATGACTTCGCGAGACAGCTGAGGCAGGGTCTGCAGCAGGAGCTGCTTTTTCTCATCGCCTTCCAGCGCCAGCACGGCGTTTTTCAATTCGTCTACACTCATTTGGGATTTTGACTCCTGATATCATGTGTTTTTGGATTTGCCCCTCTTCGTGCTTTTGGGCGGGGACTGGTTGAAGGCAATTTCAAAAACTTCATCGTAATTTGTGGCAAAATGAACTTCGAGCCCTTCCTGCAGGTAGGAGGGCAGCCCCTCGAAGTCCTTGCGGTTGGCTTCCGGAAAAATCAGGGTTTTGAGCCCGCCGCGCCGCGCTGCGATGGTCTTTTCCTTAACCCCGCCGATGGGCAGGACCCGTCCGGTCAGCGTCAGCTCACCGGTCATGCCGAGCCGATCACGCACCGGTTTGTTCAACACCATAGACAGCAGCGCAGTGGTCATGGTGATGCCGGCGGAGGGGCCGTCTTTGGGTGTTGCGCCGGCCGGCACATGCAGATGAACAAAATGGCGGTCGAAGAAGTCGGCATCGCTGCCGTATTTCTTCAGGTGTCCCATGGTAAAGGAGTAGGCGATCTCGCTGCTCTCCACCATGACGTTGCCCAGCTGCCCCGTCTGCTTGAACCCCTTGTTCTTGCTGGGCACGGCCGTGGCTTCGATCTGCAGTGTGGCGCCGCCCATGCTGGTCCAGGCCAGCCCGGTGGCCACACCCGGCACCCCTTCGAAGAATTCCTCCGCAGTGAAGACTGGTTTGCCGAGGTAGGATTCTACCTCCTTTTGGGTGATGGTGATCTTTGATTCGCGGCCGCCGGCAAATTCCATCGCCGCCTTGCGCATGATCTTCTTGATGCGGTTCTCGAGGTTGCGCACACCGGCTTCGCGGGCGTAATCGTCGATGATCTTTTCCAGGGCGTCGCGCCTGATGGCGACCTTGCCCTTGGGGATGCCGTGGCCTTGGAGGGCTTTGGGCACCAGGTAGCGGCGCGCGATCTCGACTTTCTCCTCCTTGATGTAGCCGGAGAGCCGAATCACCTCCATGCGGTCGAGCAGCGCCGCCGGAATGGTGTCGAGTTGGTTGGCGGTGGCGATAAACAGCACGTTGGACAGGTCGTAGGGAACATCCAGGTAATGGTCGCGGAAACTGTTGTTCTGCTCCGGGTCGAGCACTTCGAGCAGCGCCGAGGCCGGATCGCCCTGGTAGCTGGCGCCGATTTTGTCGATCTCATCCAGCATCAGGACCGGGTTGGCGGTGCCGGCGCTTTTCATCGCCTGAACGAATTTGCCCGGCATGGCGCCGATGTAGGTACGCCGGTGTCCCTTGATTTCCGCCTCGTCACGCATGCCGCCCAGGGAGAATCGGTAGAATTTGCGCCCCAGGGCGTCGGCGACGCTGTGGCCGATGGAGGTCTTGCCGACACCGGGCGGTCCCACCAGGCACAGGATCGAACCCGAAATGTCGCCTTTCATTTTGCCGACGGCGATAAACTCGAGGATCCGGTCCTTGACATCCTCCAGTCCGTAATGATCTCGGTCGAGGACATTGCGGGCACGATCAATGCGGTAGGAGTCCTTGCTGAAACGTCCCCAGGGGAGGATGGTCAGCCAGTCGAGATAGTTGCGGGTAACCGTGTATTCGGGGGAGTTGGGGTCAAGCAGCTTGAGCTTTTCCACCTCTTCGTTGACGGTTTTCTGCGCTTCCTCGTTGAGCTTGAGTTCGGCCAGGCGTTTTTCGAACTTTTCCACCTCCGCCGCCTTGCCTTCCTTTTCAAGCCCCAACTCCTTCTTAATGGCTTTGAGCTGCTCTTTGAGGAAAAACTCGCGCTGCTGCTTGGAGATCTTTTCCTCGATCTGCTTGGTGATCTTGGTCTGCAGGCGTGAAACTTCCAGCTCTTTCTTCAGCAGTACCAGCACCCGGTCGATGCGTTTCTTGACATCGAAAGTCTCCAGGATGTTCTGCAACTCATGGCCATCAGCGGAGGTCAGGTTGGCGGCGAAATCCGCAAGCCGTCCCGGGTCGTCGAGGCTGGAGCGGTTGAGGAACATCTTGATTTCCTCAGAGTAGAGCGGGTTAATCTGCACCAGCTCCTTGAGAGCCCCGATAATGGCCATGGAGTAGGCCTTGAGTTCCGGGTTGACGGACATCTCCGCTCCGTAGCGGTACCGTACCCGCCCGCGCAGCACGCCATTGTCCTGCACGACGATGTCTTCTGTGATGAAGCGCTCAAGCGTATTGACCAGCAGATGGATGGTGTCTTCCTCCTGGTGGAGGATCTTCATGATTTTACCGGCAACGCCGACGCTGTGCAGGTTGTCCGGCCCGTCGGCCTCTTCACTGTCCTCAGCCAGCAGCAGGCCGATGGCGCGGCTGGGCGTATCCATCGCCTGGCGGATGGTCGCTGCGCGCTCCGCGCCGTTGACCGCCAGCGGCAGAATGATACCGGGAAAGGCCGGGCGCGGCCGCAGGGGAATTAAAGGTAGTGATGAGGGCAGGACTTCGGAAGCGAGGACCAGCCCGCTTTCCTGTTCATCTTTGAGATCATTATTGTCGTCGCCGGGGAGATCCGGCTCGAACATTTCGTTTTTTTCATCGCTCATGGGTGCTTGCTCCTTGCTGCGAAGTTCGCGGATGCAGGCAAGCTAATCACTTCCTCCTGGGTTGTCAACCTTGCCCCCCCCTCTTCAATCAGACGCGGTTGAAGAGCGCTCTTTTTCTTTGCCGCCGTCTGTGGAATAATGCCATCCATCCCACGAAAGGAAGAACTCTGCATGACCGACCAGCCCAAACGCCTCTATCTGATTGACGGCTCAAGCTATATCTACCGCGCCTATTTTGCCATCCGCCATCTGTCCAATTCCAAAGGACAGGCCACCAACGCCGTTTACGGCTTCACCAACATGCTGCTCAAGGTGATCCGTGAGCATGCGCCGGATCATCTGGCGGTGGTGTTTGACGCCAGGGGGCCGTCCTTCCGCAAGGAGATTTATCCGGAATACAAGGCCAACCGCGCTGCCATGCCGGAGGACCTGGTGCCGCAGATTCCGCTGATCAAGGATCTGGTGCGGGCTTTCAACCTGCCGGCTCTGGAGCTTGAGGGCTACGAGGCCGACGATATCATTGCCACTCTGGCAAGAAAGCATGCCGCCGAAGGGATGGAGGTGACCATCGTTTCGGGCGACAAGGATCTGATGCAGGTCATTTCCGAACGGGTGCGCATGCTCGATACCATGAAAGACAAGGTCTTCGGGCCACAGGAAGTGCAGGAACGCTTCGGCGGCCCTCCCGACAAGGTGGTGGAGGTGCAGGCGCTGGCCGGCGACAGTTCCGACAACGTTCCGGGCGTGCCCGGAATCGGGGAGAAGACGGCCGTCAAGCTTATCTCCCAGTTCGGTACGGTGGAGGATCTGCTGGCACGCCTTGATGAAGTCAAAGGTAAGATGAAGGACAAGCTGCAGGAGTTCGGCGACCAGGCGCTGCTCTCCAAGCGGCTGGTGAAGCTGCGCGACGATCTTCCCCTGGGGGTCGGATACGATGCCTTGGCCATCGGTGAGCCGGATCGTGATGCATTGACCGCACTGTTCGGCGAACTGGAATTTCATAAGCTGCAGCAGGAGTTTTTTGCCGATGCCGGCTCACGCGATGATGACTACCAGGCTGTGATGACTGAAGAGGCGCTCGATCAGCTGATGAAGCGGCTGGAAGAAGCTTCTCGCATCAGCTTCGACACCGAGACCACCAGCCTCGATGCCATGCAGGCCGATCTGGTGGGGATCTCCTTTGCCGTCCAGGCGGGCGAGGCCTGGTATATTCCCCTGGGGCACCGTTACCTGGGGGCCCCGCAGCAGCTGGACCGCGATCGGGTGCTGGAGCGGCTGCGGCCGTTATTGGAGGACCCAGGCAAATCGAAAATCGCCCAGAACGCCAAGTACGACCTGCTGGTCCTGCGTCGTGCCGGCATCAGGGTGCAGGGCACCGATTTCGACACCATGGTGGCGAGCTATCTGGCCAATCCTGCCGCCAAGAGCCACGGCATGGACAACCTGGCCGCCGAGTTGCTCGGGCGTCGCACCATCCCTTTCTCAGAGGTCGCCGGCAGCGGGCGCAATCAGATCAGCTTCGCCGAGGTCGAGGTGGAAAAGGCGGTGGCCTACGCGGCCGAAGATGCCGACGTTACTCTGCAGCTGGCGGAGAAGCTCGCCCCCATGCTCAACAAGAGCGAACAGGAAAAGCTCTTCCACGAGGTGGAGATGCCGCTGGTGGCGATTCTCGCCGATATGGAATGGCAGGGGGTGCGCGTCGATCCGCAGGTGCTGGGCAATCTCTCCCGCGAGATGGAAGAGAAGCTCTCCGCCCTGGAATCCGAGATTCATGAGCTGGCCGGCTGTACGTTCAACATCGCCTCGCCCAAGCAGACCGGGGAGGTCCTGTTCGAGAAGCTTGGCCTCGCCCGCGGCAAAAAGACCAAGACCGGTTGGTCCACCAACGTCGAGGTTCTGCAGAAACTGGCCGAGGATCACGCCATCGCCGCGCGCATCCTCGAACACCGCGGTATCTCCAAGCTCAAGGGCACCTACACCGATGCTCTGCCGAAGCTGATTCATCCCGAAACGGGGCGCATTCACACCAGTTTCAACCAGACGGTGACTGCCACCGGCCGCCTGTCTTCGAGTGATCCAAACCTGCAGAACATTCCGATCCGCACCCCGGAAGGGCGGCGGATTCGCGAAGCCTTCATCCCCGATGAGGGCAACGTCCTGCTGGCGGCCGACTACTCCCAGATTGAGCTGCGCATCCTGGCGCACCTGGCCGACGAGGAGGTGCTTAAGGAGAGTTTCGCACGCGGCGAGGACATTCATCGCCGCACCGCCTGCGAGATCTTCGGCGTCTTTCCCGAGATGGTCAGTGATGAACAGCGCCGCCAGGCCAAGACCATCAACTTTGGCGTGCTTTACGGCATGGGCGCGTTCAGCCTGGCGAAAAGCCTCGGGATCGACCGCAAGCAGGCCCAGGGCTTCATCGACGCCTATTTTGAGCGGCTGCCGCGTGTGGCGGAGTTTCTGGAGGCGAGGCGCGAGGAGGCGCGCAGCAACAAATACGTCAAAACCCTGCTGGGCCGGCGCTGCGCCATCCCCGAGATCGACAGCAAAAACCCCAATTTCCGCAGCTATGCCGAGCGCAACGCCACCAATTACCCCATTCAGGGGTCGGCGGCCGACATCATCAAGCTCGCCATGATCGGTGTGTTCAAACGTTTGCAGGCGCAGTCCCTCAAAACCCGCATGGTGCTGCAGGTTCATGATGAGTTGGTGTTCGATGTGCCGCGCGCAGAACTGGATGAGGTCAGTGCGCTGGTCAAGCATGAAATGGAAAATGCGGTAAAATTGCAGGTGCCACTGGATGTGGATGTGGGAGTGGGCGCCAATTGGCGCGAAGCCCATTGATCCGTAATGCTGACGGGATGCCGGGATTTGATCCGGACGTGAACTTCACACACACCGGGCGAAAGACCTATGAAGACGCTCCGTAATGCTTTGGCTTTATTCGCCATCCTCATTGCGGGCGTCTGTATCCTGTTGGGCGCGGCCTGGCTGTGGCGCGATCCGTTGTTGAACAAGGTGGCGCGTCCACGGATCGAGGCTTTTTTGACCCAGCGCCTTGATGGCCGGGTGCAAATCGGGTCTTTGCATCTGGAAAAGTCCCAGGCTCGCATCGAAAATCTGGTGGTGAGCCGTTCGCCCGATTTTCATTTTGAAGTTCCTGGAATCCAACTGCGTTACTCCCCGAAACAACTGCTTGTAAATCGCACCCTGGCCGCAGTAGAGATCGAAAATCCTCGCCTGGCGATCCAGGCCGGCACGGGCCAGACCTCCTCGGGAATCGTCATCCCCGGGACAAAAGGCTTTCACGTCGAACAGCTTCATATCGTGCAGGGCGATCTGCATTTCAACCTGGGAACCCTGAATCTGCGGATGCAGCAGGTGAACCTGCAGGCGCAGAGTCGGTCACGGGGCGATCCTTTAGATTTTGACCTGAGTGCGCGTATCGGCGAGCAGCGCTCCGTTGCGCTGACCGCACAAGGTTCTCTCTCCCCTCCTCCTGAGGCTGTTCTGGCGCTGGAGAGCCTGAACTGGGATCAGCATGATCTGTTGAGCCGCCCGGCGCGCGTTCTTTTTGGAGAGCGATTATCCGCCTCCGAGATCCATCTCGCCCTTGCGCGCTTCAATAAAGAAGACCTTCGCCATTGGACGTCCGTGTTCGGACATTCTCTGAGCCTTCCCCCTTCGCTGGACTTCGATCTTCAGGACCTCGTCGTCAAACTGGTTCCGGCAGAAGATGCCATTGAACTTCTCCTGACGGCTTCCCGGGGAGAGATTGCGCACCAAGCGCGCAAACTCGATTTCAGCGGCGCAGAGATTTATCTGGGAACCAGTGGTTCGCGCTGGAGGGCGGATCTGTCGTTGACTCCGCTCGGGCAGCAGAATGCGCGGGGGAGTATTCAGGGGGTGAACGAAGAAATAAGTGGTGTGCTGTCGTTTCCGTATGTCGAGAGTTCCTGGCTGCAGCAACTTCTCATACAGCAGGAAGCCCTTCCTCTTCGTGGCGGACTGAGGATGCGTGTTCATTTATCGGGCACCTATGACGCGCCTGTCATCGATGTGGAATTTCAGGGGCAAAAGTCGAAAGAACCGCAGCCCGATTCCCCGGAAATGATGGTCAGCCTTGAAGAGTTGAGCGGGAAGTTCAGGTTTGAAGCCACGCCCTCTCTCTCCATCGATGGTCATTTGTCTGCGGGCGGACGGACGCTGATCGATCTGCAGGGAACGATGATGCGCCTGAAGGCGCGGCTGTCAAATCTGGATGATTCTACGTTTGCGGCTCTATTCAGCCGGAATGCGCTGCCCGCAGGTCTTTCACTGCGCGGCGGCCGGGGTTCTCTGGTATTCCAATCCGGTGATCCGATTCGGCTGGAAGAGATAAAGGCTGATGCCGATGCCCTTCAATGGCGGGACATGGAAATTTCTTCGCCGTCTCTGACCGGGAATGCACGTGTAACTGCCGATGAAGTGTTCTTTTCCTTGAATCGCCTTGCTGCGGGCCTGGTCGGAGAAGGTTTTCAGGGCAAGCTGCAGGGAAAGGGAGAGCTCCGTTATGACAGGGGCGAGGAGGCGGCGCGCCTGGCTGCCGAATTGGTGCGACTGTCCGATTTTGAATATCTGGCCGTCAGCGGTCTTTCCGGATTCACCCGTGGCGAAGCCGGATTGAGGGGCGAGTTGATCTGGCACCCTGATTCAGGCTTGCGTTGGAATCTTGACGGAGAAATTGGCGTCGGCGAGGTTCTGCACAACAATTTCTTTGCCGACTTTTCCGGGCGGCAGGGTCGCTTCTCGCTGGCCGGCGAGGTCTCGCCCGACCTGAAGCGCCGCCACTTGAAAAAAATCGACTTAGAGCTTGCCGATCTGGCGTCGATCGAAGGCAGCGCCCTGTGGCAGGGGGACGAACTCGATCTGCGCGCCCGCCTTACTGCTTCCGATCTGCAGCAAAGTTGGCAGATTCTGCGACGGGCCATTGACCTGCCGTCTGTTCTTGCTGATGAAGATCTGGACATTTCCGGTCGCCTCGGGGTCTATGCTTCGCTGCAGGGCGCAAAAGATTCCTTGCGACTGCAGGGTGTGCTCCAGCCGGAAAGTGTGCGCCTGCGCTGGCCCCGCCATGCATTCGAGGTCCGCGGCGTACAGGGACGAATCCCTGTCGACTGGCAATTGCAGGGCGCATTGCCGGAATCGGCGGGTTCTGCAGCGCGTCCGGGTTTTATTGAAACCTCCTATCTGGTTTTGGGCCCCGCCCGGTTTGCTCCCCAGCAGGGCATCGACCTGATGATCGGGACCAATCATGTTGAAGTGCGGTCACCTCTGGTATTTTTTCTTGCTGGTGGCATTCTTAGTCTGTCGGGGCTTGAGTTTGACTGGGGCTCCGACGGACTGCTTGGTCTCGGACGCCTGATGATTGCCGATGTCGATCTGGATCTGCTCGCGTCACGTTACGACCTGCCGCGCATCAGCGGACGCCTTGCGGCCGATCTGCCCCGGCTGCGTTACCATGACGGCAGTTTGGAAACGCGAGGGGAGGTGGTCGCGAATGTGTTTGGTGGACAAGTGCGGCTGGGTGGAATCCGAGCACACCACATCGGGACGCGCTTTCCCGTTTTCGGCGGAGAGCTGACCATCGAGGGGCTCGACCTCGGGCAGTTGACGCGAACCGCCGCGCTGGGGGAGATCACGGGCACCATGGACGGCAGGGTACAGGATCTGAGTCTGTTCGGGATTATGCCGACGCGCTTTCGCGCCAGTCTCAAGACCCGTCCCGAGGGGGAGCGTGTCATCAACGTCAAAGCGGTGCGCAACCTGACGCTGCTCAGCCAGGGGGGACTCTCCGGGACGCTTTCCAGCGGCATTCACCGCTTTATTGATTCGTATAACTACCGTGCCATCGGGTTGTCCTGTACTTTGGAAAATGATGTTTTCACGCTGAGGGGAACGGCTGACCCGGTGCGTAACGTTCTTGTGGACGGGGGGCTGCTGCCGCCCAAAATCGACATCGTCGCTCCCCGGAATCAGATTTCCTTCCGGGAGATGCTCAAACGGCTCGGCCGGATGGAGCGGGTGCAGTGATGGTCAGGAGCGAGGAGGCAAAATGAGAAAATCTTTTCTGTTGGCGATCTTCGGGGTGCTTGTGGCGGTGTCCTGTGTCACGATCAATATCTATTTTCCCGCGGAGGATGTGCGGCAGGCGGCGGACCGGATCGTGGAGGGGGGGTACGGGACTCCGGAGTCACCCGGTGCGGAAAGTTCCCCTGCGCAGGACGCGCCAGTTGGACCGGGAAGCTTCCTGCAGCAGATGTTCGGGGCGCGCAGCGCCTATGCGCAGCAGGATATCGATACCAGCACGCCGGAGATCCGCGCCATTCGTGCGGCCATGACCGAGCGCGGCGCCGAACTGGCGCCCTATCTTGACTCCGGGCACATCGGAATCGGGCAGGATGGCCTGCTGGCAGTGCGGTCTCCCGACGGTCTCGAATTGCAGGAGCGCGCACGGGTCAACCGGCTGGTGGCCGATGAAAACGCCGACCGTTTGCGGCTCTATGCCGAGATTGCCCGTGCCAACGGCTTTGCCGACAAGGCCGACGAGGTGCAGCAGATTTTCGCCCAGAGCTGGCGTGAGAAGGCGCGTCCCGGCTGGTATCTGCAGCAGTCTGACGGCAGCTGGCAGCAAAGGTGATTTCAGTTTGCGGCGATCTTCCCGACGTAGGGGGGCGTTCCCGGGTCCTGTGCCGCTTCGGCACGCTCGAAGGCCTGCTCGAGAGTCTGCCGGGAGGTCTCCGGGATCTGCAGGAAGTTGAAAGAAATCCGCAGCATTTTGGGGGAAAAGTCCGGGTAGCGCCGAATGACGCTCACCTGGACCACCGCGCAATAGAGATGGGGAGCGATATAGCTGTCGCCATCCACGGCCAGGTTGATGCTGGCGGTGGCGGGCAGCGACCAGTTGAAATTGTCGCTGTAGGGCATCTCTCCTAGAAGCCCGCCGAGGCTGGCATTGACGAGGGTGCCTTCAAAGGCGTGGCCTCGCTGCTCGAGAAGAAAATTGGCGTGGGAGAAGGCGTAGCGCTTGTCGCGGCGTAAAGAGACCGGATTGCAGATGCGGTTGAGTGTCTCTGCCAGCGTTTCCGACAGGCAGGGGAAGGGCAGGTGTTCATTGATACCGGCCTGCCTGAAGCGGTCGAGGGTTTCGCCGCGCACGTCCGTTGTCATGACCAGTGTCGGTACCCGCTGATCTTCCGGCAGCTCCGCCAGCTTCTGCAATAGTTCAGGGTCCTGCGGCAAGGCCTGATCCCAAAGGAAGAGGGCCATGTGGCATTGCCGATCCCGGATCATGCGCAGAGCTTCGTCCGCCTGCTCAGCCTCCAGAACCACCGCGTCGTTGAGGTTGGCACGGATCTGGGTGCGGACGATCTTGCGCAAAGTTGAAGAGTGGTTGATAACGAGAAATTGTCGGCTCATTCAGTTTCTCCGCCGGTTGGAATATGGGGCTGCAGCCGTCTTGATACGATGCGGGCTCTTGCCCTGGAGGGCGATTTTACGCTAATTTCTAAATGTCATCCAAAAATCATGCCTTTTGCTCAAGAAGCGGAAAATTTAGTGCAAGCTGTTGATTTAAAAGGTAAAGTATGAGAATTTTCCAGCCCGTATACGTTGCTTCGCCGCGGGTGGAGCCGTTTTTTCACGAAATGGCCTTCATGATTTTGGAGTCGGTGCGCGATTTGGCCGCAAGTGACCTGCGATGAAGGCTCGCCTCCGTTTTCCGTTTTATCCGCTGCGCAATCAGCGCGGCGCCATGTTGGTTGTCGTGCTGGTTGCGGTGGTCGTGATGGGCCTGGGGGCCGCCCTTGCCGGCACAAGCTGGAAAACCATCACCCAGCGGGCCCGTGAGCAGCAGCTTCTCTGGGTCGGCGAGCAATATCAGCGCGCCATCGAAAGTTATTATAATGCCGACTTTCGCGGTGGATCCCAGCCTCGTGCGTTTCAACCCCCCGGGAGTGAAAAAAACTCCAGCGGTACCGGAATGCTGCCCAGCCGCCTCGAGGATCTGGTGCGCGACCCGCGTTCTGCCGGCGTGGTGCGTCATCTGCGCCGTGTCTATCCCGATCCCATGACCGGCGAGCCCTTTGAGCTGATCAAGGATCAGGGCGGGCGTATCCGCGGGGTGCGCAGCTCCAGTGACGAAAAACCCTTCAAGACGGACAATTTCCCCCCGGGGCTGGAGGATTTTGCTGGGGCTGAACGCTACTCCCAGTGGGACTTTATCTACGAAACTCCGCAGAACGCCGTTCAGCCGGGCGGAGTCAATTTCGATGCCGGTTCCATTTCCGTTCCCGGGACCTCTTTTCCCGTGAGCACCCCTGCCGGCAGCGATGCCCCGGAACCGGCTCGCGAGTAGGTTCAGCGAGCGGCTTTTTCTCTCCGGCCGTCACTTTTCCCCTTTTCATTTCTGAAAAAAACATTTTCCCTCCCGGTTTTTGACCCAGGTCATGTTCCCCTTGCGGGTTCTGCGATATTCTGCGTCCAGATAAACGAAGAGGAGGCAGACATGAACCTGAAAAACGATCTCGGCAGCGAGCAGATTCAGACCGTACTCGAAAAACATTCCCGCATCGGGGAAATCCTGCAGAAATACGATATTGGCTGCGTGACCTGCGGCGTCGGCATCTGCCTGCTCAAGGACGTGGTCAGCATCCACGCCTTGGGCGATGAGGCGGAAGCGAAGATCGAAGAGGAAATCAACAGTTATCTGGAAGAGCAGGAATAGGAGGCAGCCACCAAGGCGCCAAGATCTAAACGGAGAGACGCAGAGCCTAAGAATCCACGGAGAGTAAAACCAAAAAAAGATTTTTTCTCACAATCTCTCCCTCTCAGCGACTCAGCGTTAAAGTTATTGATTTTAAAAGGAGATCGAATTATGAAAAACCTGGCCTGCGGCTGCCCCGGCAGCAACGTGAAAACCATCGAAAAAAAAGAAAACAATAACAATGCCACCACCGGCAAAGTGGCTTCCGAACTGCGTCAGTGGCCGACCCAGCTGCACCTGGTGCCGCCCAGCGCGCCCTGGCTGCAAGACGCTCATCTGCTGGTCGCCGCCGACTGCACACCCTTTGCCTACGGCGATTTTCACCGCGATTTCATCAAGGACAGGGTGCTGGTCAATGCCTGTCCCAAATTGGACGACACCAGCCCGTACATGGAGAAGCTGACGGCGATTCTGAAAAATAACGACATCAAATCGCTGACCGTCATCATCATGGAAGTGCCCTGCTGCCGCGGGCTTGCCATGATGGCCGAGCAGGCGCTGGAAGCCTCCGGCAAGAATATCCCCTTCGAGCTTGCGATCATCGGTGTCGATGGTGAAAGGAGAAGCTGAGCATGGAAAAAGTGGATGTCACCCAGGTGATGGTGGAGGAACACCGGCTTATTCTGCGCATGATTGCCCTGCTTGAGCGCAACGTCGAACGGATGGAGCAGGGACGCTTTCGCAACTGGCAGTTTTTTCTCGATGCCGTGGATTTTATCCGCAACTATGCCGACCGCTTTCACCATGCCAAAGAGGAAGACGTATTGTTCGAGGCCCTGGTGAACAACGGTATGCCCAAGGAGAATTCACCGGTCGCCGCGATGCTGATGACCCATGATCAGGGGCGGTCTCTGGTGCGCGCCATGGAAGAAGCGGCTTTGAAGGCGCAGGCGGGTGAAGCGGGGCAGATTCCGGTTATTGCAGAAAATGCGCGCGGCTACGCCGAGCTGCTGCGCGATCACATCGACAAGGAAGACAACATTCTCTACCCCCTGGCTGAACGGGTGCTGCCCGCCGAGGTTCGGCCCGAAATGATACAGGCCTACCGGGATGCCGAAGCGCGGGATCCGGACATTGAGAGTCGATACCGGCGCATGGTGGAAGAATACGAAAAACAGAGTGCGGCCTGACACCCGCACGCTAGATAAGAATGCCTGAGTCAAAAGCCCCGGTCCGCAATGCGGTGCCGGGGCTTTGTTTTTAACGCGCAGCTGTTTTCAGCGAGCCCTCATTGACAGCCCGGCGGCGCCGTCTATACAATGTCATATTTGCAATTTCCTGCTCGGCTTCAAAGGCATCCCGCTTGCTTTTCCCGTCGATGCTGAATTGATTTCTTTACTGAATGCCCAAGGAGACCCCTATGGAACAAAAGCATCAGCTTCTCCTTGATACGGCGCGTCGTCTTATCCGTCGGGGTGCCTATCCGCACCTCTCCAAGCTGCTTTCCAAAATACATCCTGCAGATATTGCGCACCTCTTTCGTTACCTCGATCTTAAAGAGCAGCGTATCCTCTTCAACCTGATCGAAGATCCGGAAACTTCGGCGTACGTGTTGTCCGAACTCGATCATGGCACGGGAGCCCAGCTGCTCGAACAGATCGACCGCGAGACGATCACCGAAGTGCTTCAGGAAATGCCATACGACGATGCGGTAGATATTATCCGCAACATGCCTGACGAGCTGGCGGAGGAAATCCTCAACATCATGCAGGATGAGGATTCCACTGAGATCGAGCAGCTTCTCAGCTACGATGAAGACAGCGCCGGCGGCATCATGTCGACGGAGATTTTTTCGCTGCGCGAGGAGATGAGTGTTCAGGAAGCGATCGAGGCGCTGCAGCAGGCAGAGGACGTAGAGATGGTTTTCTATCTCTACGTCACCGACGAATACAACCACCTGGTCGGCGTGCTCTCCCTGCGTCAACTGCTGACCGTGCCGCCCCAGACACGGCTGAAGGATATCATGACGCGCGATGTCATCCGCGTCACCACCGACACCGACCAGGAAGAGGTGGCGCACCTGGTGGCGCGCTACAATATCCTGGCTATCCCCGTCGTAGACGACAGCAACAAGCTGATGGGTATCGTGACCGTCGACGACGTCATCGACGTCATGCGCGAAGAGGCCACCGAGGATATTTTCAAGATGGCCGGCGCCAGCGAGGAGGAGCTTCTTTA
>OBLN01000442.1_pt1 | contig 15025 bp, 12 predicted proteins | sample 1519301 | NCBI WGS metagenome assembly OBLN01 (sample SAMEA2452533, study PRJEB22499) | sediment metagenome | reverse complement strand
CTTGATCCCAAAACTGCGGATAAGATACTCAAGCTCACCATAAAGCTGGTTAATGAAAACAACCTCACTGCCATGATGGTTACTCATAACATGAAACAGGCTCTTAATCTGGGCGACAGAACTGTGATGATGCAGCTTGGCAAAAAGGTGCTTGATGTGGACGGTGAAGAACGAAGTAAGCTTACTGTTACTGATCTCCTTGAGCTTTTCAGCAGGGAGCTGGGTGACGAAGCCTACGATGCAGGCATGCTTTGATATTGTTTAATATGTTTATATAGCACTGAAGGCGGTCCTAGTGACCGCCTTTTCCGTTTCCTCCGGAGCCTCCATGTCCGCCAGAACCAGAACTGCCGCCGCCATGCCCTCCGCCGGAGCTGCCGCTTCCGCCGCTGCCGTGTGAGCCGCTCATGTCATGCCCCATCCTTTCTGCAAGAGATTCTGAGTTCATGTACCCGGCCTGCTCGGAAAAATTCTTTCTGTAGCCGTGTATCTCTGAACCGGAAAGGTTTCTGACTGCTTTTTCAGCAACTTCTGAGGCTTTTTCATCCGGTACTCCGTAGCGTACCATTTCCCTGTAAAGCATCATAGATGCAACGGCGGTTTCGTTTTTTTCTGATTCTTTCAGAGAAACTGCTTCCGCAGTTTTCATGAGTCCCTGCTCCTTTGCTCCGGCTGTTATGGCGTCTGCAACTGCGTCAGTTACTGTTTGCTCTGCTTCTGCGGATAGACCTGCTCTTCGTGTGATACGTTCCGCAGTTTCGTAACGGGAGCGAATTTGCTCCGCTGCTCTGACAACCGCTTCTTCCGGAGCTTTTTTGGCTATTCCTTCAAGCACTTTTTCAGCATATTTTTCAGGTGCGCTGTATTTTCCTGCGGCTATCATATCTCTTATTTTTCCAACAGAGTCTTCTGAATAGCCGCTTTTCCTTGTTTCCACTGCGAGTTTTTCTGCAATATTTTTCTCAACACGCATTTTTTGCGCTGTCCGGGCAAGGGAGTCATATACATCCTCTGCCTGTGCCGCTGTCAATCCGCAGAGCATCAATATCGTGAAGAATATAAATTTTTTCATTCCTGCCTCTCATAAATACATATCTCTCCGCCGAAATCGTCCTGCTGCTTCATTTCGCAGTCCGGCAGAAATATACTGCCGTCAACGGTGAGAAAGTAGGTGAAGTGTTCACTTTTCTTTATCATTGTCTGCCATTTACCGTCTTTGAGTCCTGTTTTGTTTTCCTGAAAACCATCGGCGGAATGATACAGGCTCACCTGCTCCGCATCTTTTATGCGGAACGATGCTTCAAGCATTCCGTTTTTGGCAGTGAAGCTGTGCTGGGAACATCCTACACACAACATCAGGAAAAATACGGCAGTTCTTTTCAAATTTTTTCTCCTATGCTGATTATGGAGTTTTCACCACCGAAGTCATCAGCCTGCCTCGCTTTAACTGTCGGGTCAGGCATACGTTCCTTGCCATCCACAATAAATGAATAGGCATATTCACCATTGGTTAGAGGAAGCGATACCTGCCAGTATCCGGAAGCATCTGTTTTTTTCATTTCAATGGTGTTCCATCTGCTGAAACTGCCAGCCAGCTCAACTTTTTCTGCTTCTGGTATGTGGACAATGAATCTATATTCCGCTGGTGGTTGAACATTTTCAGCAGGTGCAGAGCCAAGCCGGAAAATCAGCAAGAGAACCGCTGCTGCCGCAGTCAGAGAAGATATTCCGAAGGGAATGAGGAAGTTTTTCTTTTTTTCCCTGAATACCGGAACAGGTGGAACAATAGTTTCCTGCTTTCTGAGAAGCTTCTCTGTTTCCAGCAGTTCAATTGTTTCGTCCGAAAAAGCTCTGTCTGTTCTAACTTCCTGAACAAAAGTGATTTTCTCATCCAGATTCAGCTCGTCATCGATAAACTGGCTGATCAGAACTTCTTTTTCGCTGTTCATTTTACGCTCTCCATGAGTATTTCTTTCAACTTTTTTCTTGCTCTGTGTATTTTTATTTTTATATTAGCTTCACTTAATCCGGTTACTGTGGAAATTTCGCTGTATTTTAATCCGCCCGCTGAACAAAGAGAGATAAGCTCCCTCTCATCTTCCGCCAGCATTGAGAGGGCTCTGTTAAGAATAACCTGCTCTTCCTTCATGCTGTATAGATCTTCCGGGGTTTCAGATGTGCTGCCTATATCTTCCGGCATTTCATCATAATTTTTCTTTTTTCTTTTCATGTCAATAAAAAGGCTTTTTGCTACAGTATACAGAAGAGGCAGGGAAAATTTGTCAGGATATGTTCCTGCATATTTCAGAAAACACTCCTGATAAAGATCTTCTGCATCTTCCCTGCATCCGGAAAGCTTCAGCAGATAGCCGAACAGTCTGGCTGAATTTTCTTCAAAAAAGCTCCGCAGTGAACTGTTTGAGTTCATTTGTTTCCCTGTTTATTATATCAGAGCGGAAGACTGTTTCTTCCGCCCATACACGGTGAGAATGTTTATTCTGCTGTGCCGAAGCCTGTTCCGTCCTGCGGTGCGGGCTGTGTTCCGTCTCCTGCGCCGAGTCCTGTCCCGTCTTCAGGGTGAGTTCCTGTTCCGTCTCCGTAGCCGCCTCTACCTGATTCGCTGTTTCCGCTGTGGTCTCCTGAACCCGAGCCACCGGCATTTCCACCCGATGAATCTGAATCATGGGAAGAGCCGCCTTTTCCGCTGCCGCCTGATGAACCTGAATCATGCGAAGAGCCGCCTTTCCCGCTTCCGCCGGATGAACCGGATTCATGGGATGAGCCGCCTTTTCCATTGCCACCGCCCATCTTTGCATAGCTTACGCCTGCAATAGAGAATACCATCATAATTGCCACTAATGCTGAGAGAATTTTTTTCATGTTGTCCTCCTTAATGTTATGAACTCATAACGAAAGGGGATCAAAAAGGTTACAGAGTATTAAATGAAAAAGCGCAGTTTTTGTTTTTCTTTGCTTCGTAAAGTGCTTTATCCGCTTCAAGGAGAAGCTTTTCTTTTGTGTCTGTATTTTCGGGAATCATGGAACACAGACCGATGCTTACTGTCATAATTTTTTCTTTGAAAGAGATGGAATGAGGAACTGCCGCACTGCGTACTTCTGTTAATATATCATCTGCTATTTTGGCTGCACCTGCCAGATCCGTATCTGGGAGAAGGATAATAAATTCCTCTCCGCCGTATCTGGCTATTATGTCTGTGTTGCGTTTAAGGGATGACTTTATTATTCCTGCCATATGCGCTATGCACTTATCGCCTGCGCTGTAGCCGTAGTCATCGTTGTAAAGCTTGAAGTCATCCAGATCGACTATAAGCAGACCCAAAGGGCGTTTGATTCTTTTGGCAAAATTCCATTCATAAAGGAATATCTCGTCAAAGAAGCGTCTGTTTGCGATTCTTGTAAGCTTGTCAGTATTGGATATTTCAAGAAGGTTTTTTTCCATTTTGTCATTTTTCTCTGCAATTTTCTTCATTGATGCTGAAATAAGGCGCATTTCAACAGGGTAAAACCGTTGATTAATCTCCTTAAGGAGCGGTTTCCCTTCAGCTGATTTGGCTGAATGCACTGCAAGTGTTTCAGCAGGTTCAATTATTATTTTTCGGAATACAAATGCAGATAAAATGAACACAAGGAGAGAAAAACTTGAAAAAATCAGATAAGACAAATGCAATGTGTGCGTTATTGCCATGTTTGATTCTCTTTTTATGGGGAAAAACAGGCTCAAAACAGATTTTCCGCTTAGTTCCTTCAGAGTGAGGCTTATTTTTGCAGTATCACGGGAAAGGAGTTCCACTGATATTATGCTGTTTACACTTTCCTTTACATAAGCTGATGATGCTGAAAGGCTGACTCTTGAAGAGCCTCTCTCAAACCCATAGCCTGAGTATATTTCGGTGAGGAACTTTTGATCGATGACATGTCCCATGAATATAAAGCCGCCGGCAGGTTTATCTGGATTTGCAGGCTTTACCGGACTTACACTTAATAAAACAGGGGTACCTGCGGAGGGCATGCCCAGTATCATGAATTTCCGTTTGCTGAAGGCGAGTTTTTCTATATAGCTTTTATTTTTGCGGATAACTCTTACAAGTTCCTCAACATAGGGGGCACACTCATCGGCATAGGCGGAGTAATATTCTGTGTAGTCTCTTCCTAAAAAAATCATGAACTGTGTGCCGATTTGATCAAAGATGAAATCGTTCAATCCGTCTTTCATGAAGGCGTCATTACCCTGCATAATGAATCTGTAGGTTTCATCCCTGCTTCCCCAGTCTGCGGTAAAGGAATGATAATAGGCGCCTTTCTGTTCAATTATCCCAGTAAGTATATCCGCCGTTCCTGCATAGTTTTGCAGTTCAGTCTTCTCTGACACTGAATACACCATACGAAGTGGAATAAACATAAAAATAACAGGTATAAGAGTGACAGAAACAATCACTGCGGCAATAATCGATTTCAGTCGCATTGTGTATCTCCGAACGGGTTTATAATACATTAAATTATCTTAGATGAAAACTCTATTTACTGCTTAACGACTTTTTAGAGGGCTGCGTTTTTTTTGCTAAGGCAAAATTTCCTGTTGTACAGGTAAACTGAATTTGGTAAAACTGGACTTAATTTATTGGGAATGTCCCATTACAGGAGATTTATAATGTCAACTTTCGAGATGATCACCAAAACATTCGGCGATTTTCTTAATGAAAAAGCCCGTACCCAGCCCGATAACGATGCGGTTGTTTATCCTTTCCGCAATATAAGGCTAACCTATAAACAACTCGATGACAAAACAGATCTCCTAGCAAAAGGGCTTCTTGTTCTGGGTATCAAAAAGGGCGACCATGTGGCTGTATGGTCAACGAATATTCCCGAATGGATAGACATGCTTTTTGCATGTACAAAAATAGGCGCCGTTTTGGTTACTGTTAACACTCTTTACCGCACAAGCGAGCTTGAGTATGTGCTTAAACAGTCAGACTCCACACATCTTTTTGTGATGGATGGTTTTAAAAATATCAACTACACGGACACAGTGTATGAGATTATGCCGGAACTTAAAAAATGTGATCCTGCTGAGGAGTTTATGTTCGATAAACTTCCTTTCCTTAAGAGAGTTGTGTACATCGGAGAGGACAGCAGGGAAGGCATGCTTCCATATGAAAAAATTTACGAACTCGGCGCAGCAGTGAGTTTTGAAGCGCTGGAAGCTGTTAAAAAGACCCTTGATATACATGATGTAATAAATATGCAGTACACATCAGGGACTACAGGTTTTCCCAAAGGTGTTATGCTCTCGCACTTTAACATACTTAACAACGCTTACGCCATAGGGCAGGGGATGAACTTCTCTAATGCGGACAGGCTCTGCATTCCCGTTCCTTTCTTTCACTGTTTCGGAGTTGTTCTCGGTATTATGGTGTGCATAAGCCACGGCGCAGCTATGATACCTGTTGAAGCCTTTAATCCTGTCACTGTTCTTCAGTCCATTGAAAAAGAAAGATGCACAGGCGTACACGGCGTTCCGACTATGTTTATCTCCATGCTTCAGCATCTTGAAGAACAGTCCTACGATGTAAGCACTCTCCGCACAGGCATAATGGCCGGTTCTCCTTGCCCTGTGGAGGTTATGCGTCAGGTTATTGATAAAATGAACATGACAGACATCACAATTGTTTACGGACAGACAGAAGCATCCCCGGGGATGACTCAGACAATGTATTCTGATGATATGAACAAACGCTGTGAAACCGTGGGCAGAGAACTGCCCGGAGCGGAAGTTATGGTTGTTGATCCTGATACAGGTATTGAATGCCCTGCCGGTGTGCAGGGAGAAATCTGGGGCAGGGGCTACAACGTAATGAAAGGCTACTACAAGATGGAAGAAGCCACCAGGAATGCCTACAGCCATGACGGCTGGCTTAAAACCGGAGATCTCGGGGTTAAAACGGAAGACGGCTACTTTGTAATAACCGGAAGAATAAAAGACATGATAATAAGAGGCGGAGAAAATATTTATCCCAGAGAGATAGAGGAGTTTCTTTATCTTCATCCTGACATTGAGGATGTTCAGGTGGTTGGTGTGCCGGATAAAAAATACGGCGAGGAAACCATGGCATTTATCCGCATGAGAACTCCCGAAAAGCGTCTGACAAAAGATGATATACATTCATTCTGCAAAGGGCGCATAGCCGATTATAAGATACCACGCTATATAGAGATGATCAGTGATTACCCCATGACAGCAAGCGGAAAGATACAGAAGTATAAGCTTCGTGAGTTGGCTGTGGAAAAGCTTAAGCTTGGGTAGTAAAGGGTTTTGTTAATGCAATGAAAGCCATGCGGTATTACCTGCTGCATGGCTTTTTTTCTATTTAATCTCGATAAGCACACTGACGGGCTCTTTTACTCCCACTGATTTTCCGTAGTTGTTCAAGCGGTAAATACTTGCTTCGCTTAGTACCTGCCCCTTTTTGATAAGAAGGATACGGTCTGTTGTTTCAATATCCTCCATAACCACCATACCTTCTCTGAGATCCCTTATAAACAGTGATCTCTGTACGAAATTGTCTTTAGGCGAGACAACCTTCTCCAGTATTTCAATGAGTTTTATATCGTAAAGCTCCGGTTTTTCTTTCAATAGGCGTATTGCTTCGTAAACATCCGTTCCGCCTTTGGAAAGCATGTCGAAGTCGTTTATGATACGTATTATTCTTGCGCCGATGGGTATTTTGCTTCTTTGGGCTTCAGTAAAATTCTGCTTTTCGATCAGCTCCGCCACAATCTCCATGCGGGGAATATTTTTAATAAGCTGGGCGCCTATCTTAGGCACTTCGGCGTAGGCTGCTTCTTCTCCGGGGGAGAGTGGTTTGCCGGAGTATATCTTTTCCATTGTTTCCGCAGGCACGGCTGCGCAGCCAAGCTTACAGAGCATTGCGCCGATCTCTATCTGCCATTTATTGTCGATATTCAGGTTGCGGAGCATCAGGTGGACAATACGCTTTATGCGCTCACTCTGACCGAAAGCCGCAGGGTTGGTGATTGCAAGCACATCGGTAAGAACTTTTATACTTCCCTGAAGTGTTCCCCGTAAAAGCTCTTTTTCTGCAACAATAAGCTGATAATGCTCAAGACAGGCATCGATATTTTTTGAGAGAATTTCCGGGGGGCATGGTTTGGTGAGAAATCGGAACACGTTGCCGTCATTCACCGCAGAGATAGCTGTCTCCACATCAGCATAGCCCGTAATAAGCATTCTTACAGTATTTTTACTCAGCTCATATGCCTTGGTAAGAAACTGCACTCCGTTCATGTCAGGCATTTTGAAGTCAGAAATAATGACCGCAAAAGGCTTCTGTGCATTCTCTTTAATCATCTGCAGAGCTTCTGTCGGGGAAGGCGCTGTATGTACATCATACTTAAGCCTGAAAGAGCGCTTATAAGATGACAGAATGTTCAGATCATCATCCACAAAAAGAATTTTATTGTTCACCGTAAACCTCATTACAGATTTTTCTGCACATATTTTCGAGTTCGCCCATTTTATTTGTGAGATTCATTCTGCTGACATAAATATCATCAATGGGGCGTATGGCGTAGTTTTCATTAAGCTTGACCAACCTGTGTTCAAAAATATTTCCCAGATACACCGAGGTAAGAACCCCTGCGTTTTCATCAACAGAAAGGTTAGGACAGTGGTGCAGATGTACCGCCTGAATAACTTCTTCATCAAAACCCCATAGGCTGAGAAGATAAGCCCCCACTTCTGCATGGGATGTGCCTATTACTTCTTTTTCCATTTCCCATATGGATTTGTTCTGTGTCCTTGCTTCTTCGATAACTACTTTGTAGGTTGTATTGTAGTTTGTGATCAGGACAACTTTTCCAATGTCATGAAGCAGCCCTGCAATGGATGCCATGTCTGTGTGCTGTTTGCTCAGCCCGATTGATTTGGCTATAATTTTGGATAGCCTCGCCACAAGGAGTGTGTGGTTGCGGAGCAAATCAAGGTTAAAATACTTTATCTGCCCTGTCTTGATTTCTGTAAAAATATGCTCGTTTACAATAAAACTTCGTATGGTATCTGCTCCGAGAAGGGCTATGGCTTTTTCAGGGCTGGTTATTCTATTTATCAGTCCGAAAAAGGATGAGTTTACCAGTTTGAGGATGTTTGCGCTCATTGAGCTGTCTTCCGCAACGATACGGGCAATTGCCGCCACTGAATAGTCAGGGTTTTCCATCTCTTTGCTTATTCTCTGAAAAGTTACTGGCATAGTGGGCAGCATGGATATGCGGGAAACGATTCTTTTGGCTTCCTCGTTATGAAGAATCTGCCGGAATTTTAATGCCTGCTCAATAGTGTCCACAACCATTTCCGCATTACACGGCTTGGTGAGAAACTGATGCGCCAGTTTTGCAGCTTCCACAAGCATTTCATGCTCCGAGTGTCCGGACAAAACGACCCTGAAAACTTTGGGGTAATTGCTGCAAACTTCTTTCAGCAGTTCAAGACCGTTCATTCCGGGCATAAGCATGTCTGTAATTATCACATGAATATTATTTTTTTCAAGAACTGCCAGAGCCTCTTTTCCGCTGGAGGCAAAGTGCATGTCCCATTGGTCTTTCATCTTAAAGAGCATACGCTTAAGACCCTGAAGGACGTTAGGCTCATCATCCACGAAGAGCAGTCTGTATTTTCCCATAAATATTATGCCTCGGTTGCTTTGATTTTAATGTAGAAGGTTGTTCCTTCACCCATAGCAGACTCGAAATAGATCTGTCCGTTGTGTTTTTCTGCTATTATTGTGTGACATATTGAAAGTCCCTGACCTGTACCCTTGCCCACCTCTTTGGTAGTAAAAAACGGGTCAAAGACTTTATCTGCTATTGAGGGTGGAATGCCGCAGCCAGTATCCTTAACTTTTATTACTGCCATGCCGTTTTCAATTGATGTTGTAATAGTAATCAGTCCTTTTTTGCTCTCATCTTTATTTGCCTCTTTTATGGCGTGTGCAGCGTTTACAAGAAGATTGAGAAGAACCTGATTAAAATCAACGGAATTACCGAGTATTTTCGGGTTGAGGGAAGAAAGATTAAGCTGAACTTCGGCGTCATATTTCCATTCATTTCTGGCAACGGTGACAGTATTCTGAACTGAAGTGTTGACATCTATTATCGTTTGCTCCTCTGCACCGGGGTGCGAAAACATTTTCATGGCACGGACTATGGAGGACACCCTCTCTATTCCTTCAAGAGTTTGTTCAAGAGCGAGAGGAACCTCCTCTTTTATAAAATCTATTTCAAGCATGGGTTTCAGTATTTCAAATTTTTGCCTTGTTTCAGGGTCAACCTCATTAAGAGTGTCTTCAAAAGCCTTGTAGAAACGGAGAAAGCTTTCCATTACATCTTTGATAAAGTGGGTGTTGTCTCCTATGTACTGAATAGGGGTATTGATTTCATGGGCTATGCCTGCAGCGAGCTGACCTATTGATTCCATTTTTTGAGCTATGGCAAGCTGGCGTTCCAGCATTTTCTTTTCTGTAAGGTCAAAAAAGATAATTGCATAATGGCTTTTGCCCTGCCAGCGCACCTGAAGCACCGATTTGCTTACAGGAATGAATGTGTTGTCATCCAGAGTGATTATATAGTCGGTGTGGGTATCCGCCTTGTCTTTGGTGCTGCATATGAACTGCTCACAGTTTTTGCCTGTAAGGGGCAGATTCCCCTTCTTCAGCAGCTTGTCTGCTGTTGCGTTGGAGTAAACGATTGTTTGGGTGTCGGGATCAACAAGGACAATTGCCGCCTGAATCCCTGTGAGAATGGAATCAAGGAAAAGCCTGTTCTCCTCAAGTTCAAGCACAGACAGCGTGCGCTCTGTTATATCCTGAATTATTCCATTGAGCTCTGTGAATTTCCCGTTTGTAAGGACAGGCTCGGCAGATATGTTAATATATTTGACCTTACCTTCTACAATAAAACGTACGTCAAGAGAGTACGGCATGAAATCATTTCTGCTTTTGCTCCTTTTCTCCAGAAGTTTTTGCCTGTCCTCTTCGTGTATTATCTCCATAAGCTGATTTAAGGTTATTGTGTTGTTTGTAAACCCTGTAATGTTCATTGCTTCTGCGGAGATATGGTAAGCTTCCGTTCCGATCTTATGAATCCAGCTGCCGACTTTTGCTATACTCTGCGATTTGCTGAGAAGCCTTTCACTCTCCTCAAGCTTCATCTGCATTTTTTTATTTGAGAGAGTAATTCCAATGCTGACGCTTATTCGCTCAAAAAAGCGTATTATATCTTCCGTGAATGTGCCTTTGTCATGGGAGCAAATCTGCATTGCTCCTATGACACGATCCTGCGCAGAAAGAGGAATCAGTGCCAGTGAGCGGTAGCTTTGGTTGAGATCAATATTGACAAGACCTATGTTCTTGAAAATATCTTTATATTGTTCAACAGTACCGGGAAGGTCATTGCTCCAGAAACTTCCGCCGTAGGTCATAAAAGGCAGACCCTTAAGCTCATCTCTTTTATTAAGCACAACTTCGCATATACACGATCTGCACCTGCTGTTGGCAGGAGTTTCTGTTTCGTTGCCGCATAGAACATCACACTGATTGCTCAGTGTGTCTTCGGGGTTAACAGATTCAAAGAAGGAGAATCCCTCTTCATCCATCACACGTATAGCCACTTCGTCATAACCGGTATATTCTTTTACTATAAATAGTATATCGCTTGTGATGTTTTTGAATGATTCCTGCTGGTTCAAAAGTTCAAGAATCTGAATAGCAAGCTGCAGCTTGTTTTTGTGGCTCTCATGGAGCTTTTCTCTGGTTATGGCAGAAAAAGCAAGGTTGAGGTTAATTTTAAAGACATCGGGCTGCATAGGCAGCCGGATATAGTAATTAGGGTTGACTTCGATCTCTGTTTCCGGATAAGCCCCGCATTCATCCACAATGATTACAGGTATGGAATTGAAATCACAGAATTTCAAAACTTCAAGAAGCTGCACAATGGAACAGTCCGAAGTGAAATAATAAATTATAACAAACGGAGATGTTTTCCTGAAAGTTTTCTCAAGTTCATCCGGAGAAGAAAAAACCTTTTCAGGCGTATGTCCCGCCTGCCCGAGAAGAGATAAAAAATCATTTGTTTTGGCTTCGTTATCTGATAATACGGCAAGCCTATATTCTTTGACCACTGCACACCGCCTGAAAGTGAACTCAATTTATTCTGTTTCTTCCGGTTTGTGTTGTGTTTATGTGTGTTGGTCATATTTTACTGCAATATATGCAATTTTCAAGGTGAAATAGGCACGGTGTGTATAACTCCCAACCCTATTTGGTTACAAAAGTGTGTTTTAACAAGTGTTTATATTTTGGATAAAATTTACTGCTGAAACCATCCGGTTTCAAATCACGCTAAGTGCATTTTACTGTGCCGCATGCAGCAGAAGAGTATTGATTACAATTCCACCGGCAGCCAGCCAGATAAACATAACAGCAGCGCATATAAGAGGAGCAGCCCCGACGCTTTTTATCCTTTCGGTTCTTGTATCAATCCCCAGAGCCGCCATTGATGCCGCCAGCATAAATGTGTCTGCTGTGTTGACTGCATTAAGCATGTTCGCCGGTATATGTACAAAAGTATTAATAACAACCACGCCGACAAACATAAAAGCAAACCATGGAACCTGTATTCTTGAACCGCTTTTACCTCTGCTTACAGCGGCGCTTAACAAAAGAAGAAACGGTGCAAGAAGCATGACTCTGCCGAGTTTTGTTATCACGGCTGTTTCCGGCGCATGTACTGCTTCTCCGGCAGCAACCGCCTGTGCAACTTCGTGAATGGTTGATCCTATATATATTCCGAATTCGTTGCTGCTTAAGCCTGAAATATTAAAGACAAGGGGGTAGAGAAACATTGCCAGTGTGCCGAAAAGAACCACTGTTCCCACCGCCGCCGTTGTTTTGTGAGGTTCTGGTTTGATCACAGCTTCCGCAGCCATTACAGCCGCAGCTCCGCATATGGAACTGCCTGCTGCACAAAGAATTGCAGTGTCTCTGTCCATCCTGAGAAGTTTGGCTATCGCCAGTCCAATTGCAAATGTAGTTGTAAGCATAATGATATCAGCAAGAATGCCTGCCGTGCCAATGGCAGCTATTTGAGTGAATGTGATTCTGAAACCGAAGAGAACCACGGCAAGGCGCAGGATTCTTTTCTGGCAGAATGCGAAGCCTGCACTCCATGAAGCAGGTATAAATCTGCCAGCGGTATTTCCCGCTACTATCCCCAAAACTATTGCTATTACAACGGGAGAAAGACCGGCTTTTTTTATAAAAGATATTTCTGCTATAATATATGCAGCTGCACTTAAAAGAGCTGTAAATAGTGTTCCTTTTATGAATCCGTGATTAAGATTAACTTTCATTTTTAACTCCGCTGTTAGATTATTCTTGAAATATAGTAAAAAAATAATATAAGTAAAATATAATGATTTGATTATATCGATAAGGAAAAGTGAATGAATGTGACATTAAGACAGATTGAAGTATTTCTGGCTGTAGCCAATTTTTCGCATGTCGGTAAAGCTGCAGAAGCGCTTAACATATCTCAGTCAGCGGTGAGTATGGCTTTAAGTCAGTTTGAAGAGGCTGTAAGCGAGAAGCTTTTCGACAGATCATCCAGAAAAATTTTTCTGAATGACGCAGGGAAAAAACTGCTTCCATTTGCACGTAAAGCTTACGAGGCAGCCGCTGAGGTGGAAAACTTCAGAAGTGACGGCAGAGTAAAAGGACGCCTGAAGATAGGAGCAAGCACCACGATAGGGAATTATCTTCTCCCTTTTATAATAGGAGGGTTTGCTGAAAAATTTCCCGATACTGAAATAGTAATGGAGGTGGGCAACACCGCTGTCATATCCAAAGGCGTTATGGAACATGAACTTGACCTTGGATTTACCGAGGGTCCTGTAGATGAAGATGAAATAACGGAGTTTTTTTGGCGCAAAGACAAACTTACCGTTTTTGCTCCAGTAAGTTTTATTGAAGAAAATTATAAGCCGGATAAACCTGTCTGGATCATCCGTGAAAAAGGTTCAGGAACCAGAGAGGTTTTTGAGTCCGCCATGGAGAAAGCCGGTATCGGTTTTAAAATTAAAATGGAACTTGGACACACCGAAGCAATCAAAAAGGCAGTGGAAGCAGGGCTCGGAATAGGGTGCCTGTCGGAGCTTGCCGTCAGCGGAGAAATAGGAAGGGGTGTTTTCCGACGCCTTAATTTCAAAAACGCGGACTTCTCAAGAGATCTCAACTTTATATTCAGAAAAGACAAGCACTTTACTGCCTCAATGAAGGCTCTTATAGATTACTGTTTAAAAGAGGGCATAAAAACAGCCGGGTACCCCGATTAAGTGCCCGGCTGTTTTGTATGTAAGGGGAGAGAGAACAAGTTGCTAAAGCTTGTCCTTTCCTATGTTGACGTTTATATAATATTTTAGTTCGGATTTTTTTTCAATTTCTTTTGTAAAAAAAGTCTGTCCTTCTATTATCTGTTGACACGAAAAGAGATTGAGCCGTTTTTATTATATAGATGGAGGGTGCCGATTAATATGGAATTTAATTTTAAAGACTTTATCCTCACGGAATCGGAAAGAAATATGCAGGAGCTTGAAAAAGCTTTTTATAATGCAGGATACCCTGAACTTGCCTCAAGAAAGCTTTCGGAGCGTTTAAAGCTTATCAGCGAATTGCTGGACTATTTTGACTCGCCTATGCCGTCCGGAAGCTCTTTTGCGGCTGGTAATGCTTATCGTGAGCCTGTATACGCAGATATACTCAAAACTGCCTCAAGCCTCCGGTCAGAAGGGGTTACTCTTAATACATTTATAGGTTCACTCAAGATTATTTTTGAGTGTTTTGAAAACAGTTTTGTTGCCAGAGAGGAGGCGTCTGCGGACTTTCTGCGATGTTTCAGGCAAAAGGCTGATAAACTGGAACACGCAATTATTACGGACTGGATGAACGCCGGCAGCAGAACCATGAACACAATGCTGATGGAGACCAACAGAAAGCTCACTGTGGCTCAGAACAGGTATGAAAAGATTATGGAGGCCGACGGGAGCATCATACTTTTCTTTGGCGAAAACGGCATTATAACCGACTCAAATTTCAGGGCAAAATACGCCTTCGGGGAAGATCCTGCGGGGTATAACGTTATAGAGTTTCTTGGAATAAATGAAAAAGACATACCCTCGTTTATTAAGAAATACGGAGCAGTAAAGCATGAAATAGTGATGGACGGACAGTATTTTTCGGTGCGTCTTATCCCTCTGGGAAGTGTGAGTACAGGCGTAATCGAATACATGTTCATTTTTCACAATATTACAGGGATGGTTGATGAAAGGCACTATCTGGAAGAGGAAGTGATGAGAAGAATAGAAGAGCTTGAAGGCTCAAAAAAATTCTTTGAATCTGTTTTCTCTTCTGCGGGTGACGGAATAATAATTTTTGACTCAAATAATAAACTGATAAAAGTGAATAAAAAAGCCTGCCGCATGTTCGGTGTAAAAGACAGCCAATCCTGCATAACAAGCGTTAATGATCTTTTCATTACAGGCAACCAGAAGATACTGTTCAGTATAATCAGACAGCTGAAAAACTCCGAAACATGGGACGGAGAAATGGAAATGACCGGAATGGACGGAAGGTTTCATGCCCTTGTTACTCTGAACAGGTTCGATGTGGACGAAACAATATACTACTCGCTTATTGTAAGGGATATATCTCCCCTTAAAGAGATGGAGCGGGAACTTGTGGATGAAAAGAAGCATGTTGAGGAAAAGAATATCGCTCTTAAAAATATTATACAGAGTATACGAGGTCAGGATGAAGACCTCCGCTCAGAGATCCTGTTTAAAATGGAGAGTCATATTCTGCCTCTTATGGAGCGTCTCCGCAGGGAGAAAGATGAAAATGAAAAAAGCATAATTTATGCGGATATCTGTGAGAATATTTCC
>OBLN01000440.1_pt1 | contig 15060 bp, 13 predicted proteins | sample 1519301 | NCBI WGS metagenome assembly OBLN01 (sample SAMEA2452533, study PRJEB22499) | sediment metagenome | reverse complement strand
GAGTTCTTAAAGCCCTCCATCTCGGTATCTTCAGATGCCGCAATCTCTTCGCATCTCGAGTTTGAAAAAGTAAAGTCCATCAAAGAGCTTGAGGTGGTTTTAGAGGCCAACAGAGGTAAAAAAATAATGCTTGATTTTAGCGCGGAGTGGTGCGCGGTATGTAAAGAGCTTGATAAAAAGACATTCTCCAATGAAGCTGTAAAGGCAAAGCTATCAGAGTATGTTCTGATCCAGGCTGATGTGACAGAGAACAGCCAAGAGCAAAAAGAGCTTAGCAAAAAGTATGGAGTGTTCGGTCCGCCCGTACTTCTGTTCTTTGATAAAGAGCTAAATGTTTTGGAGTCAAAAACTATTGTAGGATTTATAGGGCCGGAGGAGTTTTTAGCGCATCTTGCAAAGATGCAGTTTTAAACCGCTCTTTGCTTTATATTGCTGGAAGCTACAAATGATGCGAGCTTCTGTATGAACTCGTTAGGGTTGGTGTCTGCTATCTCCTGAGCCAGTATCTTGTCTGCACCGTCTCCGAGGATCTTCTTAAATACCGCTTTTATCTCTTCGATATCGCCTTTGTTCTCAAGCCTTCTTCTAAGACCGATAACGTTTAATCCTTTTATGGTGGCTTTGTTTCCCTCGACCAGCATAAATGGAGGGATGTCGGAAGCTACTACAGAAGCGCCGCCTATCATAACCCCTGTTCCAATCTTGTTGTTTGCCTCTACGGTGCTAAGTCCGCCTATGATGACTCTCTCATCACACTTTACATTCTCGTAAAGTCTTACTGCATTTGTCACGATACAAAAATCACCAAGCTCAACACCGCTCAGGATCTGAACATAACCCATTATAAAATTATTCGCACCTATGATTATCTTTCTGCTTTTGCCATCCAGACTCTCTTGAGCGCCTATCTGGACAAACTCTCTGACATGAGTCTTCTCGCCTATCGTTATCTCTGAATCTTCACATCCGATAACCGCAAAGCTGAATATCTTTACATTTTCATCTACTTGAAGCTTCCCTTTTAAAATGACATTTGACTCTAATGTGCATCCTGCTTTTAGTTCAACGTCTCTGCCAATAAAGCAAAAAGGGCCTATTTTGACATCCGCAGCTATCTTTGCGCCTTCTTCTATAACTACCGATGGATGAATATTTGCTTTTGTCTCTGCCATTATTTGCTCGCTATCTCTAGAGTGATTATGCTGTCGTGTACGGTTGCCAGTGAGCCGCTCTCACCGGTATGCAGGTAGTTTATAAATGCCTCAAGCTCATCTTGAAGCGCATTGCTTCTGTTTACAAAACAGTTCTTTGTTATAAATGAGTTTGGGTTTATATTTATGCGCTCCGTAAGGGTTTGAGAGATAAGGTCCGCTTCAAAATATTTTATCTTGCTATGCTCATCTACTCTGCACGCCAGAGAGATGCTTCTTTTTCTGTAAGGAGTCAGCCAGTTCGTAGATATGTCACCGATAACCTGACCCTCCAGCTCAAATGCCAAGATGGCGTTGTCCTCATGCGTCTTGTGGATCTTTTGAGATTTAAATACAGCGCTGTGGATAATGTCTCTTTTTGTTATAAACCTTATAAGGTCGCTGTCGTGAACCGAGAGGTCGGTCAGAATCCCAACATCGGCTATACGCTCGGGAAAAGAGCCGCTGCGGGTAATTGAGATAGAGAGGATCTCATGGTCTGCAATTTCATTTATAAGCGACTTTACAACTGGGTTGTATCTCTCGATATGCCCGACGCAGCTTTTTATGCCGCTCTCTTGGACTGCCTTTAGTATCTCTTTTGCATCCTCTACGCTTGAAGCGGCAGGTTTTTCTATGAAGATGTCCACTTTGCGCTCGGCACATTTAAGAGCGGCATCTTTATGCAAAAAAGTGGGAGTTACAATAATGACGGCATCAGGTTTAGCCTCATTAAGCATAGTCTCTAAGTCAAAGTAAAAAGGTTCCGCGAACTCGCCGTTTTTTACCACGTCGCATAGTCCGACGATCTCTGCACCCTCTATCTTTTTAAGAGTGTTGTAGTGATTTCTACCCATTGCCCCAAGTCCGAGAATTGCAACTCTTTTCAATCTTTAACCTTTAATAGCGCGGACTACAAAGTCCTGCTCCGCTTCGCTTAGATATGCGCTCATAGGAAGCGACATTATCTGTTTTGAGACAAGCTCGCTGATCGGAAAATCTCCCTCTCTATACCCAAGATGCTCAAACGCCTCTTGAAGATGAAGAGGAACAGGGTAGTGTACCGCCGTAGGGATGCCTTGCTCACCAAGTTTTGCGATCATCTCTTCTCTCTCCTCTACTCTTATTGAGTACTGGGCATAAACACTTCTGTTTCCTTCGGCGATATTTGGAGTTATGACATCGGCGTCTTCAAGCAGGTCGCTGTATCTTGTGCCTATATGGTCTCGAAGCTCTACCTCTTTGTCAAAATGCTTCAGTTTTACATTTAGTATTGCCGCTTGAACAGCGTCAAGACGACCGTTAATGCCGATATATTTGTGTTTGTATCTCTCATTTTGACCGTGATTTAGAAGCATTCTCATCTTTGTTGCGAGTTCATCGTCATTTGTAAAGATCGCTCCGCCGTCACCGTAAGCGCCAAGCGGTTTAGATGGGAAGAAGCTTGTACATCCTATTGTCGAGAGGTTGCACGATCTTTTGCCTCTGTATGTTGCGCCAAAGCTCTGGCATGCATCCTCTATGACAGGAAGTTCATACTTCGCGGCTATCTCGTTTATGGCATCCATATCCGCGCACTGTCCATATAGAGAGACCGGCATAATGGCTTTTGTTCTATCAGTTATATGTGACTCTATCTTTTTGGGGTCCATATTGTAGCTCTGCTCGTCAATATCTACAAAAACGCTTTTAGCACCCAAAAGAGCGATAACCTCAGCCGTAGAGATAAAGGTAAAAGGAGTAGTGATCACCTCATCTCCCGCTCCTACGCCAAGCGCCATAAGAGCCAATAAAAGCGCGTCTGTTCCGCTGCTGCAGCCTATGGCGTGTTTGGAACCAGTATATGTTGCAAGATTTCTCTCTAATGAGTTTAGCTTCTCTCCGCCTATAAATTGCGCCGAAGCGAAAACCTCTAAGACCTCTTTGTCTATCTCATCTTTATACGCTTGATACTGTGCTTGTAAATCTATAAAATTAATCTTCATCTCTACCCTCTATAATATGTGCCACTCGTTTTGAACTCCCTTGTGCAAGGTATTCTCTTAGTGCTTTTGAGTCACTTAAAAATCTGCTTCTGTCATACTCTTTATATGCTTGAAGCAGGTTTTTTGCGGTTACATCCTTCTGTATGAACTCAGGATGCAGCGCTCTGTTCTTAAACTTAGAAAACATTATATTTGCCAGCCCGATATACTCCAGCTTTACAAGTCTGCTTGCAATAAAGTAATCAAGCGGTTTGGCAATATATGTCAACACGAAAGGTATCCCGATAAGCGATGCCTCCAATGTTGCCGTTCCGCTGCAAATAAATGCAAAGTCGGCATCTCTAAGTGCAGTGTGTGCATCATTAGCCGTTTTAAAACCTGAAAGGCTACCATAAACTTCTTTTATATCTTCTTTAGAGAAGTGTTTTGGAACTATAACCGTCGCTTCTACATCAAGCTCTTTTTGAAGCTCTCTAAAGACGGGCATAAGTTTGCTTATCTCGCCCCTTCTGCTTCCCGGCATAAAGACAACCTTCCTTACTTCACTCTCCAGAGACTCCTTAAACTCGGTAATCTGGTCTAAAAGAGGGTGCCCGACATACTCTATGGGAGCATTTTTCGAGTAGTACTCCTTCTCAAACGGCAAAATGGAGGCCAGACGGTCTACGGTCTTTTCCAAAACGGGAATTCTTTTTCTCTTCCATGCCCAGGCTTGCGGCAGAATGTAGTAGATTATCTCTTTATCCGGATACTTTTTTTTGATCTTTTTTGCAAGAGGGAGGTTAAATCCTGATGAGTCGATAAGAAGAACCTTATCTGCTTTATCTGCCAGTTTAAGCATATCGTTGTTGAGTTTTAAAAAGAACTTCAGTTTTTTGATGGCATCGACAAAACCCATGATCGCCAAGCTTCTGAGATCGATTATGCTCTCTCCGAGTTCTTTGTCGAATATGCCTATAAACTCTGTCGTCTCGCTGAGCTCTTTTTTAAGGGACTTAAGATGAACGTTTGCCGAGTGCTCTAGGGCGCTAACTAATATTTTCATGATCCTCCGTCTCCGTGCACTTGATAACTGTCATCATACCTCTCTTTGTTTGTATCTTCTACGTACTCATTCATATAGACGGCGAGATTTTCAATATCTTCATCGCTAAGTCCCACTGCAAAAGGTATCATCATCTCCTGCTGCTGGTTGTCGGAGAGTTTTGAGCGAAAACGCTCAAGCTTGTACTTCATATACCCTTTTGCACGGTTTGCCAGGTAGGGGTAGCGGTGAAGACCTTCGAGTTTTGTTCCATGGCAGCTGTAACAGCCGTTTTTGATATATAGCTCTTTTCCCTTCTCATAGGCACCGTCTGCATTTAGAAGCAGTGCGATCAGAGATAAAAAAAGTGTTTTCAAAGCTTCCTCCCTGCGTTTTATAAATGCAATTATTTCGTATTTGAGTTAACATACTTGCGCAGAGTGTCAAAAAGTTTTTCCAGATCTATCGGTTTTATAAGATGTCCGTTCATTCCCACGGCTTTTGTCTTCTCTATCTCTTCGCTCATAGCGTTTGCCGTAAGCGCAATGATAGGAACGTCGCTATCCATGCTTCTTATGATTCGTGTCGCTTCATATCCGTCCATAACAGGCATCTGCAGATCCATAAAGATAAGTTCATATTTATCTTTTTCAAACATCTCAACTGCCTCTTTGCCGTTTTTTGCAATATCTATATCTTCGATGCACTCTTCAAGCAGTCCAAGAAGTACAAGCTGGTTCGTCTCATTGTCCTCAACTATAAGAACTCTTTTTGCGTCTATGAACTCTTTGCTGAACTCTACTTTTTTCTTCTCTTTTGCTTTTCTTATAAACTCCGTCTCTTTTAGTTTTATCTCAAAGATAAAAGAGCTCCCTATGTTCTCTATGCTCTCAACCCATATCTTTCCGCCCATAAGCTCTACTAGCTGTTTTGAGATCGCAAGGCCAAGTCCTGTCCCTCCGTACTTTCTTGTGGTGCTGCTATCAGCCTGAGAGAAGAGCTTAAAGAGTTTCTTCTGCTCCTTTGCGCTTAGTCCTATGCCCGAATCTTGGACTTTAAATCTGTATACCGACTCCTCTGCTTTTGCTACATAGATGTTTATATTTCCATCTTTTGGAGTGAACTTGATGGCGTTTCCGATCAGATTAGTCAGTATTTGCGAGATCCTAAGAGCATCGCCGATAAAGTAACTTCCGACATTGTTCGCATAATCCACTGAGATAGTTATGTTTTTCTGGTTTGCGATTATCTCAAGCGGGGATATGACCTTTTCTATGGTCTCTCTTAGGTTGAACTCAACCCTCTCTATCTTCATCTTTCCAGCTTCTATCTTTGAGAAATCCAAAATGTCGTTTATTATCCCAAGAAGCGATTTGGCGGAGTCATCTATCTTGTCGAGGTAGTTTTTCTGTTTCTCGTTCAGGTCAGTTTTGAGAAGTAGACGGCTTATGCCTATGAGGCCGTTCATAGGGGTTCTTATCTCATGCGACATATTTGCCAAGAACTGTGACTTTGCCTTTGTCGCATTTTGTGCAATGGTCTTCTCTCTCTCCAGCTCTTTTGTACGCTCTCTTACTATCGTCTCAAGATTCATACGCTGCTTTATATTGAAATAGATGACCGTCAGCAGAACCATAAGCCCAAAAAATGCAGCGGCGTTTATCATGATGTACTCATATATCATATTGTTGAGATATTTGCTTTTTGTGTATGAGACAAGGTATGCCGCAGTCATCTGGTTTTGAATATTTTTAATAGGCAGAAAAGAGATTATATATGAGTCATCCAAGTGGTGCGTATAGAGAGAAAAGGAGTTGTTGTGTGTTATATTTTTTGCTATCTCCTCTTTTAGCTCTTTGTTCGAGAGAAGAGTTTGCGGAAAGATCTTTCTCTTCTTTGTCCTTGTGTTTAGAAACAAAAAATCTTCATGTTCCAAGCTCTGCGTATAGTTTGAGTTAAAGTCATTGCTGTACTCGACAACATCAAAGATGCTCTTTCTTACAATGAAGTTTGTATATTTGTCGTGAAGTTCAAGCATGGCGTCTTGCATGCTTTGAGACGAGAAAGATATCTCGGCAGCTCCTAAATACTCTTCATTATAAAAGAGAGGAAAAACATTTCTAAAAGCGTGTGTGCCTTTTCCCTCTTCAAAACCACTGATCGGGTATTTTGTTCTGTTTGTCTGTGCGATTGAGTAGCGCACTGAGGAGAGATCGTCTCCGTATATCTCTCTTTTATGGACCCTTAGAAATGAGCTGTTGTCCTCAAAGGCGAAATGAATGATGTTTACGCCTATCTCTCTTAGGTTGTAAAAATGTGGGAGAAGCTCAAAATAGAGCATAGTTCTGATCATATCCCTCTCATCTTTATCTTTAGTATTCTTTGCATTGTAAAAGAGCTCTAAAACTCTATCGCTGTTAAAGACCTCTTGATTGATGATCTGCGATATAACGCTGTATCTGTCGGTTGTTACTTTATAGCTGTGGGTAAGATTGCTTACCTCTTGATTAAGGAGGAGTTCAAGGCGTGAGTTTCTGTCGTTGGTAGTAATCGTATAAACAGATGAGTAGAGTAGTATAAACAGGACGATGATGAAAATTTTGATTGTACCTAAAGAGAATCTCAACCGGCCCGCCTTCTTTTATCTCTGGATTAGTATAGCCTAAATATATTAAAAAGTTATTAGATTAATCTTATTTATAAGTCATAATCCACTACAATTTCGTTAACAGATTAAAGGTTGGGTAGATGGTAATAAAAAACGCGAAGGTTTGCGATATACACGGCGAGAGAGTAACGGATATCCGCATAGAAGAGGGCATAATAACCGAGATGGCAGATGGACTTTCATGCAGTGAGATACTGGATGCAGGCTCTCTTTACTTTATGCCTCTTTTGGTGGATACGAACGTAAGGGTTCAAGACTCCTCTTTAAATGCAAAGAACATAAAGGCGCTCTCAGATGAAGCTCTCAGTGCAGGAGTAGGTCACGTTGTCTTAAACCCGGATACAACACCCGCAATTGACAACGAGATAGTTCTGGAGTTTGCCCAAAACGGCTTGCATGGTTTAAAGGGTGCAAAAGTGGACCTCATGCTAAATACGCTAAAAGAGGACAATACTCTGAGCAATATTGCCATCTTGCTAAAGAGAGGCGCAGTTGCGCCATATATGAGCACGATAGCAAAAAATGACGTTGCCATCAAGATAGCACAGTATTGCCAGATGTACGGAGTAACACTCTTTTGCAAGGCGGAAGACAACTCTCTGATATCAAGCGGCGTTATGCTGGAGGGCGATGTAAGTTCGAAACTAGGGCTTGCCGGCATACCAGATCTAAGCGAAGTGCTTCATGTATCCCGTATGATAGAGATAGCAAGACACTTTAAGATCAAAATACTCTTCAAAGCGATCGCATCTCCTCGTTCAATCTACCTTATAGACAAAGCGAAGCAAGACGGCGTAGACGTTACATGTGAGGTCTCCATCCACCATCTAAGCAACTCGGATGAGGCTTGTAAGAACTTCAATACTACAGCTAAGTTAAATCCGCCTCTCTCCTCAAAAGAGGATCTAAAACTTTTGCAGGAGGCTCTTAAAGAGGGGAAGATTGATATACTCACTACTCTTCATCAGCCAAGTTCTCCTCTGAACAAAGAGGTCGCTTTTTATGATGCGGCTTACGGTTGTGACGGTTTAAAAAATGCTATGAGCGTCTACTATACCAAACTTGTAAAGAGCGGAATCATATCTATGCAAGAGCTTGTAAAACTCTGTGTGCAAAATCCATCTCGCTCAATCGGAGGGAATACAGGGGAGATAAAGGTCGGAAGCAGAGCAAATGCGATGCTGTTCAATCCTGATGAGAAAGTTATGATGGATGAGAAACTCTCTTTGTATTGCGGCGAAGAGCTTTACGGAAGAGTTGAGAAGATTTTTAATTGATAATGTGATAAGATTCCAAAAAAAATTAAGGATAAAAAATGTTACACGAATACAGAGACATTATTACACATATGAAAGAGAACAGCGCGGCAAATGCCCACTTTTTAAGAATTTTTGACAAGCATAACGAGCTTGACGATAAGATAACAAAAGCTGAGAACGGCGAGTTGGTATTGACTGACAAAGAGGTAGAGACTCTAAAAAAAGAGAAACTTCTCTTAAAAGATGAGGCTTATGCAATACTAATCCAGTATAAAAAAGAGCATAGCCTGTAATATAATCCATCATTTTTGATGGATTAACCCCTCTTACTGTAAAACTCCTTTTTAAACTCAGCAAATCTATCCTCTAAGATCGCTTCTCTTGCTTCTCTCATAAGATTCAGGTAATAATGCAGGTTATGAATAGTTGCAAGTCTGAAGTATGTTATCTCACGGGCACGGAAGAGATGGTTGAGGTAGGCTCTTGAGTATCTTTTGCATGTTAGACACTCGCACTCGCTATCTACCGGAGCATCATCCTCTTTATAGGCCGCACCTTTGATGTTCAGCCTTCCGAATGATGTAAAGAGCGTTCCGTTTCTTGCATTTCTGGTTGGCATAACGCAGTCAAACATATCTATGCCGCGCTCGATGTTCTCTATGAGATCTTCGGGAGTTCCCACACCCATTAGATAGCGAGGTTTATCTTTGGGCATATATTGCACCGTGTGCTCAACCGTATCGTACATATCCTGATTTGCCTCTCCGACACTAAGTCCGCCTATGGCAAAACCATCAAAGTCGAGCTCGCAAAGCTCACGCGCACTCTTTGTTCTAAAAGCTTTATCCGTTCCGCCTTGGATTATGGCAAAGATATTCTGCTCTGTACCTATTCCCTCTTTTTGTTTTGCCCTGAAGTACTCGATGGACTCTTTCGCCCATGCGGTCGTTCTCTCAATGCTTAGAGCGATGCGCTCCTGCGTTGCAGGAAGTGCGACGAGGTCATCTAAGATCATCATGATGTCCGAGCCCAGATTGTGCTGAATGTCGATGACCTTTTTTGGAGTAAAGAAGTGTTTGCTTCCGTCAATATGGCTTCTAAACTCTATGCCCTCTTGTGAGGCTTTTGATATGTCACTTAGGCTAAATGCCTGAAAACCGCCGCTGTCGGTTAAGAAACTCTTTGGATATGTAGTAAAGCCGTGAAGTTTGCCCATCTTTGCAACAGTCTCATCTCCTGGACGAAGGTACATGTGGTAGGTGTTTGCCAAAATGATCTCTGCACCCAAAAGGTCCAATACATCCTCCATATCCAGAGCCTTAACGCTCCCCACCGTTCCAACAGGCATAAAAACAGGTGTCTTTATGGTCGAGTGGGCAGTTTTTATCGTGCAGGCGCGGGCGTTTTTTGAGATGGCTTCTAAAGTAAATTCCATAGATCGTAGGTTCCTAAAGCGTATAGATTTTTGAAATTATAGCATCTTACGGAGATATCTATTTTTGTAACAGCTTTTTTCTGTTCCAATAATTAGATAACTTAATAATTCTCATCTGTTAGATATTTTCTTAAGTCCAGTTAGTGTAAAATTTTAAAAAATATTTTATCAAGGTGTTTTAATGGCAACTGTAGGTATGAGTGATATCAAAAAAGGCGTTCGCTTGATCATAGGCGAAGTCCCATATAGAGTGGTAGAGTTTCAACATGTTAAACCGGGTAAGGGCGCGGCGTTTGTTCGTATGAAGGTCAAGAGTTTTTTAAACGGCAAAGTTGTCGATAAAACTGTTCACGCCGGAGATAAGTTCGAAGTTCCTGAGATAACTTACAAAACTATGCAGTATCTTTACGATGACGGTGAGCAGTACCAGTTTATGGACAACGAGAGCTATGAGCAGCTTGGACTCAGCTATGAGCAGTGTGATGACGCGTCAAAGTGGTTTAAAGACGGCATCAATGTTGATATAGTATTCTACAAAGGAAAGGCTATCACCGTGACTGCTCCTGAGGTTATGGAGCTTGTAATTACGGAGACTCCTCCAAACTTCAAAGGGGACACTTCAAGCGGAAGCAAAAAACCTGCTACTCTTGAAACGGGCGCTGTTGTGCAGGTTCCTTACCACGTTTTAGAGGGTGATACGATCAAAGTAAATACTGTAGAGGGTGAATACTTAGAAAAAGTAAAATAGTCTCTGCGTTTAACTCTTGCCTGCATTCAAACGGTTTGCAGGCGATTTAAAGGCTGAACAATGAAAGATTTTTCGATTTTTAATATCTTGCCGACAGGGGTGATGATATTTAAAAACCAAAAAGTAGAGTTTATAAACCAACATATCCTGGATGTACTTAGCATCGGGTACTTTAGTACAAAAAATGCAGTCGAACTCATAGTCAAGATACTTGACGTCAAAGATGAGCAAGACCTCTTCCTATTTTTAAGCAATCACGACTACTTCGACACACAAACAAAACGCATCCAGATAGAGCACAGCCGGTATGAAGATTACGATGTCTTTACATTTGCCCGCATAAACAGCCCAATGGCTGAAAAGATCCCGCTTGATAGTGCCAATTTAAATAAAAAAGTAGATATTGACGAAAAAGTCGCCAAACTTTTCAAACTTAACAATATAAAAAAAGTAAAGGTAATGACGCTTTACAAGGGCGTTCCATTAAAAAACTACGGAAAGATAATAAGAGTGAATATGGACTCCATAGAGGTCATAGTAGAGCCAAAGCACCGGATCTCCCTTCTTGAGAGAGCTGACATATTGCTTATAGTAAATACGAAAAAAGGGACCTCTGTGCTGCACGGAGAGGTGGTTAAGAGTGATAAAAACGTATTTACTATAAAAAACTTTTACCTCTCAAAAGAGGATGTGCATCTAAGAGACGGACTGAGGGTCAAGTTCAGCACAAGCACTATAGCAAAAACAGGCGGTAGGGAGTTTGAGGTGTATGACATCTCGATGAAGGGTATCAGTATCAAGATAAGCAGCAGCGAAGAGGAGGAGTTTTTAAAAGAGAGAAAATTTTTAAAACTTTTTCTGGAGGAGAGCGAGCTGCACCTAAACTTGAAATATCTAAAAACCGTAAGCGATAACGGAAACATTCTAAAGATCGTATTTTTGATCTCGGCAAACAGTGAAGATAGTTTAAAACTAAACCAATTTATCGTCAAAAGACAAAATGAGATTTTAAGAGAGATTCACGAATATGACGAGTAGCACTATTTTTTCTCATAGGCTATTTTGTCTATTTTGTTGTTTTTGCTTCTTGTTCCCTTTTTCTTTGTGCGCGGTATCGACCTTTAAAGGTCAGCTGGTCTACTTAAAAGAGTGTAGGGTATGTCACTTGAGCAGCAGGATCTTTGTAGAGACGCACAGTTCGGCAGAGTGGAAAAACATACTTGATGAGCAGGGTGTCAAACTCTCTGATGTTCATCTCAATGCGGAAGAAAAATACGTTAGCAGCAAGGAGAGGATCCGAAAAAGTTCACATAAATATTTTAAAAGCGAGGATTATCCCAAAAAATACCCAGAACTAAGAGACTTCATCATAAAATCTGCTAAAAAAAATGAAGCCAGAGACGCAAACTACAGATAGTCAAAAAACTTACAGCCAGAGTATTCCTTTTTCTTATATTAAAAACTACTTTTATTTATTTTTATAAAGTTTTTTATAAACAAATTAAGATTAATTGTAATAAAATCTTGCCTTTATTGTTTTTTTACACTTTTATAGACTAAAGAGGGGTTGCTATATATGTTTAAATTTAAGAGTTTGAAAAATTTTATATTTTCTATTAATATCGTGCTTTTATCTACGCTGTTCGTACTGGTTTTTTTGTTTACGACATATCTTCATACGACACTTGCCAGAGATAGCGCTCTTGAGCATGCAAATGCGATATCAAATCAGGTGTTTTCATCTATGTATCAGGTTATGAAGAGAGGTTGGAGCAGGGAAGATCTCAATGACTTTATGCATTCGCTAAAAGAGAATTTTGACGACAGCGATTATACTATCAACATATACCGTGGAGATAAGATCAAAGAAGTTTTTGGCGAAGTAGAGGAAAAGCCAAGAGATAAACATGTAGACGCTGTTTTTGCAAGCGGAGAGAAGCTTGTGCTGAGTGAGACGCAAAATCTGCGAAACCTAATGCCTCTTAATGCAAAAAAAGAGTGTCTAAGCTGCCATGTAAACACAAATATCGGAGATACTCTCGGCGTGATTGAGGTTAAGCAAAACCTTATAGATATAATCAAGGAGACATTCTTAACCTATGTATATTTTTTCCTCATAGTCCTTCCTCTATTTGCCATAGCCGCATATTTAAGTTCCAGATATACAACTTCCAAGATCACAGACGCTTTAAGATTATTTAATAAAAAAGTGCAAAACATAAACTCTATGAAAGATTTTAAAGAGTTTGATCCAACGGACATAGACTCAAGATTTGAAGAGGTAAATGCCATTATATGCAATGTGAACGAACTTGCAGATAAATTAAAAAAGATAGCGGTAGATAAAGATCTTTTAGAGTTCGAGGTACAGCTTTTAGACAAATTTATCATAACCTCCGAAGTTGTTCAGGACTGGCGTGATTTTATAAATGAGCTGCTTGTCGACATAAATAAAGTTATGCCTACATATACACTCATGACCATCTTTAGAGTCGGCGAGGATCAGTTCGAGGTAGATATTTTTTGGTATGGAGCCCCAAAAGATGAAGTAAAAAAACTGTGCGAAGATTATGTTAAAAATTCAATAGAACAAAATGAATACTTTATGGGTTATACAGATTATACGATCAGACACAACAGTGCGAAGCATGCCGATTCTATAACAATAAACAATTATGACTCTTTCTCGCACAGAACAAAGTCACTCTTTTTAGACACCCCTAAGATAGGCGGCATAGTTGGGCTTAGTGTTCAATCAGACGTGGCTGCCGATCCGGTCAAGCATATAGTAATAGACTCTATTTTAACTACAATGGCAAATCTTGTAGGTTCTGTAAAGGCCATTAACAAATACACCAACGACTTGGAATATTATGCTGCACACGACCCTTTGACAGGTCTCTTCAACCAGCGTGTTTTTACAGACTTTTTGGAATATGAGATCAAAAGAGCCGCACACCATAACTACTCTTTTGCGCTTATGGTCGTAGATTGCGACAACTTTAAACCTATAAACGACAGATACGGTCATGCGTTCGGCGACATCTATCTTCAAGAGTTTGCAAGGCTTCTTGAGAGAACAAAAAGAGGAGAGGATATCCTCTCACGCTATGGCGGCGATGAGTTTACATTGATATTGCCAGAGTGTGATCTGGAGGGCGCATTAGAGGTCTCTAGAAGGATCGTAAAAGCCGTAGAGGAGTTTAAGCTTCTCACGACGGACGGCAACTATATAGGCATAACGGTTTCAATCGGTATATCAATTTATCCGATCCATGCAAAAAATGCAAAAGAGCTCTTTTTAATAGCTGACGGTATGATGTATAAGGTAAAAGAGGAGGGCAAGAACAGCGTTAAAGCTCCTATGGGAGATGATATAGTTACTTTTGTAAAAGAGCAGAAGGCAAAGTCGGCACTGCTTTTAGATGCTATCACAAACAACAGGATAGTCCCATATTTTCAGCCTATAAAATCCTCGATTGATGCTAAAAGTGATATTCATGAACTTCTTATGCGTATTGAGATTGATGGAAAGATTATATCTGCATATGAGTTTATCGAAGCGGCAGAGAGCATGAGCATCATAAACAGAATGGATCTTATGGTTATTGAAAATGCCTTTAAAAAGATACAAGAAGAGAACTATCTCGGGACTCTGTTTATAAATCTCTCCCCAAAATCTTTAGTAGTAGGCAATTATGCAGACTCGGTAACGAAGCTTATCTCAAAATATAATATTTCAAAAGAGCGTATAGTCTTTGAAATAACCGAGAGGGAGACGGTTACAAATTTCTCCATTTTAGAGAAGTTTGTTATCAACCTGAAGATGGCCGGGTATAAGTTTGCCATAGATGATTTTGGTTCAGGCTTCTCGTCGTTTCACTATATCAAAAAATTTCCTATCGATTACCTGAAGATCGACGGAGAGTTTATACTCAACATAAACAGTGACAAGAAAGACAGGGCTTTTGTCAACAGTATATTGACCCTTGCAAAAGAGTTAAATGTAAAAACTATCGCCGAGTTTGTTGAAAGCGAAGAGATAGAAGCCACCCTAAAAGAGATGGGTGTGGACTATATGCAAGGTTTTTATATAGGTAAACCCAAAAACAGTTTTACGCTCTAACCTCTCTATAAAGAGAGTTCTATTATAATCTTTGTTCTTAAAAAATATCAAGGTTATATGAAATGAGCGCTCAACCATTTACCCACCTACATCTTCACACCGAATACTCGCTTCTAGACGGTGCAAATAAACTTACAAATTTGGTATCGCAGGTTAAAAAGCTCGGCATGGAAGCTGTCGCCATGACCGATCACGGAAATATGTTCGGCGCAATAGATTTTTACAAACAGATGAGGGATGCCGGCTTAAAGCCGATCATCGGGATGGAGGGCTACATCCACAACGGCGAGACGCTCGATGATAAAAGTACGAAACAGCGCTTTCATATCTGTCTTTTTGCAAAAAACCAAAAGGGTTACGAAAACCTTATGTACCTCTCTTCAAAAGCTTTTATAGAAGGGTTTTACTACTTTCCGCGCATCAATAAAAAAGAGCTTCGTGAACACTCAGAGGGTCTCATCTGTACGAGTGCGTGTCTGCAGGGAGAGGTAAACTGGCATCTAAACACCGCAAACGAGAGAAACGTAAAGAACGGCGCACTCGGATATGAGGGAGCCAAAGCGGTAGCACAGGAGTATAAGGATATTTTCGGTGATGACTTCTACTTGGAACTTATGCGTCACGG
>OBLN01000439.1_pt1 | contig 15068 bp, 9 predicted proteins | sample 1519301 | NCBI WGS metagenome assembly OBLN01 (sample SAMEA2452533, study PRJEB22499) | sediment metagenome | reverse complement strand
CCAGCGCCACCTCGCGTCTTGAAACGGAGCGCATTTCCGCCGCTTCAGCCACCCAGCGGGCCGGGCGCGCCGCCCGTCTCGGCCCCGGGATCTGCTATCGACTGTGGACGGAAGCGACCCAGGGGAGCCTGCGGGCGCATAATGTCCCTGAGATCCGCCGTGCGGATCTGTGCGAACTGGCGCTGGATCTGGCCCTGTGGGGGATAGACGACAGCGATTGCCTGAGCTGGCTCGACCCGCCGCCCGCCGGAGCCCTGACGGCGGCGCGCAAACTGCTGGTCCAGCTTGGCGCGCTGGATGACCGCAATCGCATTACGCCCCAGGGGCGCGCCATGGCGGAGTTGGGAGCGCATCCCCGGCTGGCGGCCATGATGCTGCTGGGGAGCAGGCGTCAATATCCGCGGCTGGCCTGCCGTCTGGCGGCGGTTCTAAGCGAACAGGTCGCTGTGCCCCGCCGCGAACCAGGACAGGGAACCCTTGACAGCGATCTTCTGGAAGACCTGGCCCGGCTGAACGGATGCAGCAGCGGCCCAAACGGTGCGGCCTCCCAACGCCGGGTTGTGCAGGCGGCAGAGTATTGGCTGCGGCGGCTGGGGGAGAAGCCGGAGCCGGATCGCGCGCCCTCGGTGGAGCAGGTCGGCCGACTGCTGGCCGCCGCATTTCCCGATCGCATCGCGGCCCAGCGTGAACCCGGATCACGCCGTTACCTGCTCGCCAATGGTCGCGGCGTGCGACTGGGCAGAGACAGTGCAGTCAGGGCGTTTCCCTTTCTGGTGGCGGTCGAGGTGTTCGGCGGCGACCGGCGCGAAGGGGAGATCCGCCGTGCCAGCCGTCTGGAGCGGGAATGGATCGAGCAGGATTTCCAATCGCGACTGATCCGGCGCCGCGAGGTGGACTGGGATGAGCGCGAGCAGCGGGTGGTCGCGCGCGAAATTGTGACTCTTGATGCGCTGGTGTTGGCACAAAAGCCTGTACGGGCAGAAGAGTCAGAGCGGATGCCGGCGTTACTGCAGGGATTGCGTCGACGCGGACTTGAGGGTTTGGGGTGGTCGCGCGACAGCCGCCAGTTTCTGGCGCGGCTGCGATTTGTCGCCGACCAGGGCGAATCCGGCGAATGGCCGCAAGTCTCAGACGAAAAGCTGTCTGCAGATCTTGAAAACTGGCTGGCGCCCTATCTGAGTGATTGCCGCACCCTGGAAGACCTGGCCCGCTTTGATCCGCTGCCTGCGCTGCACGCTCTGCTGGACTGGCGTGCCCGGCAGCGGCTGGACACATTGGCACCAACGCACCTGGAAGTGCCGAGCGGCTCGCGCGTACGGGTCGATTACGGACCCGAGGGGCCTGTGCTGGCGGTCAAGCTGCAGGAACTGTTCGGCCTGGCCGGCACCCCGGCGGTGCTTAGCGGGCGCATCCCGGTCACCATCCATCTGCTCTCCCCCGCGCGCCGCCCCCTGGCGGTGACCCAGGATCTGCGCAGTTTCTGGGACAACATCTACCCTGAAGTTAAAAAGGAGCTGGCCGGCCGCTACCCCAAGCATCCATGGCCCGACGACCCCTGGAACGCGGTTGCCACCCGCGCCACCCGCCCTCGCAATAAAAAACGCTGACCCCACGCTGGACAGCACACCCATAACTCAGCACTGTGTTCTCAAACCGGAAACTCACGCAGCCGCCGCACCGCCTCGGCAATTCGATCCTCGGCGATATTCCCCAGTGCAAGGCGCAGGTAGCCGGACAGGGCGGGCCCGAACACCTCGCCGCCGAGGGTCAGCACTCCGGCTTCCTCCAGCAGCAGGCGCGCCACCTGCCGTCCGCTGTGCCCGGTAAAGGGATGGCGCACCCAGGCGAAAAAGGAACCGCCGGCAACCAGCCGGAAGGGATTTCCCCCCTTGGTAAACTCCTCCACGAAAAGGTCGTGACGGCGCTGCATTTCGTCCCTTTTTGCCGTGACCCAGCCCTCGAGGCGGGTCACTCCGTACAAGATGGCCTGCTGGGTCAGGCGCGGCGCGCACACCGCCATGGTATCCTGCGCCTTGAGGGCCTGCCGCATGAAATCACAAGAGGCAGCCAGCACGCCGGCACGCATGCCGGTCAGGGCGAAGGTCTTGCCGTAGGAGGCGATGTGAATGAAATGATCGCTCCAGTCCGGATCGCAGAACAGGTTGTGGGGACGGCCGCCGCCGGGGATAAACGCCTGGTAGGTTTCATCCAGGACGAGAGCGACATCGTTTTTGCGTGCCAACCGATGAATCTCCGCCAGCACCTCCGGCGGCATCACCACACCGGTGGGATTGCTGGGGGTCACCATCAGCAGCGCGCGGGTGCGCTCATTAATGCGCGAAGCCAGGGCGCGGGGGTCCGGGATGCCGCCGTTCTGATCGTCGAAGGGCACGAAGACGCTGCGGATGCCGAGCATGTCGAGAGCCATTACGTGGTCGAAATAATAGGGCACCACGACCACCACCTCGTCGCCGGGGCGGCACAGTGTCACCATCGTCAGCCAGAAGGCCTGACTTGCGCCGATGGTCAGACACAGGTGCTCCGGCATCATCTGCGCCCCGTAGCGGCGCTGGTAATAGGCGCACAGACCTTCGCGCACCTCGGCAAGACCCTCGTCCGGGGTATAGCGATAGGTTGCAGGGTCATCCATCAGATTTTTAAGATGAGCGACAAGCCCCATATCCGGCGGATGGGACGGCACCGCCTGGCACAGGTCGATCAGCGGCATGTCCCCGGAATGGCGCCCGGCCGCAACCCACTCCCAGACCTCGGAGATGGGAGGGAATTTTACTGCGTCGATCAGGGGATTGATCCGGTATTTCATGCCCGCCTCATCACCTCCACCAGAAATTCGGCCACGCGCTCCATATCCTTGACCCGCACCGATTCCTGCTCCGTGTGCACATGGGTCATTCCGGTGCCGATAATCAGGGTCTCGATGCCGTGACTGTTGAAGATATTGGCGTCACTGCCGCCGCCCGCCGCGCGCACCGTCGGCGGATGACCGATCGCCTCCCCCGCAGCCCGCACCAGCGTTACCATGTCGCTTTCCAGCGGCACGTGCATGACCGGATAGTCGGAGACGACCTCGCAGCGGATCTCCGGACGCACCATGACTCCGTCGATTTCACGGCTCATCTCGCCCGCAGCCTGCTCGAAACAGGCGATCATGTGCTCGCCCTGGCGTTTGAGCTTGGCCGGGTCGTGACTGCGCACCTCTCCTTCGAGCACCACGCAGCGGGGTACGATATTGATGGCCTGGCCGCCATGGATGGTGCCGATATTGGCGGTGGTTTCCTCATCGATGCGGCCGAGATGCATGGCGGCGATGGCCCGCGCCGCCGTTTCGATGGCCGACACGCCGCGCTCCGGCGCAATGCCGGCGTGAGAATCGCGCCCGATGATCTCAAAGCGCAGTTTGTCGGCGCAGGGCGCGCGGTGGATCGCCAGGTCGATCCCGGTGGTATCCAGCGCCAGTCCGCGACGGCTGCGCAGGCGGGAATAATCGAGGTTCTTGGCGCCGAGCAGTCCCGCCTCCTCGCACACGGTCACCACCACCTCCACCGGTCCGCGGGGAATTCTGCGCTCACGCAGAAGCTGAAGGGCTTCCATAATCTCAACGATCCCCGCCTTGTCGTCGGCGCCGAGGACCGTCGGCCCCGCGCTGGTGAAAACCCCGTCGCTCAAGACGGGTTGTACCCCTGCGGCCGGCTCGACCATGTCCATGTGCACCGAAAGCATCAGCGGCCCGCTGTCGCGCCCCTCCGCGGGAAAGGTCGCAATCAGGTTGCCGCTTTCGGCCCCGATGCGGGTGCCGGCGTCATCCGTGAAGACCTCTCCACCCAGTTCCTGGAAGCGGCGGGTCAGATAGCGCGCGATCTCCCCTTCATGAAAAGAGGGGCTGGCAATGGACGCCAGGCGCGTAAATTCATCAATGATTCTTGGTTGATTGGCCATTGCTTATCCTTGTCGACAGAAAAGAACGAAAACTTTAAACGGTTGCAGAATCAATCATTTCTACCGCAGTTGTTCGAGGATGAAAAGGCCTATTGCTCTTCTCGGCTTCACAGCGATTGGCTCTGGACAATTCCCACGCAAGGCTGATAGCATCGGCAAGGGCTGGCTTTCCCCGGCACATCTCTATTGTTTCAGGATCGTGTATGGATTTTGATTTCAATCCCCCCCAGAGTTCCAGCAGAAGCAAACAGCAGAGCCGCTTTCGCGACCGCTTGCCTCTGCTTTTCATGGGTCTGGCTGCAGCATTGACCGCCGGTTTTTTTCTGCTCCAACGGGATGCAGGGCTGACCGAAGCGCACTTCCAACCGGCCCCCGCAGAGGTGCAGGCCGCTGCCGGCTCCGATATTTCCACAGCGATCTCTTCCCCGGAAAATCAATCTCCGGAACCGGAAATTTCACGTGAGATCATCAAGGATTTCATCGCTCCCGGTGATACGATCACTGCTTTATTCAAGGAGCACTTCACGCCCCAGGAGATTCACAGCCTTTCGCGGCAGAGCGAAGAGGTCTTTCCACTGACCGGCATCTGCGCCGGGCGGCCTTACCAGGTCTGCCTGGTCGATGGAAACTTTGAAAGTTTTCTTTACGAAATCGACGAGGAAGAGCAGCTGCTGATCAAGAAAGAGGACGAGGGATTTGAGATCGAACGGATCCCCATCCCCTATACGGTAGAAACCGAAATTGTTCATGGACGGATCCAATCCAACCTGTTCACGACCGTCGCCGATGCCGGGGAAGCTCCAGAACTGGCCATGAGGCTGGCGGATATTTTTGCCTGGGATGTGGACTTCATCCTCGACATCCGCCAGGGCGACAGCTTCAGAGCGCTTGTGGAGAAACGCTACCGGGAGAGCAAACCCAGCGGTTACGGTCGTATCCTCGCCGCGCAATTCGTCAACCAGGGCAAGACCTTCGATGCCATACTGTTCAAGGACGGAGAGCGCTCGGCCGCCTACTATGACTCTGAAGGACGCAGCCTGCGCAAGGCCTTTCTCAAGGCTCCCCTGTCCTTTACCCGTATCTCTTCCGGCTACACGATGCGGCGCTACCATCCGATTACCAAAACCTGGAAATCCCATCCCGCCATCGACTACGCTGCGCCGACGGGAACCCCCATCAAGACGGTGGGAGACGGCACCATTGTCCGCATCGGCTACACCCGGGCCAACGGCAATTTCATGGAAATCCGCCACGTCAACGGCTACACATCTCTTTATCTGCACATGAGCAAATTCGCACGCGGCATGAGCCAGGGCAAGCGACTGAGCCAGGGGCAGGTGATCGGCTACGTCGGCAGCACCGGACTGGCAACCGGCCCCCATCTCTGTTTTCGCATGCGTAAAAACGGCGCACCGGTCAACCCGGCCCGCATCAAAGCTCCTGCGGCTCCGTCCGTTTCTTCACAGAACATGGCTGAATTCAAGCAGTATGCAGCCCCCCTGCTGGCACAGCTGGATGAAGACACGGATATCCGTCAGGCGCAGATCGAGTCGAATCCCTGATCCCTCTTCGGCAGAGTTTCCCAAATACATTTTTTTCAGAGGCGTAACACGGATGGCAATCAAACTCGGCACAATGCTCGTTCAGGAAGGGGTGATTTCCCTTCAGCAACTGGACGAAGCACTGAAATACCAGACCATATTCGGAGGCAGGCTCGGCACCAACCTGATCGAAATGGGATTGGCCGAAGAAGAAGACATCGCCCGGGTTCTCAGCGAAAAGCTCAGGGTTCCCTTCACCGGAAGTGAAGAATTGCTCAATATCCCCGCGAATCTGGTCCGTCTGATCCCTCGCAAGATTGCACAGAAATACAAAGTCATGCCGCTGCGGCAGGAGAAAAAACGACTCTACCTGGCCATGGTTGACCCCTCGGACCTGCGAGCCGTGGACGAAATCGGGTTTATCAGCGGCTATGCCATTCATCCTTTGGTGGCACCGGAAGTCAGCCTGATTCTGGCGCTGGAGAAGCACTATGGCATTGACCGCGATGTCCGTTATGTTCCCGTCATCAATCAGATTCTCAAAAAAAACTCGCCGACGGAAAAAAGCGGATCTTTCGGAAGCTCGGCTGCGTCAAGATCACCAGTCGAGACAAATGATCCGTCGTGGCGCGAGAACATCTCTCGATATACCATTGACGAACTGTCACGGGCTCTTGCCGAGGTACGCGAACGCGACCAGATCGCGCCTCTTGTTTTGAAATATATCGGGCGCACGTTTGACAAATCGGCGCTTTTTCTGATCCGCGACGGAATGGCGCACGGCTGGCAGGCACGGATCAACGACAAGAAACTCGCCGATTTCGATCATTTTCATATTTCTCTGAACGAACCCTCCATTCTCAAGACCGTTGTCGAAACAGGCAGCTTCTACCTCGGCACGCCGCCGGATACGACCGAAAACAATCGGCTGCTCGAGGAACTGCAGAACCTGCCGCCGGAAACAACTCTCTTGATCCCCTGGGTCAAGCAGGGTCGCGTCATCTGCATCCTCTATGTCACAGGGCAGCCGTCCATACTGACGGGAGAGTTTTTCGATCTGCAGAAACTGACGCAAAAAGCAAGCTTGGCCCTCGATATCCTGATTCTGCGCAACAAGATCATGATGACTTGAGGACCTGTGAGGAGTGAGAGGTGAGAAACAGCAGTGCCCGGAATGAGCGAGTAAAAACGAAGTATCGATGAACTACCTGATGCACCTCTATCTCTCCGACGGCAGCGACGAAGGGCTGCTCGGCAACCTGATGGGAGACTTCGTCAAAGGCTCTATCGGGGATTGTTTTTCCGCAGCCGTACGTCGTGGAATCGAAGAGCATCGGCGACTTGATGCCTTCGCCCAGATCGAGCCTCATTTCAAAAGGAGTCGACAACGCCTTGACCCGCAGTATGGACATTGCCGGGGCATTATGGTCGATATTTTCTACGACCACATCCTGGCCCGGGAGTGGCACCACCACCATCCACAACCGCTGGAGAATTTTGCCGGGCACGTTTACCGTTTGCTGCAAGATCACTTCGATCAGCTTCCCCCCGACCTGCAACGCATTGCGCCGCGCATGATCGAACACGACTGGCTGGCCGGTTACCGCAACCTGCAGGTGATCGGCAAAGTTCTGCAAAATCTTTCTCGCCGCCTTTCCCGCCCGACCCCCCTTGCACAGAGCCTGCCTCAACTCCAGATTCACTACCCCAGGCTGCGGGAAGACTGCCGGCAGTTTATTCATGCGGCACGCCGCCACCTGGGAAATCCACCACCGACGGGAGAGAAGATTTCCGGTTTATGATTCGCCTGGATTACCGCATGCGTCCAGCCATCTATTGATCTTTCCACCGCCGTTCGCTATTCTCCCCCTGCTTTTAATTGCCCATATTCCGCCGGGCATCATTTTTCCGGTCGTGACACGAATATTTTTCTATCAACAGGAGGCTTTCATGACACTCCATTCCCTGCTGCGGACTTTTATACCATGGCCCCTTGTCCTTCTTCTGTCCCTCTCAATCGTTGCCACGGTCGAGGCCGATGAGGTCATCCTTAAAAACGGCGATCGCCTCACCGGCACCGTCGTCTCCGCCAAAGAGGGCAAACTGACCTTCAACACCCCCTACGCTGGCGACGTCGCCATCGCCATGGATGCGATCGCTTCCATAAACAGCGACACAGACGTCACATTGCGCTTCAACGGCAAAGAGGTACTTAACGGCAAACTTGCCACAGACGATGACCAGATCACCCTGCAGGCCAGCGAAGTACGGGGGACGACCCCGATCGACTGGACGCAGGTGCGCTCCATTAATGTTCCAGACACTTACTGGGATGGCAACGTCTATCTGGGAGGCACCCAACAGGCCGGCAATACGGAACGCCTCAGCGTATCTTTCGGTGCGGATGCAACACGCCGCAGCCTCCAGGATCGCTTCAGCCTTTCCTTCCTCTATAACTACGCCGAAGAAGACGGCGAACTGACAACCCGCGACACCTATGGATCTCTGAAATACGACTATTTCTTCGCCCAGAAGTTCTATGGTCTGCTCAGCCTTGAAATGCTGAAAGACAAGTTCAAGGATCTCAACCTGCGAACCGTTGTCGGTCCCGGCGTCGGCTACCAGTTGTGGGAAGACGACATCAAGGCTCTCGCGCTTGAGGCCGGCATTGCCTACTTTTCCGAAGACCGTGTCGACGGAGAAGATGACCAGTGGATTACCGCGCGCATGGGCGCCAACGCAGGTTGGCAGATCACCCCCTGGCTCAAATTTACGGATCGGCTGCTGCTTTATCCGCAATTCGAAAGCTTAGGCGACTATACCCTGCGCAACGAAGCCGCCATGCTGACCTCCCTCGGCGGGTCCTGGTCATTGCGTCTGGCCAATGTCTTGGAGCGTGACAGCGATCCAGCTGAGGATGTCAAAAAAAACGACTCCAAAACCAGTTTGAGCCTGCAGTATTCCTTCTAAGAGCCGGAGACCGCTACGTTTGGAAAAACGCGGCGGCCCCGGCTTATCATTTCAGCTGACTGCGTCGACGCCCCCTGAAAGGCCCGTTTTTTACTTTTCATACCGCCTGACGTGAATTACACTTTTGGTCTTTGATCCAACCTTTGATGCACTCGCACAAAATTGAGAGGATGGCTAAGCAAAAATTTCGTCCTACAAGGCCTGGTGGTTTTTCAGGGGCGAAGGCATACATCAGGTATGTCGAGGTCCTGAAAAAACGCCGTAACGCCGTAGGGCGGAATTTTTGCGACGCCATCAACCTTTGATATCGACCATAGACAGGCGAGTTATTCATGCAAAAACCTCAGCGCGCGCACATGCATCCCCATGAAGAAGATTCCAATCGTCGGCTTCGAAAGTTTTTCCTGCTCTCCTCTTCGATCTCCTTCATCGTTATCCTGAGCCTCTCCGGCACCGGCATTTTTCTTGCCTTTAAAAATTACATTCACAACGAAGCGGAGTCGAGCGCGGTGCGCATCAGCGAAGCCCTGCTCGAACAGGGCAGATTGGACCTCATTCACCGTGATGCGCAGGGCAATGCCCGGCTGGGACTGGAGCCTGAAAATTTTCAGAAATTTGACCGTCGATTGCGAGAGACCCTGCGTGCACTGGATGTTCCCAAGATCAAAATATTCACTGCGGAAAAGACCATTCTCTACAGCACTGAGAGAGCCATCATCGGCCGACTGGACTCTGAAAACAAAAAGCTTGAACAGGCTCTGGAAGGAAAAATTTATTCGCAGTTTGAAACCGAGGGGGAGTTCTGGGATCTCGAAGACGAACAGCGCTTTGATGTGGATATTGTAGAGACTTATATTCCTATCAGCGATGAAAACGGCCGGATGATCGGTGCTTACGAAATCTATCTCGACGTCTCACGCTACCAGCATGACGTCATTCATTTTGTAATCTTTTCGCTGGCCATCATCACAGCGGTTCTGGCTGTGATTTTCCTGATCATTTACGCTCAACTGCGCAAAGCCACCGGCATCATCCACTGCAAAACGGAACAGATCAAGGTGCTCAGCGGGTTGCTGCCGATCTGCTCGTTCTGCAAGAAAATCCGAGATGAGGACGGAAACTGGGAAATGCTTGAGGAATACATCAGCTCCCACTCCGAATCGGAATTTTCTCACAGCTTCTGTCCGGAATGTGTCGCAAAGCACTATCCGGAACTGGGGCTCAGCGAAAAAAACTATACCTGAGGGGCTATTGAGTTCAGGGACATCAGAGGCGAGGGCTTATGACAAAAACGGATATCTCGTTCGTTCACCTGGTGGGGCTTTCCACTTTTCTTGAACAACAGGGCAACCTCGAAGACAGCCTCAATGAATCGGCCGCCATGGCCGCCGACCTTCTGACCTCGCAGAACTGCTCCATCATGCTGTTCAGGGAGGACAGCCCGCGCGATCCACGCATGAAGATTTTTGCCAGCCACGGCTACCTGCCGCCCGACGCCTACAGCGAAAAAGCCCGCCATAGAGAAGGCATCGCCGGGCATGTGGCCGCCACCGGCGAAGCGCTGCTGGTGGCCGACATCGAAAAATCACCCTACGCTTCCAAGGCGCGCTGGCCCGATCACAGCAGTAAGGGGTTCCTGTCGGCACCGATTTTTATCGGCGACAAAGTACTCGGCGTCATCAATGTCAACACCCCCCTCGACGAAAGATGCTACACCGAGCGTGACCTCTATCTTCTGACCTGCATTGCCCTGGTGGTCGGTAAATCCATCCAGGTCGTCCAACTGCAGAACATCCTTAAATCACGCTTCGCCCAGCACGCCCTGATGCAGCAGACCCGCGCCAATGTGAGCGAATCCCTTGCCCAGACGGCGCAGACCCCTGGGAAACTCGCGCGCATGGTAGGCAAATCCTTCTACAGGGAGATGAACCAGGCGGGGTTCAGCGACGAAGCCATCATCAAGGCTGCAACCGAAGTTATCTCGCTGCTGGGTCGCAAGGTAGCCAAACATGGCAGGCGCCTGGAAAAATCCTCTGACTGAAAACATCTTCGGATATCAAGCATCTCTATTTGTTTGGCCGCATGCCTGCCCGCATCCCTTGAATACCCGTCCACCCGTCATATAACGGGCATAGCTCGTCATTTTTCTGGAGAACTTATATCCATGCCTTTGCAAACCGCACGGATTCTTCTTTTTATCACAGTGCTGCATCTTGCTGCCTGCGGTGGCGGAAGCAGCAGCGAAGTACGTCAGCCAACACCCGCCGATACCTTAAACATATCGGGAATTGTCGTCGACGGCCCCATCGCCGGAGCGCGCGTTGAGATTCGAAATTCTGAGGACAATTCCATTGCGGCATCCTGCGGGATCGGCGGCAGAAGCCGCTGCGAGACTCTGACCGATGAAGAGGGTCTATTTTTTCTTCACCTCGGGTCAAGTGCCGATCTCTCATCTCTGCGGTTTGTGGCGACGGGGGGACAAGACACCCATACCGGTGTTGATTTCTCCGAAATTTCTCTGACTGCAGACTTCGATCAGTTTGATGACCCAGAGGAGCGGATTGCGATAACGCCCATCACGACTCTTTTTTCTCATCGACGCCGCATTGCCCCCCAGGAAGATACCGATTCCTGGATTCGCTCTCAGCTTGCTCTTCCCGACGGCCTCAACCTGGCAAATCTGCCCGAAGTGCATCCAACGCTTGCAGAACGGTCCATGATTTTAACAGCCATCGCCAAAGAAACAGCGGGCGAGAAAGATGGCTTTGCTGCCATGGCGAAAATCCCTGCTCTGTTCAATGCCGACGGCACTCTTCGTGGTGAAGCGTTGCCCCAGGAAAACCTTGGCCTAGAGCCCGAGACGCTGGCACACATCAAGGCGCTGGAGGACGCGTTATCCAAGGCATCACCGGAACAATGGGGAGACGTTTTTCAACATCGGGAATTGCAGCGGAGCCTGGTCGAGGAGCTGAGGTCGATGCTGCAGGATGATTCATTAGACCCATCTGACTTCGAGAACCCTCTTTTTCTCAAAAATATCGACCGTCTTGTCACCGATATACGTGGCGCCTGCGCTCCTCAACTCATTTCTCTTACGGATCTGACGCTGCAGCGTATCGCACGGTATGTGTTTTTCAGCTATGGGCTGCTGGGGATGGAGGATTTTCTCCAATCGGAAGAGTCTTTTCGACAACGGCTGGAGCGAAGCCGGGGCGATGAACTGATTTCCCTGGTGGAAGATCCGGAAATTATCGGGCTGGCCAATAGCCGAGCCCGCCACCAGACCAGCGTCCCCCTGCGCCAGTCCCAGCTTCTCGACACTGAAGCCAGGCGCATCGAATATTACGTCAATTCCGACGCCTCGCGCTTTTATCAGGCAGAGCGGCTGATCGCAGGAGTCGGGGATGCCGTTCTCAACGATGAGATCATGAGCAGCCTGGCCAATGGTAAAGCCCGTTTCGGCCTGTTCGAGGACGCCCGGGCGATTGCCGACACTCAAATTGTGCAACCGGAAGTCCGGGGGAAAACCTACCTCTCGCTGGCGCGCCGGATGATTGAAAAAGGCCGGGAAGCAGACGCTTTTCTTGTTCTGAATCTCGCGGAACAGGAGTTTCTGCGCATTATTGAGACCAAGGGCATCGCCTTTATTGAAAACAGCGATACCCAGAATCTGCAGCAGCTCGCGGCCAATTACCGCAAAATCGAAGCGGAAGAAGAAGCCTGGAATATCCTCGATCTGCTGGAGCAGGCGGTACCTCACCTCAACACGACCACACTCTTCGGGCGCCTGATCGTCGGAACATGGGAGATCGCCGATCAGTACCTCGAGCGCGAACAATTCGATGAGGCCCGCCCGATGGTGGACTCCCTTCTGAGCCTCGCGATGCGCTGCCCTCCCAATGACACCAATGGCCACCTGTTTTACAAAGCCCGGGTTTTCTACCTGACCGAGACTGCCAAGCGTTATGCCGAGCTGGGAGACGTCACTCAAGTTGAAGAGATTTATCAAATCATAAACGGCCTCCGTGAAAACGACGGCCTTCAGAACCTGACCCGCAACGAAACCTGGTTCTACATGATCAGCCTGGTGGAAACCCTCTATTCCCTGGGACTCAATCAACAGGCGATGGATCTGGCCCTGAGTATCCCTGACAGCTATGAGAACTACCGTGGTTTCACCATGTCCGGGGCATTCTATCGCGCCAGCGCCATGAAAGCAGTGACCGCCTCAATCGCGCTGGAAAACGGGATCGACGCGGCAGGACAGTTCATGGCCGAGAACCTTACCGATCCCCATGATCAGATCGAGGCCTGGACCTACATGGCGGGCAACAAACAACGCGCCTACACTGCTCAACAGGCCATCGAGCAGCAGTTTTTCGATCTGGCCCAGCAGGCGCTGCTGCGCGCCCGGGGTCTCGTCGCTCAACTTGAGGAAACAACCGAACGCAATCACTATCGCTACGCGATCCAGTACGGCTATGTCAAGCTCGCCGACCTGGCGTGGGAAGCACAGGCGCCGGTTCTGGCTCAGGAATTGATCGACCAGGCCCTGGCGGCGGCAGAGCAGCTGAACGAGGCGCAATACCGGGTCACGGCGCTGATCGATATCGCAGAGATTCAGCGCCTTGTCGGCCAACCGGAAGCAGCCGACCTGAGCCTGCAGAATGCTCTCCAGTTTACCCTGGGCAATCCTGGGGAGGACGCTATCGATTTGCAGGAGTTGATTCTGGAAGCATTCAGCGACTTCGCCGAAAATACATTGACAACCTACATTGATACCGCCCGCGGCCTGTTCACTCAGGGCCAGAATTATACCGGGACCGAGCATGATGATCTGGCCGAGCTTGAGGCTCGCTCGCTCATCTATGCTGCCAACCTGATTTCACGCTTCACCGGCACGGATGCGGCCATGCGGCCATGGGCCCTTGAGCTGCTCGATGAGGCACGTGAGGTGGCGGAACTGATTTACGTCTCCGCAACCAGAATAAGCGTCTATATCTCCGATGATGAGAGAAAAGATCACCTGATCGACGGCTACGCCCAGGCCCGTGACTTTGACACCGCCATTGAAATGGCGCGTTCACTCCCCTACCGCGGTGAACGCAATCTGGCGTTAAAAACTCTGGCCAGCCTTTACAGTGAGTGGGACGACCTGCCGCATACCGACCTGGCATCTGTCGACACCGACGGCGACGGGCGGCCGAATTTTTTCAATCCGAATGCAGACCCCGAGGCTGCCGCGGCGCAGGGACTGGAGCTTGACCCGGACAGCGATGGAGACGGCATCCCTGACGAAGAGGATTATCGTCCGCTTTACTATGACGAGGGGCGGCGGTGAAAGCTTTTGCCTCTATGACAATCGCCCTGGCGATGATTCCGGCAATTTTCGTTTTGACTGCGACAGCCCAGGAGGAAAGCATCCCGCATCAATTGAAGCCGCTGATCGTTGAAGGCGCCATCGACAACAGCGCCACCGGCCTCTCGCGCATTTCACAGGATGTGATCCCGCACCTGCGGCGCGGCAACGGCAACATCAGCGAACTGCTGGAGATCCTGCCCGATGTGCACCTCGACCGCAGCTTTTCCAACTCTCTGAGCGGCGGCGAGATTCTTCCGCCGGAGGTCTCCATCTCCGGCGGCAAATTCTACCAGAACAACTTCACCCTCGACGGCATGGGCAACAACAGCCTGCTCGACCCGGTGCAGAAAAATGTCAACGCCATTACCGACGTGCCGGGGCACAGCCAGGAGCTGTTTCTCGACAGCGCCCTGGTCGAGAGCATTTCGGTCTACGACAGCAATGTTCCCGCCCGCTACGGCCATTTCACCGGCGGCGTAGTTGATATCGTCACCCGTAATCCGGCGCCCGATTTCGGCGGGCGCCTTTCGTTCCGCCATACCCGCGACGACTGGACCAAGTTTCACCTCAGCGATGAAGATCAGTTTGACTTTTCCGAAGGGCGCAGCCCGTCCAAACAGCCTCGCTTCGAAAAAAACGATATGGGCATGGAACTCAATGTCCCCATCAGCGAAAATCAGGGAGTGTTGGCCTCCTACCGATTCCTGCATTCCGACATCCCCCTTTACAACCTTGACCGCACCCAGGAGCAGTCCCGCATCCTGCACAACATCTTTGTCAAATATCAGAACCTTCTCTCCGACAGCATGGTCCTGGAGCTGAGCCTCAAAGCCACCCCGTACGAGGGGGAACACTTCATCGCCAACGCCCGCGACAGTAAATTCCTGGTCAAGGGGGGCGGCTATTCCCTCGGCGCGACATTGTACAAGGGGTTTTCCGACTGGGAGCTGACCCTGCGCGGCGGCTACCAGCTGAGTGAAAACTCCCGCGAGGCTCCCAACGTATGGCGCCCCTGGCGCACCCTCGGGTCGACCACCTGGGGCAGCGCGGTGAATTCCGAGGCAAGCCTCGAAGGAGGCTTCGGCGACATTGAAAAAGAGCAGCACACCTTGAAGCTCGCAACGGAATTGGGCAGCTATCCCCAGCACACCGACTGGGGAAGCCACCAATGGCACACCGGCCTTGATTTTGAATATATCCGCAAGGCGCTACGGCGATCTCGAAGAGGGAGGACTGCG
>OBLN01000438.1_pt1 | contig 15110 bp, 12 predicted proteins | sample 1519301 | NCBI WGS metagenome assembly OBLN01 (sample SAMEA2452533, study PRJEB22499) | sediment metagenome | reverse complement strand
TCCGAGATAGAGATGGCCAGACTCGAAGGCGCACGCGTGATGAATATATTTGGTTGAAGCGCGCAGAACTCTTTTACGGAGCCGAGATCATATCTCAGAATTGAATTCCTTACTCTGAAAGACTATTTTCGAATTGTTTGATCGTCTCTTTTTTTCTTTTAGCAGGTAAATCTCTATAAGATTCATTATAAGCAATGATTCATTAAGACAAGAAATATTAGTAAATATGGGCTATTCATCTTTTTTTCCATAGAAGACTATAAATTAGTTCAAATAGAAATATCAATCATAACAATGAAGGGCCTGATTCATAGGTTTCCAGTTTGTTATGGTTACTTCTTTAATGATAAAATAGCAAAATATTTAATATAGTTTCATTTTTACAGAAATATTATTGCGTAATTTATCGAATGATTTTCAAATAAATTGAAAGAGAGTCATCTTTATGGATCAAAATGTTTCTATAATTGTTCCAGTAAAAAATGGGGAGCAAAATATTGAAAACTGCCTTAACGCAATTTTCAAACAAACAGTTGATCCATTGGAAGTAATTATTGTAGACGGCTATTCAACTGACAGAACTATTGAGATTGTTAAAAAATTTCCGGTAAAAATATTCTATGAGGATTATGGAACTGTAGGCGGGGCCCGTAGAGTAGGAGTTGAAAATTCAACAGGCACCTATGCAGCATTTACAGATTCCGATTGTATTCCTAAATTGGATTGGCTGGAAAATTTGATTAAGGAATTTAATGAAGATATTGTAGGTGTAGGTGGAGCGACAATTAACATTGGTAATGGAGTATGGAAGAAATCAATTGCTTTAGCATTGGATTCTTTTTTAGGAAGTGCAAATTCAGTTCAGGATAGAGCTATTAAGCGTAAAAAACAAGTAAAAAGCATCAGTGGTTGCAACTGCTCATATAGACGATTCGATCTTTTGAGAGTCGGAAACTTTAATCAAAATCTTGCCTTCAATGAGGATACTGAGTTAAACAAGCGGCTACTTAAGATTGGTAAAATTCTTTATACTCCAAATTCAATAGTCTACCACCATCAAGATCGTGGATTAAGAGAGTTCTTTAAACGGATATTTCTGTTTGGACAGGGCAGAGCAATCAATAAGTTAATTGATTTGCAGATAGCACCCCCTATACTTGCTCTGTTAACCCTGATCAGTCTTTTTGTAAGCTTAAAAGCATTTGAATTCATGATGCTGACATATATTGCAATTTTATTGTTCTTCGATATTGTAATTTTTTTCAAGCACCGTAAGATAATTTATTTATTTTCAGTTCCTGTTGTGTTTATCATAGAACATTTAGCTTATACACTTGGTTTCTGGAAAGGGATATTGAAAAGAAATTTTAGTGGTTATATCAGAGCGGATCAAAGTACACAATCGAGTTATAAATTCTCGAAAATTAAGTGATTACAAAGGGCCTATCCAAAAACCCGTAATACATTTTAAAAACATTGCCGAATGCAGGGTTATATTTACTCAGGCGCTATTAAGATGGCTCATTCCTTCCCCACAAAAATAGGAATTCCGCTTTCAGATTTTGAGAATTAAAATTAGAATTTTAAATCTGTTTAGGAGAGCCCTGCACAAGCTCCGAGTATATCTCCACAGTCTTTTTTGCATGGGCTTCCCATGTGAGCCCGCGTTCCATTATACTTTTGCGCCCGAATTTTCCCATTTTTTCTCTCAGGCTTTCGTCCTTGAGCAGTTTAATAATCTTTTTCGATAACTCAATTGAATTTTTTGCAGGTATTAAATAACCGGTCTTCCCATCAATCATTAACTCCGGGATCCCGCCTACATCTGTCGCTACAACCGGAACTTCACAGGCTAAAGCCTCAAGTACGACATTTGGTCTACCTTCCGAAAGAGAAGGCAGTACGAGAATATCCGAAGCTGAGATCCACACAGGAATTTTTTCATGGTTTACGGGTCCAATGAATTTTATGTGATCAATAATCTTAAGTTCCTGTGCCATTTTCACCAGTTTTTTTCTCAGACCATCGTCTCTTCCAACCAGATAGAGTTCTGTATCTGTGTTCACAAAATCTTTTGCAGCTTCTATCAGATAATCCACGCCTTTTATACTTCCAAGACACCCTGCAAATAGAACTATATTCTTATTTTCTGGCAATTTTAGCAGGTTCCTTGATTCTTTTTTCCCAAGGGGCTTAAACTTCTCAATATCAACACCATTTGGAACCACGGCGACTTTATCTTCTTCGATTCCCAGGTTAATCAGGTGAAGCTTTATATCATCACTGACAGAAAGAATGCTCTTGGCAAATTTCATAGTCTCAATAATCTGCTTTGAAGTATAGGATCCCTCGTAAGCAGTTATTCTTTCGAGTGTGCCAAGTGCGCTTACTACAAGGGGAACATTCCATTTTTTTGCAAGTCCTATCATCCCGTACCCGTCAGGATATGCAAAGTGTGCGTGAATTAAATCTGGTTGTGGATTTATGTTTTTAACTGCATATCTGGAAACAAAGTAAGCATATGAAAACCCACTTACAGAGTAGAAGTATTTTTTAGGAACAGCATATATGTAGCGTGGATAGTGAATGTCGTATTTTTCTGTATGCTCAACTCCGGGCAGTTTAGAAAAGTTGTGGTATGGAAAGCCAGAGAGAGGAATTACGAAAGCTTTTGGAGATAGGACTGTTACGTCCACTCCCTGGTTTGCAATTGAATCTATGCTCTGTTTTATGAATGTCCCAAGTTGAGGATAATACCTGCTAGGATACTCCTGGCATATTTCCATTACTCTCATAGCTTTTTCCCTATTTCAAACGTTTCAAAAACAAACAAAGGAAAGAATTAATCCTATAAAAACTTCTCTCAAAGACGGTTTGAAATTTAGTTCTGAGATTAATACTAGAGAAGCCGCCCCCAAAAATCAAAAGCTCACCTCTGAATCCCTTATTCATAATGAATTTCAAGTTTCAGTTATGAAAAATAACCTTGAAACCTTACTGATTTTTCAGATTAAAAATTGATATTGTAATAATCTCAATTAATTATAAACTGATTTTATAAATTAATGAGTATAAAAGAATGAATTTGTGGGATAAACTAATAGTTTATGGGATAAACTAATGAACTACTTTTGCTATATTGGTTACGGCAGCATGTTTAAAAAAGTAAATAATATTTTTCTAGTTTATTACGGCTCTTTCAATACCAAGTGCGGTTCGAACATTCACATACTTGAACTTCTCACCAATTTTAAAAAATATGTAAATTTGATCATGTTCGCTCCCGGTCAGAAGAATGTGAATCATACCTTATCCGGAATAAAATATGTGCCTGTTATAGACAATAAATATCTCATACAGCCTTCTTATGAATTTATGCTTTCTTTTTACCTTCTATATTATTCTATAAAAAATAAGCCTGACGTACTTTATCTTCGCCAGAATTCATTCCCGTTTTTCCCCATAATTCTTTGCAAAGTTTTGAAAATTCCTTCAGTAGTAGAAGTAAACGGGCTGGTTATAGATGAGTTAAAAGTAACTAATTCGGTGTCTTTCGCATACAGGATTTTTTCCTATCTGGCACTCTTATCAGAAAAACTTAATTACAAATACTCTGACAGAATCATTTCTGTCACTGATGGGCTCAAAGATGAACTTATTAAGCTGTACTCTATTCCTGAGAACAAAATCTTTGTTATTAACAATGGAGCAAACACTGATTTATTCAAGCCTATGGACCAGGAAAGTGTAAAAGCAGAATTAAGACTGGAAAAATCAAAGAAATATGTGTGCTTTGTCGGGCATCTTGCAGCCTGGCAGGGAGTTGAGTTCCTGATTTATGCTTCACGTATCATTCTGGAAAAATATCCAAACACCCGTTTTCTTGTTGTTGGGGACGGCATTATGAAGAGTAAGCTGCTGGAAATAACTTCGGAATTAGGGCTTCTGGATAAATTCATCTTTACTGGAAATGTTCCTTACGAAAACGTTCCACTTTACATTAACGCGTCAGATATCTGTGTTGCTCCTTTTGTTAAAGAGAGGAATGTAAAAATAGGACTCTCAGCATTGAAAACATATGAGTACTTTGCCTGTGGTAAGCCAATAGTAGCAAGCAGCATCCCTGGTGTTAAAGATTTGCTTGAATTATCTGGGGGAGGTATTTCTGTCAGTCCTGAGAATCCAGATGAACTTGCAAACGCTGTAGTAGAATTAATTCTTGATGAAAAAAAGAGGAATCTTATGGGGGAAAGGGGCCGCAAATACGTTTTAGAAAATCATAGTTGGGAAAGGGTTACAAGAAAAATTCTGGACATATGTAACGATATTATTTGACTATAATTTTTGTATCTTGTTCAAAACCTGAAAGTGTTCCCTAAATCTCAATATTTAATAAAAAAATTAGTTCTATAATGAAATGCAACTTCAATCAAAGAGGGCATCATATTTTATTTCTTAATCAATTGATTAAGTTTCGCAGGAAAAAATGTACCCAAATTTCGGAAAAAGTTTACGGTAAAATTTTTAAAATTATAGTTGTTCATTATCTAATTGCAGGAACTATTTGGGAACTATTTGAATTTTAAGAGCCTTTGAGAGGTTTCTCCAGGCATAATTTATTCCGGATAATTTCTCCAGGCATATTTTCGATAAGCTTTTAATAACAGTTAACTTCATTATCCCTTAGATGCTCACCAAAAGAATCATACCATGCCTTGACGTAACCCTTGACAGGGCAGGAGGATGTGTTGTTAAGGGTGTGGAGTTTGTGGACCTGAAAGAGGCCGGAGACCCCGTGGAGCTCGCCAAGCGTTATAATGAAGACGGCGCAGACGAGCTTGTTTTTCTTGATATCACGGCTTCAGCTCACGGCAGGGAAACCATGATCGATGTGATAGAAAGGACTGCAGATGAGGTATTTATCCCCCTTACCGTGGGAGGTGGGATCAGTTCAATTGATGCTATCCGCCAGATCCTCAGGGCAGGCGCCGATAAGGTTTCGGTCAACACTTCGGCCGTGAAAAACCCTGATTTTATCAAGGAATCTTCCGACATATTCGGAGCCCAGTGTATTGTTACTGCAATTGACTGCAGACGAAATACGGATGTAAAGAACAACCCTGGAAAAACTGTCCTTGAACTGGAAGACGGAACTCCAGCCTGGTACGAAGTCGTAATCTACGGAGGCAGGGAAGCTACGGGTATTGATGCAGTACAATGGGCAAGAAGGGCAGAAGAATTGGGTTCCGGAGAAATCCTGTTGACAAGCATGGACAGGGACGGCACATGTGCAGGATACGACCTGCCTATTACCAGGAAGCTCTCAGAGGAACTGGATGTCCCTATTATTGCCTCAGGAGGCGTGGGAAACCCTCAGCACATCTATGAAGGATTTTCAGAAGGAAAAGCTGACGCTGCCCTTGCAGCAAGTATCTTCCACTTCGGCGAATACTCAATAAATGAAGTAAAAAAGTATCTCAAAGAAAGAGAAATCCCTGTAAGACTCTGAGCTTCGGAGAAAAGCATCAGAAATGTTATAGGAATCTCTATGCAGGGTGCCTGTTTATAGCGTCATTCGGAACGTCTATTTGAAGTATTATTCCGGGGCTTGTCCGAACAAACTTCTGTTAGAACCGGAAATATCAGGGCTTATTTCTGTCAGGGCAGACATTTATCCAGCAGGGACATTTTTCAGATAGGTGCTTATCCAGGTATATCCTTTCAGATCTTAACAAGAACAGACCTTAAAAAACGGCCCTAAAAATGAATAAAACAGACCCTAACAAAAAAATAGTCGAATAAAAGATAGCGCACATTGGTAGATAAAGTTGACAGAGGAGAAAGGATATGGAAATTTCCGAATTCCAGAAAGTTATGTACGAACTTTATGCCCACAACGATATAAAGCGGGGAGGAAAGGCTACAATGCTCTGGCTGGTTGAGGAGATAGGAGAACTTGCCGAAGCCATTCGCAGAGAAGAGCCTGAAAACATAGAAGAAGAGCTAGCGGACTGCTTTGCCTGGATAGGAGCCCTTGCCAACCTTTATGGAGTCAACCTGGAAGAGGCATTCCTTAAAAAGTATCCCGGGGTCTGCCCTACCTGCAGACAAAAGCCCTGCATCTGCACTGACTGAACATGCTCACCTACTAGATCTTCCTGAAATTTTTTTCAGGGATTACCAGGGCTTTCTGGAATCTTAATTTCAAAACTTTAGTTAAAAATTCATTTATAAAACATCTTTTCTTTCAAATTTTCTTCCCTCTATTATTATATTAACTTTCGGATATTTTGAGATACTTTTTTATTTATTAGAGGCAATCTCTTATCTGAATTATTTGAATTCTTTATTTATCGGGGTATAGAATATGTCAGAAACACAAACTATGGAAGCTCTTGAAGGTCTGCAGTTGAAGATCCTGAACAATACCGAGGAAAATTTTGTGCTTCAGGCTCAGAGAATCGAGAAAGGGAAATATAAAAAAGGCCACACGGCTCCGGAAAAAGTTGAGTCCTATGAAGAAAAGAGCTTTGAGCTCATTGCATGCGAAGGAAGCTGTGAGGGTGGAGCAGATATAGAAGGCTGGATTAAATACGGCATAGGATGCTCGGAAGGGTACTTCAAGATACACTTTAAATACGTCGGACAGCAGGACAAAGTCAGCTATTCCTGCGAATCCCATATGCATGACGGGAAAGTGATTTGCGAAACCTCAAAGGATAAAGAAAACGACAGGATTGTGACCTGGATAATCGGGCCAAAGGCGTAAACCGGAGGAAATCCTTCTCGGGTTTTTGTCCGAAAACAATTTATAACCCCTTTTATTGTTCTGGCTCCGCCACAACCGCTGGTTACATCTAATCTTCTTTAGCAGAGCACCTTTTTGCTCTGCTAATTTACCCGGTTACACTTATATTTTAAAAAACCTTTAAGCAGTATTTTAATAAGCAATCATTAAATAGTCCTCAATAAAACAGGTTATACAGTATCTATAGCATTTTCCAGATATTCCTTGAAATCGGTAGGCAAACAAATCCGAGTAACTGTTTCGTCTTTAGTTTTTCTATCGATAACTGCTTTTGTCATAAGCATAAGATTTTTCGTTCCATCTTTTGAAAACCCTGCCTGCATCAGAGAACTTTCCCATTCCTCTGGTGGTATTTGCTGTAAAATAACGCTTTTATGCAATACATCTTCAAATATTTTCACTATATCTAAAGAACTGTAATTTTCGGGTCCGGTAATCTCATATATTCTTTCCTGCTGAGCTTTACAAATCATCATGTCTGATAAAAATTCAGCAACATCTGGCGGAGCGATCATAGGTAACTCCATCTCAGGAGGGAAAAAAGTTGGCAAGATTCCATGTTCCTTGACCAGTTCTACATATCCGAGCCAGTTACTGAAATAATAAGCAGGTCGAATAAAGGTCTGTTCGACTTCAAGATCCGAGAACGCATGTTCCAGCATATAAGATGCCACCAGATTGCCTGTCCCGGACTCGTGCTGTGCTCCCATAGAAGATAAACAAACAATTTTAGTAACCCCGGATGATAAGATAGCCTCTTTGTAGTTGCTTAGAATTGTATCAATTTCGTCTATAAAATTTTCAGACCTGGGGTTTTCAGGTGTTAATAGGAAAACCGAGCTTCCTCCCTGAAAAGCTATTTTTAAGGCTTTTACATCAAAATAATCTGCGAGCCTGACCTCTACGCCCTTATTTTTGAATTCCTGCGCCTTAAGATGGTTTCGAATAACGACCCTTACGGGCTGGCCTTTTCTTAGAAGATTATCAACAAGCATTGAACCTATCTGTCCTGTTGCCCCTAATATTATATTCATTTTATACCTTCCAGCCTTGCAAATTTAGGGTAAAGTTTGACAAATTAATAAGGGTTGTTTACCTTCGGCCTGTTATTAAGCTACTTGTTATTAAGTAACTTTTTACATAAATAATTAATAATCAGGTTCCGCAGGAAGATAAAAAATGCCAAAACTTAATTAAGAGCATACTCAGTAATCCCATTTGATGAAACCTGAAAGACCCGAACTGCTGGCTCCGGCCGGCGGCATGGAAGCCCTGATAGCAGCCGTAGAAAACGGAGCCGATGCCGTGTACCTCGGAGCCAGGGCTTTCAGTGCCCGGGGATATGCATCTAATTTCTCGGAAGAGGAACTTGAAAAAGCTATAGACTATGCCCATCTCAGAGGCGTGAAAATATACGTAACCGTAAACACCCTGCTTAAGGAAGGAGAAATGGAAAACGCCCTTATGCTCCTCTCCCGCTTGAGAGAAATTGGGGTTGACGCGATTATAATCCAGGACCTCGGGCTTATTTCCCTTTCCGGGAAATACCTGCCTGACCTTCCCCTTCATGCAAGCACACAGATGACCCTGCACAACAGCGAAGGAGTCAAATTTGCAAAGGAACTGGGAATCGAAAGGATAGTGCTTTCGAGGGAAGTTTCGCTTGAAGAAATAAAAAAGATAAAAGAAAGGAGTGCAGCAGAGATTGAGGTTTTCATACACGGAGCCCTCTGCATTTCATATTCAGGGCAGTGCCTCCTGAGCAGCCTCATAGGCGGGAGAAGCGGGAACCGGGGATACTGCGCTCAGCCATGCCGCAAAAAATACAGGCTTTACTGCGAAGGAAATCAGGTTAAAACCGGCGGCAGTTATCTTTTAAGCCCTAAAGACCTTAACACGACCTCAGGTCTCGGAGCCCTTATAGAAGCCGGGATTGAATCTTTCAAAATAGAAGGCAGAATGAAGAGGCCGGAATACGTCGCAGGCGTTGTCAGGATCTACCGCCGCCTGATTGACAGATACCTGAAAGACCCTGCCGGGTATTCGGTTTCCGAAGAAGAGCAGGAAACCCTTACTCAACTATTTAACCGTGGCTTTACCACGGGATACTTTTTTGGAAATCCGCGTGGAAAACTTATGAGCCGTGAAAATCCGCATAACCGCGGAATACCGGCAGGCACCGTAATCAGTTACGATAGGCGCACAAAACGTCTTCGTGTAAAACTTTCAAACTCTCTTCGCCTGGGAGACGGGATAATGGTCGAAAATGCCGAGACCAGACCTGAAGATAAAGGAAAAATCATATCCTCAATGTATACTCAAAAAGGTCCAGTATACAGCGCAGAAAAAGGCGAAATCATAGAAATCCCCTTCGATTCAAGAGCTCCGTCCGGAAGTACGGTCTACAGGACGCACGATAAGAAACTTATGGATTCCCTTAAGAAAGAAAGCGAATTCGGAGCCATGAGACCAAAGCTTCCGGTATCTCTTACAGCAACCATTACCCCCGGGAAACCTGCCAGGCTAGAAGTAAAGGATAGAGATTCAAATACGGTAACTGTTGAATCCGAATATACGGTTGAAAAGGCAGAGAAATCTCCAACTTCAAGAGCGCAGATTGAAAAACAACTTACCAAACTTGGTAATACTCTCTTTGAGGCAGATGAGATCAGCCTGAATATAAAAGAGGATATCTTCATTCCCGTAGGGCAGTTGAATGACCTGAGGACAAAAGCAATATCTCAGCTTGAAAACCTGCGCATATTGAAATGGAAGAGAGAGCATGCAGGAAACTTGCAATTCTCTCCCGGCAGAGGAAAACTGCAAAAACTTTCGGAAAAGCCTTTACTTTCGGTTTCCGTATACTCCCTCGAAGGACTTGAAGCAGCTCTCGCAGGCGGAGCCGATTATATTTACTTTGGAGAAGGACTTTTCAGAAAACCAGAAGAAATCGGAAGAGAGAAAGGTTCGGGCAAAGAAGAGACTTCGCTCAAGAGCCCGGACTCTATTTTTGAAAGAGCCGTTCTTAAAACCAGAGCTGCAAGCAGGAAGATCTACTTCAACACTCCAAAAATAGTGAAGGATTCCGAGATGGAATATGTAGAGGAGACTCTATCCAGAGTGAGCAACTACGGAGCTAATGGAGTCCTTGTTTCAAACCTGGGGACGTTTAACCTCGCAAAAGAAAAAGGGATACCATGTATTGCGGACAGTCCCCTGAATACCTATAACAGCTATACCCTTTCCATGCTACTGCAAAACGGAACAAAAATGGCAGTAATTTCTCCCGAATTAACACTTGAAGAGCTTAAAGAAGTGGCTTCTTATGGACCTGTAGAATGCATAGTTCATGGCCGCCTCGAACTTATGGTGTCGGAACACTGCCTGACAGGCGGGCTTTTCGGAAAGGGAGGGCAGTGCAATACACCCTGTGCCTCAGGAAATTTTAAGCTGGTAGATGAAAAGAATTACGAGTTTCCCCTGCTAATGGACTCTCAATGCAGGACTCATCTCCTGAACTCAAAATCCCTCTGTATGCTTGAATACATCCCTGAAATTATAGAAAGCGGGGTTTCAAGCCTTAGAATCGAGACCCTGGGGATGAATGGTGCAGAAGAAATCAGGAGAATTACGGAGAAATACAGGAAAGCTATTGACGTATATTGTAAGTCCGGAGGTAGCGCGAAGGAAAAGTGTGAGAACGTCGGGAAGGGTTTTACTACAGGGCATTATTTCAGAGGTGTACAATAAGAAATCCTGGCAGGTGAAAAAGGAATGGAGAAAATTAAATTTTCAGGGCAAGAAAAGAAGAAAATTTTCGTTTCAGGCTCAATCCGGGGAGGAAGAGAGCTTCTTAAGACATACAGGTTTATGTGTGATACCCTTGAAGAAGCAGGAGCAGAAGTTCTCAGCTGGCATGTTGCAGACCCTGAACTCGAAGAAACTGAATCAAAAATGACAGAACTGGAAATCTACGCAAGAGATCTTGGCTTGCTTGAAAAAAGCGACGCATTGATTGCAGAGGTGACAGTCCCATCCACAGGTGTAGGTTATGAAGTATGCAGAGCCCTTGTCAGGAAAATCCCTGTCCTTTGTCTGTACATGCCTGGTGCGGCAGTCTCTGCAATGGTACGTGGGAATCCTGACAGTTCTCTGAAAGTACGGACATATTTAAATGAAGAAGAACTTAAAGAAATTATTATTGAATTCATCCGGGCTCTTTGAAGAAAAAAGCGCCGTAATATAGCTTTTGTTTCATAAATAAAAAAGGTCAGGTGACATTTTCAAGTACATCTGGCATAATTTTTTAAAAACGGATAACTGTTTCATAAAACTCAATGATAAATATAAATAATTGGAACACTATGTATAATCTATGGTAGTTGGCATTACCGAAATCTCAGTATTGATTCTGGCAGCCGTAGTTGCATATGTGCTGTACAAAGTTCTCAAGACTGCCACCAGCCTTGCAGTAAATGCAGTGCTTGGAATCTTAACCCTGATAGCAGCAAAGTTTCTGCTGGGACTTGAAATCGCAATTACCTGGATAGCAGTCCTGATATGTGCAATAGGAGGAATTTTCGGAGCCCTTGTAATAATTGTGCTTAATTATCTTAAGCTAGCCTTCGTATAAAGTTAGAAATAAAAATGAGGCTATAAATAAAATAACGATATAAATAAATCAGGCTATAAACAAAAGTTAGGCTAGAAACAAAAATATGGTTAGAAAAGAACCGAAACTACGTCTTGAGTACTGCTTAGAGGGCTTTGAAGGCGGGAAACAGAGGGAGTAAGTAGTCCGGGTTTTTCCGAATTAAGATTGAGCATTCTGATTTAGGATCAAAACTTCCTGAAAACTCCCCTGACCATATGCCGCCGATAAGATTCCCCTCTAAAAATCTTCTCTTTTATTACATTTTCCAGTTCAAGTAATTCAAATTCGGCAAAAAGCATTCTTACTTCTTTTTCAGTAAAATAGTGGTAAATTATGCCGTTTTGCCTGGCAAAAGTCTTTTCTTCAAACGGACTTGGAGCCTCTCCTCCGCAGCGCATATCTTCACAGCCAAAAGCCTCGAAAAAAATAAAGCCTCCGGGGTTGAGAAGGCGGGAAAATTCGCTGACAGCAGCCTCTCGCTCTTCTTTAAAAAGATGCTGGAGCACACCATAGCAGATTATCCCGTCAAATGATCCTGGTTTGAAAGGTAAGGAATGTATGCTTGCCCCGAGATGTTCTGCAAACCTTTCGCTTCTTGCAATCTGCGCGCGGGAGTTCCCAAGGGCAGTTAATGAGATGTCGGTTCCTATTGCTGTGTAATTTCTCGAAAGCTCTCCGAGGTACCTTCCATTCCCCGAACCTGCATCCAGAACTCTCGACCCAGGGGGAAGGTAAGTTCTCAGATTTCGAATAGATGCAGGACCTCCCCATTTAAGATGAGCATATTCTTTATCCCATGCAAAAAAATGTTCCTTCGGAGTACCTGCGAGCTTTTTTGCAGACTTATCCGTATCTGTCGGCTTACTGGTATTCATTGGTTTATCCGTATCCGTGGTTTATCTGTATAACTCAGTTTATACGTATCTATTGTCCCATCTGTAATCCGTATACCTGAGTTTTTAATTTCCCCTTCGCGGCCTCCATATCCATCTGCATATTCATGAGCGTTTTTCAGGGCTGTATATTGAAGCTTCCCTGAACCGTGCTACCAGGAAGTCCCCCTCAAAAGAGGACAAGAACCAGCCGGCTTTGGGTCCCGAACTCTGTCCGAGAATTGAGATATAGATCGCTTTAAAAAGGTCTTTGGGGTCTACCTGCGGAGCCGGTATATTTAATTTTTCTGCAATAAGCCTGTTGAGCTCGGAACCTTCATCTTTTGCAGAGTAAACAAGCATATGGTATTCTTCTCCGCTGAGCTTTCCTCTGGCTTCAATGAGGTCAGCAAATGCCCCAAGGAAGGATTTTTGGAGCTCCGAAAGGGTTGCTGCCTGCACAGGCACCTTTTCTTTTACGCTAAACTTTGCAAACGGAGGGGCGTAGAGTTCAAGCCATTTCGAAACGTTATCCACAAGCTCACTAATACACTTTTCATCTTCGATTGAAAAGCCCGAACGTTTTACTATCTGCAGGATCTGCTCGAAATCTCCCCTTGCAACCTGGAAAATAGTTACCATCTGCTTGAAAGGAATTTCAGGGTAGCAAATGCCGGTAGCTCTGGATAGCTCATAGATTCTCTTTTCAAAATCTCCCAGCGACGGATCATTGTCCCTGAACTTCTCCCTCAGTCTTTCATATTCATCAACTATGGTAAGTAAGGGCTGTCCGGGGTCAAACTGGATATGCTTTTCAGGCTTTGTACGGATGATCAGGTACCGAAGAACCTCAGGAGGAACAACTTCAAGCATGTCCGTAATCGAGACAACAACTCCCGTAGAAGAAGACATTGCCCCCTGCTTTCCGAGCATTATCCATTCGTAAACTATAGGGTAAGGAGGCTCATGCCCGTAGATTTCGCGGACTATCCGTTTACCGGTATCATAAGAACCACCTCTGGAAGCGTGATCTTTTCCAAAAGGCTCTACAGTCACCCCAAGCACAGCCCAGCGGGCAGGCCAGTCCACTCTCCAGGTAAGCTTGCCCCCACCTGCCATAGGGACTGTTCCCGAGTGACCGCAAGCACAGGCGTAATCCACGGTTTCGGCTTCAAGGTCAAAGCCTGTAACTTTCGTGGTAGTTATTTTTCCGCATTCATTACAGCGGGGGTTGAAAGGACTCCATTCTTCCGCCACGGTCTTGCCTGAGACCTCTTCAAGGATCTTTGCTATTTCGTCCCTTTTTACAAGAGCGGTCTTTATTGCTTCGGTATACATTCCCTTCCTGTACATCTCATCCGCCCTGTAAACCTCAGGGTTGATTCCAAGTCGCCTCAGGGCTTCAAGGAAAGGCTTCAGGAAATGTTCGGCATAGTTTGCACATTCCCCGCATGGGCAGGGGACTTCAGAAATGGGTTTTCCCACATGCTCAGCGTAACTTTCTGGAAGGAAGGGGTAAACCTTGCGCAAAGGATCGTAATTATCGGCAATATAGATAAAGCGGGCATCTGCCCCCCTGTCAAGAAGAGCCCTGTAAGCAGCATCAGCAGTCACTACTTCCCTCATATTTCCGATATGAATATGCCCCGAGGGAGTAATTCCTGTGGCAACAAGATGTTTGCCACTCTTATTTAACACGTCTTCCACGATGACGTCTGCCCAGTGAATTGTATCAGCCATAAATTCTCACCAGAATTTCAGGTAACTGTAGAATCAGATATGAAAACAAGAAATCAGGATCTGTTCACGCATATATCTACAGGTTTCCTGCATAATTATCGTATCAACTAATAAACTTTGGGCTTGTCTTCAGGACTTCCGAAACCTTCGAGTTTTTTTCTTTAATAAGTACCGAAAGCAAAAATAGAATATCGGGAGGCAAAATAATGAACGAAAAAAGGATGAAAAAAGGAACGGAAAAAGGAATGGAGAAATGGATTAAAAAAAAGCAGAACTAAAGAAAAAAGGATGAAAAAGTAAGAACTAGATCAGAAAAATAAAAAAAAGGAAAAAAAAGTAATGGAGGTTCAAAGGCAAATTTTTACAGGAGTCTGCAGAATTACGGAGATTTAAAATGGCACTTTACAGGCAAATCAAGTAAATTTGATTTACCAATAAATAAAAGCACGTGTAAATATATAAATTTATCGTATTTAGTCGATTACGTTCTTAAAAAAAAGATAATTAAAGAACAAGCTTGCTGAAAACAAGCAGCACAGAAGATCTGACCGGACATGAGAAGGCCCGGAAGAAAAACTGCGGATTGAAAAAGTAACAAGAAAAATGACTGCAGAAAAATAAAATCATATTTGATAAAAGATACTCAACCAGAAACATGTGAAATAAAAAATTAGAAAAGAAGCAGAAACAAGAGAATCAGGCTCAACCCGAAATCAGGTTTATGCCCAATACTCTTTCAAACGTTTTTCTGCTTGGCCGTTTTTTAATCAACCGTTTTTTAATCAACCGTTTTTTAATCAACCGTTTTTTAATCAACCGCTTATTACGTGGCTGTTTTTACCAGAAGGTTTTTACTGGGTCTGTCTTCTGAAGAGATTACAGGAGTTTATCTTGATGTCGAGCACTTTTTCGATGTTCATCTTTGCAGCAATGCCCTTTGCAGCGCCAGGAACTGAGGTGATCACGCCAATGTCAAGCTCTTCACGGAGTTCGCGCATAACGTGCTCATCTGAGAGGTCTCTGGTTTCTACGCTGA
>OBLN01000436.1_pt1 | contig 15135 bp, 17 predicted proteins | sample 1519301 | NCBI WGS metagenome assembly OBLN01 (sample SAMEA2452533, study PRJEB22499) | sediment metagenome | reverse complement strand
TCGTCTGGCTGGGTTTTGCAGTGTCCGTGCGAAAGCACGGCCCATACCGTTACCCCACCTCACCATAACCTCACCATGCTAAAACCCCCGTAAATAGGGGGCTTACGCCCGGATCACCGTAAAACCTCACCGACCTCACCAGACCTCACCAAAAACCTCACCGCCGTAAGATTATGAATATAAAGCAAAAACACCATTCTCACCGTCTCACCGTGTTTTTCGCTGTTTTAAATATCTCTTTTTTTTCTTTAAAAACCCAAAAAAACTAACCCTATAATATAAGAAATGACGGTGAGACGGTGAGGTTTGTTGTAAATGGATGATTTATATAAGGAATAAACCTCACCATGAAAAAGGTGAGGTTCGGTGAGGTTGGTGAGGTTTTGATGGTGATATGTTGGTTAAGTCGCTGATTTTAAGTCAAAAAAAACCTCACCATGAAAATAGTGAGGTCGGTGAGGTTTTGGTGAGGTTTTAATTGTTGGCGGCGGTGCGGTGGATATTCACCGCAATATTCTCAGGGGGGAGCGGTATTACTACACCTTTCACTGACTTTTTACGCTCCGGGACATACGGCGATTTATCACCGCCCAGAATGATTTGACGATCCCTCAGCAGTGTGTGAACGTCATGACCATCACGCTTAGCCAGATAGCTATATACGAAGTTTTTCCACCATGTAGCAGGATTGGTAAGCAGCAGGCCATCTTTGACCTTAAAGAATGCCTCACCGATTTTCTTCTGCGCGATATCGTAGTAAACGTGCTCGTAGAAGGCATCGCGGATCTCGTCATAGTGATCGGTAATGACGCCGAATGATTTACTGATGCCATGCTTCTGGTGGAAAGCCTTCAAAGCCAGTGAGGCAACGCGGGAGCTCTCATCCTCACCCAGTGCAATGTAAGTATTAATGCGCTCATTCATGCGGTGCGCAATGATGTCTTTCAGGCGTTTGACGTACAAGCCCGGATTCTTTTTAAACAGCGGGCGATCATCAATTTTCTCGGTCACGCGGAAATAGCCGAAACGGTTTGCAATCTGCTCATCCACCCCAGTTTCACTCACCAGACCGGACACCGGATCGGCGGCGGTGAAAATCTTGGTGTACATCTGGCACCGCTCGGTAATGGCAAACTTTGTCGTTACTGACAGCGTGTTTTCCAGCTGCTTGGTGTAATTGTTAATGCGGGTACATTCATTGATAAGCAGCACCAGAGAACGCGTGAACTCTCGCGCCGTCCTGCCCATGTTCCCGGCATTAATCATCTTATCCAGCTCTTTCTCGTTTACTTCTGTAACCACGCCCAGCTGAGTAAATGCCCCGTTACCGCCAAACAGCAAGCCCTTACCGAAGTCAGAGACCGCATGAATAAACAGGTAAGCCTTTTTGCGGTCTGGCGCGAAACGGCCCGCAGCGATGAGATCCAACAGCTCAGGAAACTGCGGGAAGTGCTCAAGAAAATCAGCCTCGTATTTCTCGCTGAAATCAATCACCGGGTATGGGATATGGGTAAGGATTAACGTTGCCGCATCGTCCTCATTGAGCGTGAGGGAGGGCCTTTCTGCAAACATATCGACAATGGAGGAGAGCGCGATGCACTGGCGATGAGTCATAATCCAGTCTGAGACCACGCTGCGTACTGCTGAGGCGGTCTCAGTCAAAATCTTGTCTGATCCCTTGGTTGTGCTGCCCCCATCTTTAAGCGCCTTGGCTGCTGCCTTGGCTGCATCGGTAGCGCGGAAGATTGGCCCGGTAAAGTCCTGGATGTTTTTAAACTTATCCTCTTTCAGCTCGGTACGCTTTCCGATAGGAGAGATAAATAAAAACTTCCCACGACCCGGCAACCACAGCGACATGCTGAGCGCGTGATCGATAGCTTTAAAATTGATGCCTAAATCGGCAAGCCGGGGCGCTTTTTGTTCTTCTGGAATCTTGAACAAATCCACAGAAAGAGAGCGGTTTAATACCGCGATGAGTTTATCCCGCAGGTTAACGGGAATTGTGATGTTATCTGCCATTTACTTTTAGTCCTTGTATGCAAAAAAGCAGCGCCAAAAGGCGCGTAACACTTGATTGCTCAGGAACCAATGGCTATCATCACTTTGCGCGGTGATGATTTGTAGCCAACCCATTTGGTTCCAACGCAAATCAAAACTATTTCGCAGAGGCCCCAGTTACCAGCTGGGGCCTTTTGCGTTTCAGGGATAAGCATAGCGATCCAAAACGGCGTCGGCAAGCGATGATCAGGCGTCGATCTTCATCTTTTTTGCGTCACCCCCTTCCTTCTTACGTCATGCCTGCCGTTGTGGATAAGTTGTTGTTGAAAAGGTGATTTTGTCCACATTCTGCGGCCTCGTTGTGGACTGTCTTTGTGTCGAGCCAACGGCTCGGCCCTTACCGCTAATGTGTCACATTGCATTACGTAGTGTATGACGTAATAATGCACTGAAACACAAACGGGGGACGCCATGAAAGAGAACAAAACAGCCGCCCTGAGCCTCAGGCTCCCGGCAGATCTCATGCAGTTACTTGATGAGCGAGCCAGTGCTGAACACCTCACCCGCACAGATATAGCGCTGGCTGCGCTCCGGGAGTACCTCGGCGTCGCTACAGCTCCGGCAGCGTCTGACAAGCTCGATAGGGTGATCGAACTACTGGAAACCATTGCTGGGAATGCCCCACAGCGTAAGACAGCCGCACCACAGCGTCAGACAGTGCAACACGCTGAAGCAACACAACGTAACACGCCGTCAGGCAATGAAATACAGCGTAATACGGCGCGAGCCGCCGATCCTCGTTTTCATGCCGTAGACCCTGAGGCCGATGCCATGATAGTGCGCATGAGTGCTGAGGGGGCCGGGCTGGCTGACATTACGAATGCGCTCAATGCGCTGGGCTTTACCAGTGCGACCGGGCAGGAGTGGACACGCAGCCGCCTGCGGGACTATCGGCATAAGCTGCGGGATAGTGGACTGCTCAATGGCTAAGAATAACTACGGCATTAATGGCTCACCTAACAGCCATATAGCCCACCCAGCAGGGCTCCCATGTTTTGGCTCTTTACCGGAGTTTGTTTCAAGAGGGGATGTAATACCTGCCGGGGATATATTTCTGCGCGTGGGGAATCATAGAGGCCCTAATAGCGGCTTTGGCGTGCGTCATATATGGGCAGAGCATGAAAAGGAACTGGTGCGGCTCGGTTATCATACCGTGAATGATGTGGCCCGTTTCGTGTGTGACGTTATTCAGCCAGGTGCTGGAGTGTATTGTGAGTTCAACCATCCGGGTGGGAAGCACAGGCCGAAGGTTTTACGTTCAGCGCTTGGGATCGTCATACTGGAGCCAAAAGAGGCTGACTGGGCTCAGAGCGGATGGATTTACAGCGTAGTAACCGCGTATGAGACTCACAGGACGCAAGGCACGTTGTTAGGCAGGTTATAAGTTATAAAAAGCAGAAGGGCGCAATAAGCGCCCTTCGTAATGCTTGGTAGCCGCAGCCAATCTTTAGCTCGTGGGTTCAGATACCAACCTGATTATTCAGGTTGAGCTACCGACAGGAGACCAGCCTCCTGACTGCCCAGCGCAAAGGGCCAATTACTGGTTGATACCCTCTGCGAATGCTCTTGCAGTACAACAATAGTAGACTATTGTTACGGGACATGCAACCGTCATTATCCGCGCCAGACGTGACGGGGAGCGGCTTTGCGGAGATATTTACTCTTTTTTGAAGTCTATCGGTATGGGCGGCGGTGCCGCAGTTTGTGCCAATTCACGCCATACAGCTGCTAATAAACTCAACGATCTGGCGCTGCTCATTCTCGCTGATTGTTTGCCACTCAGGAGCCACGTCAGGCAACCCACGATAAGCAGTTTGCGTCAGCCCCATAATTCGTGCGAACAGCTGGCAGGTGAATGTTTCCCGTTCTATCTGGCAGTGGCTGGCGTATACCTTGCCCGTTTTGTCTTTGCGCAGGCTGCGGGCCACATCAGCGTAATAGGCTGGGGTGGCCCATTCGTGTCCGCGTATGGAATGCCCCACTATCATCATCACACCGCCGCGCATAATGCGCTTACCGAACGCGATCACAGGGCCCTCAGGCCCTGCTGATTTGCCGCCTTCCCGGTGCCACTGTGCAAGCGATAATTTGATGATGTGCGTGAGCTCCGCTGTGGTATCTCTGCGGATTTGTTCGTGGTTCATTGAACTCTCCCAGCGTGCGCCGCTGCGGCGCTGGCCTCGATAGCGTCAGCCATGGTGCCCAGTCGCTCGATTTGAGTTGCCAGACCGTTGGCGGCGTGCATTTGCTGGAGCGTAACCATTTGAGAACCGGCTACCGCGATCCATTGTGCCAGAACGGCAGGATTAGCGACGGCGTAACCTTCTCCCAGCATTGCGTCGAGGTCAGTTACGGCGCGGGCCACAAACAGCGTCGCAGTCTGGCTTGACTCGTTAAATAGCATCGTTTCGAAGTCCTGATCTGTCATGGTTTTGATACTCCTGGCATAAATAAAAAAGCCGCTTCTCCAATACGGAGAGCGGCGTGTGAATATTCAAATATGGTGAATGGCATCCGATGAGCTCGGCCCGGACAGCGTACCGTCACGACCAATGCGGGCCTCCCGGAATAACGACCGCAGGAGAACGCGGGAGTTATCAACTCCATGGCGGGCTAGCAGGTCAAAGGGATCGTTGCCGTCCTCGAACAGGCAGCGAGAAAGCGGCACGGAATAAACTGGAGGATAGCGACGAGTGTTAGCCTCCGCGATACTTTGCGCTATCTCCTCGCCTACGCCCACGTCGCCCACGATGTAGATCGGGCTGTGGTCGTAAACAATGCGCAGCTCATCAATGACTGCGGAAAAATTATTGCAGCTCATTGCACAGAACACAGGCAATGCTCCGCCCATAGCGAGAGACAGGGCCAGCCCAGAGGTAAAACCCTCGCAGATAACCAGAGGTGAACCGTGACGGGCTTTGTCGATGTTGAACGGGTAGAAGCTCCCGCCACGCTGGGCACCTTTGAGGCCGCGTTTTGCTCCGGTGAATGACAGCTCAGTTTCTGGGTTAGGGCGACCGCAAATGATCTCTATGGTACTCATCCCCAACTGCAACGTGTCGGTGATGCGATACAGAGGGATAACCAGCGAGTGATTCCAGTAAATGCCTTTGCTGGGTGCTCCTTTCTCAAAGGTACGCCAGTTTGAAGCCTTTACGTCATCCGGCAGCGGTAGGGGCAGTGCGGCTGCACTGCATTTTCTCTGCCAGTACGGCGATTGAGCCGGATCGAGACTGGCCTTGTTGTAAATCTGCGTAGCCTGCCGGACGGCAATCTGGCGCTGCCGTTCGTCAGCCTCTAGTGCTACCCGGTGGGCCTCCTCCATTTCCCGGCGCTGTGCCTCACGTTTGGCGAGGTCTGCGGCGGTCGGTTGGTAGGAGCCAAAGCGCCCAGAGTGGATCTCCGGGATAAGACCAGAATCACGCAGGAACGCGCCAGCCATGGAGAACGGGCTGAGTTTTTCGAGAGACTGAGGGCGGAGAGCGGCGCGAATAAGTCCCGCGTCAGCCGGGGCTGCATTAACGCCTGATGCGCTCCAACGCTCGCAGATAGCCTGCGCATCGCTCAGCTTCAGGATGTTAGCCCAGCAGGCGATCTGCCGTACCTGCTGCACCCATTCCATGTAAGAGGGGGCAGGCAGTACGCGGGCCAGCGCTTCATCAAACACGCCGGGCCACAACAGGAATTCATCTTTGCTCTCGCTCATTCTCAACGCTCCGGGCGTTTTTGCGCCTTGATTACCTTCTTTAGCTCCGGGGTAAGCCACCAGTAATGGCCTCCCGGATATGTCCTGCCGTCTGGGGTAGGTACTTTTCCCGCAGCGATCAGGTTGTCCAGGTGGCGAGCGCTGATCCTCAGTGATTCAGCGAGCGCCTTTCGATAAATTTTTCTCAAAGGGTTGGTCTCAACTTCAAAAGGATTTGGCCCCGAAGGGCCGGAGGTACTTTCATGCCAAAAGCATTTTGCAGGTCATAAGGGCTTATGCGGTGATGCGGGTATTTCTACCCCGGAGAGAGCCGCACTGATCTGCGCCTTTCGCTCTCACGCCCCGTAATGGGTGGAGAGCGCACCCGGCTAACCCCTCGTGGCTGGGGTGTTCTTCAACAAGCTGCCGTTGAAATTTAGCAGCGGTGCCCTTGTGAGTGCTTCCGCTGAAAGCAATATAGAAAAAATTGCGGAATTGTGTCAAGATAAAAAACACAACAAACCCAGTATTGACGCGGCTTACGGCGTGTGTGACGTAATTAAAGGTGGTCAAAAAAATGGATTCTCCAGCACCTGAAAAACTCCAGATTATCGGCGCATTTGAGGCTTACCCGGACTTGATGCCCGGTGTCCTGTTTGTCACCTGCCCGGATAAAGCAAAATCATGTGTCAGTGTCAGCACCTGCCAGCGTCTTCACGACGAAACGATAAGTCGTAAGGCAGACCCTGAGGCTTGCGCCAGACCATGCTCACGATGCGCTACGGGCGTGATTTTGTGGCGCGGTGAATCTTCACGGCTACCTCCCGTTAATATTGAGCATTGCCCTCGATGCGGGAGAACAGGGAGACTTGTTGGGAAGAAGAACGGCAGCAAGGCTACACCATGGAGCGTGTGTTGCGTGTCTTGCTGGAATCGCGTCGCTGAGAACAAAAAGGGCGTTGGAGCCCGTGGGAATCCGATCATGCAGCCGCCTCTTATGGCCCCGTGGCTTATCGGTCACGTTGAGGACGGCGTGCCTGTCTGGTCAGTCTGGATTGGCGACAGCCAAAGCGAGGCCATACAGCGCCAGCTGCTGCGTAATCCATCAACAGAGTTTCACAACCAGCGCCCCGGAGTGACAGGGTTTAATGCAAGTGGCCACCCGGTTTATTTATGCGAGAAACACCCATCGACCCCACTCAATTGGGACTGGGACAGGGATGCCCCGACAGTAGGCACAGTGCGGTTTTATTGCCCTGAATGCGAGCCGAAGGCACGCCTTCTACCGCTCGCCATTCCACGCTCCCCCATGCAGTTTATGACAGTGCAGGAAGCGGTAGAGATACACGCCACAGTGGAGGATAAAGCAGACACAGCAGCCATCTGCGCCGATTGTCACCGGGCACCGCTGCGAATTGCCAGAGACCGATCAGGCTTTGTTACTGCGTCATGCCCTTGCTGCAATGCCAGCGCTACCTCCTCCGGCAATAATGTCTCACGCAAGTGGATTGACCCGGAGCCAGTCCAGCCGCGCTATTTCGGCGTCTACCGGGCTGCATACAACGATTTCCCCCTAAGCGGTAGCGGTGCAGCTGCGCTGCAATTGGCGTCCACTTTACCCCTAACGCTGGAACGGGTGCCGCAGCTCCTGTTTAACCGCTTACGGGCCTGCATTCTGGCTGCGCTGGGCGAATGGGAGTATCTGGACGGGCTCATGATTGACACCGAACGTGGCGACGGGCCGGAACTTCTCGCCCTACTGGCACAGCTACGGGCGGCTGATTTGTCGTGACAACACACTGGAGCCTCACAACAAAAAGAGGCATCCCATGGCTATTAAAATCCCGGTCAGTGCGCAGTTTGACGCTGCTGACCTTAAACAACAGATCCAGATGGTCAACGACCAGATCCGCGTCCTTGCGTCGCAGGTTGGGCAGGCCAATAAACAGAAGTTTGAGCCCATTAACCTGCGCTCAAAAGACGATCTGAATGCTTTCATTAAGCAAATGCAGAAGCTGCTCTCCATCCAGACAGAGCTCAAGCAGACCATGGGCAAGACCGGACAGGGCGCGACTAACCCGCTTATGGCTGACTGGTCAAAGATGTATACCGATCAGGCAGTACGCATCAAAAAAATGCAGTCCATGCTCCAGTTTCTCGGCGTGGAGTTTAACGACCAGCCAGCGCCGAAACCTAAGCCGCCAGCACCTACCCCCTCAAATCCTTCACCTGCGCCTCATCGCAGGCCGCAAAATAATAACCAGCCTCCGGCATGGCAGAACCACCTTAGCACGATGCTGCGCAACGCTGGCCCGGTTGGCGGCACCATTAGCGGCGCAATGAATGCCGGGCTTTCTGGCGGTGCAGGTGCAGGGCTCATGGGCTTAGTAGGCGGTCTCGCAGCTCTCGGCGTCGGCAAAATCATTGGTGCGGTTGCGGACAAGATCGGACAGGCGCAGGACAACGTGATCGGGCTGGATAAGCTCTATCGTCAAGTGGGCGGAATTGTCAGCTTTTCCAGCCTCCAGCGTGGTGTCATGAGTACCGCCAACCGTCTGGGCATGACCAACGGTGACGCCATCGCGCTGGCCTCCACTTACTCCCGCGCCGCTAACATCCAGCCGGGCCAGAACCTTGGCACCGGGATGCTGGTTTCTGGCGGTCTGGCCCGCTCCTACGGCCTCGACCCAAACAGCGTCGCGGGCACAATCGGACAGCTCTCCGCCTCCCGTGTCGTAAATAACGATCAGCAGCTGCGCCGCATGGGCCTGCTCATGGGGGAGGCTATCGGCAAATCAGGTGCGTTTGCTCAGGCTGGCGAAGCTATGCAGGCAATCAGCGACTTTGCCACCCAACAGGCACGCATGAGCCTGACCGCGCCTAATGTGCCTGGCTATGCGGGTGCAATGGCTGGCCTGATGAGCTCAGGGATCCCCGGCATGGATTTGCTGGGCTCCACCAACCTTCTGGGCCGCGTTAATGCGAACCTTCAGCGCGGTGGCGCGATGGGCGACCCATCACGGGCATTTATGGCCCGCATGGCCCTCCGCAACGGCATCAATAACCCGATGGCGCTTGAAGTCCTCCAGTCTGGCGGCGCTTTCGGCACAATCAGCAGCACTCTGGGGCCTGATTCGCTGTACGGTCAGCGTTTCGGCGGCAATTATCAGGGCGATCAGACTCTTCTCGATATGACCCGGCAGAGCATCCATCGCGCCTATGGTTACGGCCCTGATTCAGTCGTAGCGCTCTCTCGCCACCTTGGCGTCGGTATCAACGATGCGCTGGCGCTCGACCAGATGAGTAGCGCAGACATGAGCGGCGTTTCTGATCGCCTCAGCCGCCTGAAACTTGACCCCAGCAGCGTAAACGCGACCAGCTACGCCGCACTGGGACAGATCCAGAGCGGGAAAGGGTTGGAGATCATGGGCAATGAGTACCTCAAGCGTGGGAGCCTTGATGCTGGCGAACGCCAGCGCCTTACCGATGCCCTTAAAGGGACTGACCCGGAGAAACTGAAAGACGTACTCACTCAGGTAGCCGCAACGCATGGCCCGGCAAAGACAGAGGGAAGCGAGATCCGCGATAACGTAGCGAAGCTCAACAACCAGTTTGAAGACTACGCACGCCGCGCCCTGCCTGCTCTCGATGTGATGCGCATGGCGCTGGTCAAAATGACCGGGGGCAGTGAGGACAGTCTGCGCCGCGATTATGAGAAGGGGATGCGCCTCGATACGCAGCAGCAGGCCCGCCGCAAATACGGCTGGCGTCTCGATGCCTACCAGCAGGAAATGAACACCTTGCAGGACAAGGGCGTCGGTATGCAGACCATGGGGCCAGATGGCGACCGATACAGGGCACTGAAACGCCAGCAGCACCTCATGCGTCAGCAGCAGCTCAACTTTGTAGAGCAGGGCAATGCAAATGCACACGCAGCTGCATACGGCCCGCAAACAGCAGGAGAGGCTGCGCTCGACAGCAACTATATTTCTTCACCATCCGCCGCCGCAGCTGGCAGCGGTGCTGCCGGAAACTGGGCAGGGAACAATGTCGGCAACGTGAAAGACGTTAACGGCAACTGGCGGCGCTTCCCATCCCAGCAGGCAGGCGTCGCAGCGTCGGCGGGGCAGCTGCTGCGCTATAGCACCGGGGCATTCAAAGGCGGACGCAAGCGCACCCTGCGCGAGATTGTCAGCACATATGCCAGTGGCGATCCTGAGGTGCCGCGCTACATCCGGCAGGCAAGCGAATGGACAGGGTACGGGCCAGATCAGCAACTGGACTTAACCGACCAGAACACGCTGCTGAACGTGACGCGGGCCATCCTCCGCAAAGAGAACGTGAAAAATGCCAGCATCCCGCAATCAGTGGTTACTGAGGGCGTTAACATGGCACTGAACAATCAGAACAACTACAAGATCGCCCCTGAAACCATGCCAGCCGGGCAACGCGGAGGAAAAATTGATATTTCAGACGCCAATATCAATGTAAACCTGCAATACCCTGATGGGCGCACACAAACCCAAAGCGTCCCGGTAAAAAGCTCTTTCACACAACCGCGCAGCTTTGCCAGTCGGTAGCGGTAGGGGCGTGCTGGCACGCAAAAAACAAAGGGCCCATATTTGGGCCCTTTTTTATGCTATCGGCGGCGTAGGGTAGCGCCAGTGCCACGTTGGCGCTGCCATAACCCGCCGCATCTTTTCACGGGCTGCGGCGCGGATCCTTGCGTGCATCCTGCGCTTTTTCTGCGCGTCATGGGGGGCCATAACGCGCGAGGGGATCACCAGATTGGACTCAATCATATTCAGGTTTTCCCTCCTGCTTAACCGGATCGCGTAACTGGTGCTCCCGGTAGTTATCGCCCTGTTCCTGCCTCGCTTCATCCTCAGGTAAGAGGTTTAACGCAACAAGGTGCTGGAGTTCGGCATGGCGTTGACGCATATCAGCGGAGTCAGCCAGCCACTCACGGCGGGCCTTTGCCAGCCCCTCAGCCTCTTTGAGTAAAGCCGCGTCGTCATGAATAGCAGGGGAGGAATACCCCTCGTTACGCAGAACGGTGCGCAGATGTGCCAGCTGCATGACGTGATCAGAAGTGCGCTCACCCGCAGGCAAGCGCAGCGCAGACAGACAGGCCAGCAATACGGCCCGGCTGTTTATTTCCATCCCTGAGCGCTCCAGTCGATACCCTGTACAGCTGGAGAGAGCGGCTCCTCCGTCAGCTGCTGGCGAACGGCAGCGATACCGGGGGCACGGGCAGCGTCTGGAAGGCCACGAGAGGCAGAAAGAGCCTCGCTCAGCTCAACAATCTGCCCACTTGAAACGCCAGCGCTCTCACACTCGCGCAGCAGCTGCTGATCGGCAATCTGCTGCTGCCGGGCCAGATGGATTTGCTCAACCGACAGGTTGCGGGTGATCGTCATATCCGGGACGGACTGCACAGGGGAACCGCTCATTGCCTGCGCCAGCACATCGCCAGCGGTGGATTTGGTCATTGGCTCAGTGGAGAATCGGCGCATAACGCCAGCAATTCGCCCCTCGATCTCCTCCTGAGAAACGCCAGCAGCCTCACCAGCTGCAACCATATCTTTGAGCATCCTCTGATGATGCTCCGGCACGCCCAGCTCAACACAGCTTTTCAGCGCTAAATCCAGCGACTGACGCGCCAGAGGTTGACCGGAAGCCACAGACAGCGCTTTAGTCAGCGTCACAGGGCCCTGCGCATCACGCAGCAGATCAAGAAGTTTTTGGAAGTTACCCATTAGCACGATCCCCCTGGTAATTTTTAAGCGCCAGAACCATACCCTGATTTTGCAGAAGCAGCCCCAGACGACGATCCAGCGTAACCGAAGCCGCGCCATTGCTTACTTTCGCGCCAGCCATCGCAGCCAGATCCATGGACTCACGCAGCAGAGTGCTCACGTAGGCCAGATGGGCGCTCAGATACGCATCCTCAGCCGCCCGGCTTACGTTTGCATTGAGCATATCGATCTGGTGCTGGCAGGCTGACAGCTCGCTGCGGGTGGCTGCTGCCACCTGCTGCGCCGCTACCAGTTCGTTTTGCACCTCAGGCAGAAGGGCCGGAGCCATACCACACTCAGGGCGAACCGGTTCGCCAGAACGCAGGCAGGCTTTACCCTCCTCGATCAGCTCATTCAGATTCGCCAGCTGGGACTCCAAAGAGGCAACCTGCCCATTTTCAATCTCAAGGCGCAGGCGAAGCCCGGTAGCGGCGATCTCCTGCTCGCTGACCTTATCCAGCAGACGCAGCATGTGTGACCGGAGAGTGCTCAGGTCGCCTAATTTAGGCCCGGAGACCGTCAGGCTCTCCAGCCGGGTGGAAATTTGGTCGAGTACACGATCAACGTGTTTTTCGCTTTCTTTGCTCATTCGGTATGCCCTTTCTCGTTATAGCCAGCGGAATGCTGACCCTGACAGTTTGCCGTCACGACCAGAGCGGTAGGGGGCGTGCCGTTGGCCCGCAAAAGTGACTTTTTGGGTACACCTCAAAAAAGCAGTGATTAATGCGTCTTATAAATTGATTTTTTAACTTAAAAGACGCAATATCTAAAAACGCACTACAGAAAACACCCCATAGCGCGGGAGCTAACGATGAATTGCATGATTTACATGAGGGCCAGCACTGAGACACAGGACGCCAGCCGCGCAGAGGATGAGCTCAAAACCTTTGCCGCAGCTAATGGCCTGACGATCTGCGGCTGGTATCGGGAGAATATCTCCGGCACGCAGCTGGAGCGCCCGCAGCTCAATAAACTGCTGCACGACGCCGGGCCGGGCTTTGTCCTGCTGGTTGAAAAGCTCGACCGCCTGAGCCGCCTCACCCGTTCAGAGTGGGAGCAGTTGAAAGAACGGATCAGAGCCAAACGGCTGCGCATCGTCTGCTGCGACATCCCCACGACGCTGGCGGTATTGCAGGGAGAACAGCCGACCGGGGCGGGCGGTTTCGACGTTCGAAACGTGGTACTCGATGCGCTCAACTCGATGCTGCTCGACATCGCCGCAGCATGGGCCCGCGATGACTACGAAACACGCCGTAAACGTCAGGCGCAAGGCATTAAAAAGGCAGTGGAGGCCGGGAAATATAAGGGCAAGCAGCCTAATACAGCACTGCATAAGAAGATTTTGAAGTATGCAGCAGCGGGGCACAGACCGGGAGAGATCGCCAGACTGGCGGGCTGCTCACGCTCCACGGTGCTGCGAGTAACGCGAGAGCAGTAGAAAAGATTTGGCCCCGTTGCGTTGGAGCGCAGCAGGGCCAGAGGCGGCGCGGATCAGGTGGCCACCGTAACCGCGCCTTTGTCAGAACCACCCAATGGAACCAACATTATGATTATTGCATCACAGCGTCATACGGCGCAAACCTTCCCCGGACTCAGCATTGAGCATGGGCAGATCTACCAGCACGGAAAACCTCGCAGTGTAGCGATGAACGGGCGCGGCATTCATCAAGTAAGCCTCAGAACTACAGAGGGGCGGGTGCTGACCCTGCCCGTCTGCCGACTGTTCGAGTGGCAGGCATAACAACCGGGCCCCTTCGGGGGCCTATATCAAAATCAATATGGTGTAATGAATTACATATTATGAAAATCAATATACCCGTAGCGCTCACGCTACTCCTCGCCAGCACGCAGCTGCACGCCGGAGAGATAGCCTCCCGCTTTCTCTGCACTGACGGCACCATAATCAGGCTGGAGACCAATACCGGGCCACGCATGACTGTGACGTGGAACGGGAACCGATTCCCAGTCAGAGAACTAACCTCTGAAAGCTACGGCGTCCACATCACCGCAGGCGTGCCACAGCAGACTATCGCCATGATGGATATTTTCTGGCTGGACGGCGGAAACAGGAAATTCTTTGCAACCTTTGGCACCTCCCCGAAAGCTGACACTGTATCGGTTGAGTGTTCCCACGATTTAGGTTCTAACAAAATAAGCCTATAAAAAAGGGCCCGAAAGGGCCCTTATCTTACCTAAGGATTATCACTGCTTAGACGTTAATCTCTCGATCTCTTGAGCAATAGCATGAGCCTGCATAGAGGTGAGTTCTATCATCGTTCTACGGAAATTAGCGCCGCCCCCGGTTAACTCTTTAAAGCGACGCGCGGAGATAGCCTTAAAGCCGGTTTTAAAATCTTTGAGTGGCTTAGCGTATTTATCATCAGCTACGCCGTAATGCTCGCTTTTCACCAGCTCACCATCCACAACACCAGAAGCAATGATGCCTACGCCACTCTGATACAGATAGACGGTATCGCCTTTGGAAAGCTGACAGATGTACTCTTTCCATCCCTTACAAAAGGCCGCTGCCTCTTGGTTTTTAACCATATCGAAATGCGTTTCTTCATCGTTGTTGTAGTTCGTATTTAACATGAAGGCTTTTCTATCCATGAAGCTCGCAGCGCTATCCTCGCGCTGATCAACCAACTGCTCTTTCAATTCATCGCTAATCAGAGAGTGCTCTTTTAGTAGCTCATTCGCAGCAGCGACCCCGGCCTTAATAAATTCGCTGATCAGTGAGCTCTTAGAGCGATCAAGACTCAAAGATAGTTCGTCCAACTCATTATTCAAAATGGTTGGAAGTCGGATTGATATAGGGGCTGAAACGCTATCATCGACTTGATTAAAAAGACTATTTTTTAAAATTTCTTTCAGGTCTGTCATGGGCTTAATCTCACTATTTTAACAACTACAATTTGTATTTTTTATACTGTAATACATATTGTAGTTAACTTCAATAGAGCAATCGGTATGGCGGCAGCTGCGCTGCCACAAAGCAGTCGTGATGCCACCATGCAGATCCAGAGCAGCAGCAGAGGCAGCACCCATGAAACCAACACCACAACAGAAAGCCGCCGCACGCCGGATGCGCCGGGATCACCCTGATATGAGCGTGCGCCAGATCGCCGCAAAGCTCGGCATCAACAGCGGAACCGTCAGTAAATGGCTGCGCCAGCCTGAGGCAGAAACATCGCTCAGCATCGAGGGCCTGATCGCCCAGACGCAGCAGAACTTTGAGAACCTGCCACCCAGCGAGGCCGAAAAGCTCAGCCAGCTGCGCGATGAGCTCCGGGCAAGGCAGCAAGCCATCATTAAGCGGCAGATCAGCCTACTGGAGGGACTACAAGCGGAGGGGATGACCGCGCTCAAAAAGAAAGACCTACCCACAGCCCGCGCAGCAGCCAGCCTGATCTCTGCATTCACAAAGGCATTCAGCCATGAGGCCATGGTCTACCAGATCATTGACCCCGCCGCTGTCATGAAATCAGCGCTCAAAGAGTAATCATTTTTTATTTTTAGGCAGCAGGCCCGGCAGGCGCTCGTCTGGCTGGGTTTTGCAGTGTCCGTGCGAAAGCACGGCCCATACCGTTACCC
>OBLN01000435.1_pt1 | contig 15163 bp, 11 predicted proteins | sample 1519301 | NCBI WGS metagenome assembly OBLN01 (sample SAMEA2452533, study PRJEB22499) | sediment metagenome | reverse complement strand
TGGCGCCATGCGGTCGCGCGCTTCGAATGTGGAAGGCGTTTCACTCAAAAAAAATTCTTTTTTACTCACATTCCACGCACGGGTTTGCGGCTGTTTGAGCACGTAAGACAATACGCCGTTATCCGGTGCCACGAAATAGTGACGGCTGTCTGAAACCACAATCACCCGGCGTGATGAGCCGACTCCGGGATCCACCACGACCAGGAAAACCGATCCCGGGGGGAAGAAGGGCAGGCTTTGTTCCAGCACAAACGAAGCGGCCTCGACATTGTAAGCCGGTAACTGATGCGTGAGGTCCACCACCCGGACCCCGGGTGAAAGAGAACAGATGACCCCGTGCAGCACGCCCACAAAAGGGTCACGCAATCCGAAATCCGTCACCATCACGCAGGTTCGAACGTGTTGAATCGGCATTTCCCCTCCTCCGCGTTGTCAGACATCGCGCCCCGTCTGATGATCATGGTAGACTCTGCACTTCGTGTCAACCGTTTCAGCGGCCGAGAAAACGGCTTACGCCGGCAAAAACACGATCCATCGCGCGCTCCACCAGCTCGGGCCGGTTTGAATTTGCCGGGAACGGATTCTCATGGGTGTAGGCATAGGGAAAATCATGCTCGGTAACACGAATGGGAATGCGGCGATTGCGCCCCTGCAGCGTATACATCACTTCTGCGGGTGGAATAATGCGATCCTGTTTTAAAACCAGGGCGCGAATCTGGCGCCGCAGTTGATGAAGACGCTGGTCCCGATCCCGGGCCATTTTGTTTAAATCCAGCAGAGAACGGAAAAAGCGACCTTCCGGGTGCTGCGAAGATGTGAAATGGGCCAGCCTGGGGTTAACGGCGATCTCGGTTTCCAGATGCTCGACGTACATGGCGTACAGCGCGATATTGGCTTCGCTGTCCATGATGTATCGCGAAGTGGGGGTCGTGCGGTTCAACACGCATCCCCCGCAGAAGCAGAAAAGCCGGGAAGAGGTGAACAGGTTGCCGGGGTTTGTCATCAGGGCGATCAGGGCCAGGAAAGCACCGATCGAATACGCGAAAAGGTCAATTCCCGGATTGGGAGAAATTCCCGGATGCAGGCCGGCGCGGACACGGCGACACAGGTCAAAGAAGTCGTACAAGGATTGCAGACCGGACCAGACAAAACGCCTGGGGTTGGCTTCGAGCCTTTCACTGATGGCTGCGTTGGCCAGTGAAGGGGCATGAATCGCGGGATGGCGCTCCGTTCGCTCTCGACTGAGGGCCTGCATCGAGCGCGGGTCGCTCCATGTACCGGGTGCCCGGTCCATGTGAAATGCCATAGGAAACAGCAACACCGGTTTCCCGGTGCCCAGGTGCAGACGCCGTGCCCAGGGCAGATACTTTTCCCAGCTCTTTTCATTCAAGCCGTGAATCAGCAGGATGACGTTTCGGGCGGGCTTGGAGAGGCATTTGCGGCTGGTGATCAAGAAATAGCGAAAATTGAGGTTTTCCGTGATCAGGGCGTCCTGGAGGTGAATCGCTTCAGTTTGAAACGGTGATTCCATGGCGGGGAAACTGAGGCCGTGAAGCGGACAGGTGCGCTCGCCTCCGGGCAACAAGTACCCATGTTTTGAAACCTGATCGAATCCTTGAATCACGACGTTCAGCCCTGCTACTTCTGTTTCGTTGCGGCACTCCCTGAGCGCCTGCATCAGAAGGCGTGCTTCGGTGCCGGGATTCATCGGATTTCTCCCGAAGAGCGGCGGCTGCGCTTGCGGTTGCGTTTCTGCATGGAAACGACTTCGCGGCTTTTTTTGCTTAGCAAGCCTTCCCAGCGCCGGATACCCGCCTTGAGTTTAGTCATGCGCTCCTCAAGTCCGGAAATCTCCTCCAGCATGATGCGGAAATGCTCATCCGCGGATTCCCAGGCACTGGATTCGGGATCGGCCTGCAACGTCAGAAACACGCGAAACAGATCCGATATGTTTTTGATTTCCTCCAGGCTGTATCCGAACAATTGCAGGTCTCGGATCAGTTGGCACAGGTAGACAAAGGATTCCGGATAGAGCCTGAATCCGCCTTCGCTGCGCATATCCGGATCAATGATGCCTTTTTCTTCCCAATGCTTGATGGTTCTGGGACTGACTCCGACGCGTTCGGCCAGCGCGCCGATGGTAAGGGAATCGCGCTTTTGGTTCGCACGGGCTTTCAGGCTTTTCCCCGGCATTCCGACCTTGCGCATGATGCGGCGGATTTCAGTTTCATGGTAGCCCATATTGGCCAGGCGGTAGATATGGCGAGCGCATTCCGCCTGGGACAAGGCGAAAATCACGTCATCATGACCGGATTGCCTCAAGGGTTGCAGAAGACCGTTTCGCGCCCATTCCAGAAGTCTGGATTCATCCACACCCAGCATGAGCGCCAATTCGGGTAGTGAAATCGTGCGGTCGTGTTCCATCCTGCCTCCAAACGTATACGTTGTTTAATATATACGTGCACGTACAGGTAATTAACATGTATGGACACGCCTTGTCAATAGCCGTGATCAGGATCATAATTTTCGCAGGCATTGGGTATGCCCGTTATCTGTGGTATAATCGAAACTTCCTCCTGAACCTGGCGGGTTCGGTGCGGACGCAGGAGCGATACAGATGATGCAACCGGATTTTCTTCCCGCAAACTATGAAGAGAAATGGCAGCGAATCTGGCAGGAAAAAGGACTGCACCGCTGCGACACGTCTCAATCGGAGCGCAAGTATTTCTGCATGGATATGTTCCCATACGCCAGCGGCAGCGGCCTGCATGTAGGGCATCCCCGCGGCTATGTGCTCAGTGATGTGTGGAGCCGCTACATGAAGATCCGCGGTTTCAATGTGCTGCATCCGATGGGATGGGACGCTTTCGGACTTCCCGCGGAAAACGATGCCATCAAAAAGCGGATCAATCCGCGCATCAGCGTGAAAAGCAATATCGAAAAATTCAAGCAGCAGTTGCAGCGCTTCGGATGCATGTACGACTGGGACCGCGAAATCAACACGTCGGATCCGGACTATTACCGCTGGACACAATGGATATTTGTTAAGATGTTCAAGGCGGGGCTCGCCTACCGCCAGATGGTTCCCATCAACTGGTGTGACAGTTGCAAGACCGGTCTGGCCAATGAAGAAGTGATCAACGGCGGTTGTGAACGTTGTGGCAGCCCGGTTGTGCGCCGCGACCTTATGCAGTGGATGCTGCGGATCACGCGCTATGCGGATCGATTGCTCAAGGATCTGGATGACCTGGATTGGCCCGAACGCGTCAAGACCCTGCAGCGCAACTGGATCGGTCGCAGTGAGGGTGCGGAAGTCTTATTCCGCGTTTTCGCCGCGACATCTTCGCGGGATCATGATGTACGCGTGTTTACCACCCGGCCGGATACCCTGTTCGGTGCCACGTATATGGTACTGGCACCGGAGCACCCCCTGGTAGCGGAAATCGCCTCAGAGAAACAGAAAGAAGAGGTCGATTCCTATCGCCTCCAGGCCCGGCTCAAATCGGAACTGCAGCGCAGCGCGCTGGACAAGGAAAAAACCGGGGTTTTTACCGGTGCTTACGCCGTCAATCCGGTAAACAATGAAAAGATTCCGGTCTGGATATCGGACTACGTACTGATGACATACGGTACCGGCGCCATCATGGCTGTCCCGGCTCATGATCAGCGGGATTTCGAGTTCGCAACCCGCTTCAGACTGCCCATCCGCGAAGTGATCTCTTCTCCGTCAGCTGAAAAGAATGCGGATGGTTCCCTGGCGACGGCATACGAAGGCGAAGGCGTCATGGTCAACAGCGGCGAATTCAACGGTGTTTCCAGTATTGACGGACGACGCCGCATCACGGATGAACTCATCCGCCGCGGAATGGGGGAATTCAAGGTCAACTACAAACTCAGGGATTGGGTTTTTTCACGCCAGCGGTATTGGGGCGAACCGATCCCGATTATCCTCTGCCCTCGATGCGGGGAAGTTCCGGTGCCGGAAGCTGAATTGCCCGTACTTCTGCCGGACGTGGAACACTACGAACCAACCGGAACCGGAGAATCCCCACTGGCGGCGATTGATGACTGGGTCAATGTCTCCTGCCCCCAATGCGGGGGTCCGGCCAAACGGGAGACCAATACCATGCCGCAATGGGCGGGCTCATGCTGGTACCATCTGCGCTATATCAGCCCCGCTTGCGACAAGGCCCTGGTGGACCCCGAACTGGAATCGCGCTGGATGCCGGTGGATCAATATGTCGGCGGTATTGAACATGCCATTCTGCACCTGCTTTATGCCCGCTTTTACCAGAAATTCCTTTTCGACATCGGCGCGGTGCGCTGGGAAGAGCCGTACAAGCGTCTTTTCTGTATCGGCATGGTGACCCGCCGCAGCGAAAAAACCGGGCGCATAGAAAAGATGTCCAAGTCCAAGGGCAATGTGGTCAGCCCGGATGATATCATCACCAAATTCGGTACGGATACGCTGCGGATGTACGAACTCTTTATCGGTCCTCCTGAACAGGACAGTGAATGGTCGGATCGGGGCATCATCGGTGTCTACCGATTTCTGAAACGTACATGGGAGCTGGTTATCGCCTGGGTGAATCAGGAATCGCGCCGTGAAGAGGAGAGCGACGCCGTCAAACGCCTGCGCCACCGCATGATCCATGATGTGACCGATCGACTGGAAAGTTTCAAATTCAACACCGCGGTATCGGCCTTCATGGAGTTTTCCAACGCCTTGTCGCTGCAACCGGAAGGTATGGGTCGCGAAACCGTTCAGGACCTGCTGGTATTGTTGACTCCCTTCGTCCCCCATTTCACCTGCGAATTGTGGCAACGTGCGGGTTTTCCCGGTATGGCACTGGATGCTTCCTGGCCGCGTCACGATCCCCGCTTCCTGCTGGACAGCGAAATTGAAATCGGTGTCCAGGTAAAAGGCAAATTTCGCGGCAGCATCATGGTTCCCAAGGATGCCGATGAAAAAGCGGTGCTGGCTCTGGCGCTGAAGGATGCCGCGATCCTCCGCCATGTCGGCGACGGGCCGTTCCGCAAGGTGATTTACATTCCCGGACGGATTCTCAACATCATTCCCTGATATCACGACCGCCGCGGCAGATCCCCAGGACCGCCACCCCGATCAGCGCCACAGCCATGCCCGCCAGTTTCAATATTGAAGGAAAGTGCCTGAATGCGATCAGGTCAAGCACCGTAACCAGCCAGGCGTTGGCCCCGGCTATGGCCGTCACCGGCCCGGCCCGGCCGATGGTCACTCCGCGTTTCAAGGACCACATTCCCGCGCCGAGAATCAATCCGGCGGCCAGCGCGGTCGGTAGCAGGTAGTGCGGTCGCAACTGAAACGGACTCCGGCCGGTTACAGCGAGAACCGCAGCGCCGGCGGCTCCGCATGCGCCCACGGCAAGCCAGATCACCAGCGCCGCGGACATGGAGTTCATCCCCCTGTGACCCAGGGTTTTCAAGGTGAAGTTGGTGATCGCGAAACAGGTCAGGGTGATCAGACCGAAACCCATGCCTTTCAGGGCGTTGCCGCCTTCGCTGGAAAAAGCCATGCCGGCAATTCCCGCCGCGGTCAGCAGGATGCCGAGCCATTGAGCGGAAGCCAGGCGCTCCTGCAGGATCCATAATGCCATCAGGGCAACCAGGACGGCATTTGCGGCGGTTACGGCCGTGATCGGTCCCTTGGAAGCCGGGTCGGTCAGAAAACCGATTTTGAGGCTCAACATTCCCATTGCCAGGAAAAATCCGGCTGCTGCAGCCAAGCGGAAATGGTGGGTGTGGGCTGTGGCCGCTTGCCATAGGGGTTTGCCTGCGGGCAGGAAGCGGAAAAGAATCCCCAGCAGGCCGGTCCCCAGCCAGAGCACCACCGGCGCGATAAGAACGGCCTGGTGCGGATCGGTTGCACGTTCGGCGATCACCCCGAGCAGAAAATTAGTGACGCCAAAGCAGGTGAATGTCAGAAAAGCGTATGCGAGTCCGCTGGGCTCGCCCTTAGAGGGGGATCCATCGCGTTTCATCGCGCTTTTCTCCGGCATATCTCAACATCGCGCATAACCGATCTCCTGAGCCGGTCTTGAAATTTTCGGCCCTGAATGAATGCTGGTACGGAAACGCCGGACAAAGGTTTCACTGGATCTCTCTGCCACTCCAGTCTATAATGGTGACATGACTGCCACCACCCGGCGGATTCCCGGACGCGGGCGCGGTGATCCGTTGCTCGAACCGGGTAAGCTGCCCCCTGAAATCCTGGCATCCATGTTGAAAGGACGGACCGGAGCGTTCGATCCCCGCCTGCGCCTGGGGCCGCGAATCGGTGAAGACGTGGGCGTAGTTGAAAACGGCGATCAATGCCTGGTGTTCAAGACCGATCCGGTCACTTTCGCCAGTGACCGGATCGGCTGGTACGCGGTTCACGTCAATGCCAATGACGTGGCCACCAGCGGCGCGCGGCCGCGCTGGTTTCAGGCCTGCATCCTGCTGCCGCCGGGGCGAACCCGACGCTCCGATGCCGAAGCCGTCTTTGAGCAGATTCACAAGGCTTGCCTTTCGCTGGATGTGGCCATCGTGGGCGGACACACGGAAGTCACGCATGGGCTGGAACAAGCGGTGGTGGTGGGCAGCATGATCGGGGAAGTGGAAACACGCCGGCTGGTCACGACCGGCGGCGCGCGCGAAGGCGACCGCCTTTTGCTGACCAAGGGGATCGTGATCGAAGGAGCCGCGATCTTGGCCAGGGAGCGGTACGCTCAACTCAGGCGCATGGGGATGGCAGCCGCAATCCTGGATCGGGCGGCGGCTTATTTGGATGAACCCGGAATATCGGTCGTTCCGGAAGCCCGCATCGCCGCCGCAATGGGCGCCACTTCCATGCACGATCCTACCGAGGGCGGCTTGCGCGCCGGCATCATGGAGATGGCGCTTGCTTCGGGGCTGGGTGTCCGCGTCGATCGGCGCAGGATCCCGTTGCTGGAGGAATCGCGTCTCTTGTGTCAAGCCCTCGGGCTGGACCCGCTTGGAACCATTACTTCCGGATCCCTGCTTGCAGCCGCAGGAGCAGCAGCAGCGGCCCGCATCTGTTCGGCGTTAAACAAAGCCGGAATCCTGTGCACGGATATCGGCGAGTTCCTGAAAGCCGGCGGCCCTCATGAACTGGTGGACGCCGATGGCTGCCATTCCCTCACCTATTCCACCCGGGATGAAATCACACGGATCTTTTGATCATGATTCATTTATTCCGTGGATCCGCGTCAGCGCAATTCAATTTTTTCAATCCGGTCGTACTGGCAGAGATCAGACAGTAGATCCAGGCCTTTTTCCACCTGGGCGAAAACCGTGTAGCGATGATTCAGATGCGGCGCGGGTGCGTGCGTGATAAAGTACTGGCTGCCTCCCGTGTCTTTCCCGGCCAGAGCCATGCCCACGCGGCCGGCCCGGTCGTACGTCAACTCATTGTACTCGCAGCGTAGCGTATAGCCGGGGCCGCCGGACCCGCTGCCGCTCGGGTCTCCGTCCTGGGTGACAAAACCGGGTACGACACGGTGGATGGTGAGCCCGTCAAAGAACCCGTTCAACGCCAGTTGCATGAACGAAGCGCAGGTCAAAGGGGCCTGCCCGGTGAAGAATCGGCCTTCAAGCGTGCCTTTGGACGTGTGGATCAGAAAGCGATGGTATTTGCTCAGCAGGTTGATTGCGGTCGCGTAGTGGTCCGGTCCGGTTGGGATCGGTTCAGGAGGCGGAAAGCCGAAATCGGCGAGTACGGACGTGAATTTGCCCCTGCCCGCGGCTTCTTCAGCAACGGCCTTCTGATCCACCCCCTGCTTGCGGCTGAGCAGATATTCCAGCGCGTAGGCGGAGTCCGTATCCCGGAATTTTTGCGCGGCTTCAGCGATCGCCGCTACTTCGCCAAAGCGATTTTCCAGAAAGCGGATTATGGCCCGATCGCTCACCCCGGCTGCCAGGATCGCCGTCCTTGCTTCAGCGGGCATGTGCGGCGCAGTTACTTCTGCGTAGGCTTTCCCGCGGGAAAACAATCGTTTGACTGTTTCACCCGGAGTCCGGGGCGCTGCGGCCAGGGCTTCCGCTTCCCAGGGATGCAGAGATTCAATATCCTGCGGCTGCCATTGCGGATCCAGACGCAACATGGCGCGCAATGCTTCCAGGCGTACCAGCGCGCTTTGATCCTGCAAAAGCGGCCGAACAACATCCACCGAACGGGCTTTGCGCAGCGCTGACACGCGTACCTGCCAGGCCGGGTCCGAGAGGAAATGGTCCGGGTCGGAGCAAACCGGGCATCCCTGCTGACGCAACGGCCAGGGCAGGCGCTCCAGTTGCTTTGCGTTGATGAGTCCGTTTATTCCCAATCTCGCGATGGAAACAACGCTTTCTTCGGGATAACGTTCCAAGCAGGCGTTCAGCATGGCCCTGTCGACCCTGGATTTCTGGCGCCACAGATTTGCGGCCAGCGTGCGCTGGAACGGTTTCATTGAGACAGCGGCCTGAAATGCCTGATCGAGGTCAAGGTACATCAGCGTCTCCACCACTTCTTCGCTTGGGGTCAGTTCCAGAAGCCCCCGCAGCACATCTTCCGCGGGAAATTTCGTCTCCGGGAAACGCGCGGCAATCGCCAATGCCCGCGCCACGTTTTCATATTTGCCGAATTGGGCCGCCAGCAATTGCCAGGTCTGGAAACAGGGAACCCGACCGGACGCGATGGCCAGCCTTTGCGCCAGGTCCGGCCGGTCGAAATTGAGGGAAGCGGCCATCTGCAACAACGCGTGCGGGTTGCGTGTATCCTCGGCACGCAGGATTTCCATCATGCCGGGTGAAATGCCGGGGGTTTTTTCGGGTTGCGGGATCGCTGTTCGCGATGACGCGCACCCGACGAGCACAACCAGCAGAAAAAACCAGTTCATCAAGTGGTTCATTTCTTCTCCTCATTCCAACCAAAACGCCCGGAGACGCTCCATACAATTCCGATCCGCGGGATCCCGTCAACGGCCGCATGGGTGTGCGTTGACATCCGCGGCCAGGGGGATCAGGCTGTGGCTCACCCCCAGTTCCAGCCGGGACGCATTCAAAGGAGAAGCAAGGCGGTGGAAACGAAAGCGGTCCAGCTTGTCTGCGTCCGCCAGGATCCTGGCCTCAATACGGGGATTCCGCCAGACAAAGCGCTCGGATTTGCAATGGTAGCGGATGCAGTTGCGCAAGAGTTCAGAATCGCATTCAATGCCCCTGAGGCGGCAGAATTCAACGGCCAGTTCCGCTGAACGATCGGCATGTTCCGGATCGATTCCGTCGTTTTCCCTGCCGCAATCATGAAGCAAAGCGGCAATTGTGAGCAGGCGCTCGTTTACGGGATCCGTAACCCATTGGTCGCGGATCGAGGCCGCGATCAAATGGCTGAACAAAAGCACGCGCCGGGCATGGGTGGAACCGTGGACACCGGGGCGCAGACGGTTGAATGGCGGATTGCTCTCGATCGTTTGAATCAGGGCGGGCAATCCCGTCAGGGAATCCTGCACCGATAAATCAGGAGGGATGATGACATTGCGTCCGGGCACGGCTGAATTATACGCCCCTCCCGGAACGCGATCAACACTTCCGGGAGGGGCGTAACCGGGGGAGATTCAACAAATCAGATACTTGCGGCGGTTTTCTTTTCTATCCGGATGCGTGTTCGGTCCCGGGGCAGGCGCCGGATAAAATCACGTTCCATCCTTTCGCCCCCGTGGGGCGGAAATTGCAGGCGCAAATCTCTCAACTCCCGCAGCATGGGGAAAAACCCGCCTTCCCCATCGCCGTTTCTGAACCAGCGGAAGTGAGCATTTCCCTCCCATTCTCTTTTTCCAATGGTGATATTGACGCTTTTGTCCTTACCTTTGTGCCGGATCAGTGCGGAAACTTCCTGACCGCATTTCAATTGGCTGAGGATGCGGTAGACGTCCTGTGGTTCTTTGACCCGTTCCTGATCCAGTTGCAGAATCACATCTCCCGGGCGAATGCCGCCTTTGGCTGCGGGGCCGTCTTCATCCACGTCCAGAACCAGAACACCTTGTTCCGCTTTCACGGAAAAATAAGCGGCCAGGTCGTCGTCCATGCCGTGCAGACGGACTCCCAGCCATGGACGCGGTTCCAGGCGCATTGCCCCTCCCCTGCCGAAACGGGTTTGCGGCGGTTGCGGACCGCTTGTCTCCCTTTCACCGAGTTGCACCTGGAGCTTTTTTTCCTTGCCTTCTTCCCGATAAAGCATCAGCCACACCTTGTCACCCGGCTTGTGTTTGCGTATCTGCTCAATCAGATCCCGCGGCGACAGAACATCCTGGTTGTCGATCGAGAGAATTGCATCATCTTTGCGGATGCCGGCCTTTTCAGCGGCGGATTCTTTTTCAACTTCAACCACCCTGACGCCATGGGTGATACCGAGGCTCTTTTTCTGCGCGTGTTCGATAAACTGGACGACCACACCCAGAAAAGCGCGTTCATCCTCTTCCGCCGCCGGACCCATCGATCCCCATGCCGGCAAAACGATTCCCCAGATCAGGGATACGGCCCATACGGAAAGCTTCCTGAAAACGGCTGGTTTTTTCATTTTCACCTCCTGACTACGCGCTCAATCACGTTTCACCTACATAGACAAGCGAAAGAGGCGATGAGATTCAAGCTTTTTTCGTCAATTTCACATGCGATCGCTTTATGCTACACTCGAATCAGGTGAATCAAATGTACGTCAACCGCTGGATCGACATAGACGAACGCTGGCTGGATGAACATTTCATCCGGGCTTCGGGACCCGGAGGCCAGAATGTCAACCGCGTGGCCACAGCGGTACAATTGCGTTTTGACCTGGCCTCCTGCGCGGACCTGACCGACGAGGTGAAACACCGGCTGCAGCGCATCGCATCCGGTCGCATCTCCGCAAACGGCATACTGATAATCGACGCGCGGCGTTTCCGCACCCAGCATGCCAACCGCATGGATGCGCGCAAACGCCTGCGGGAATTGATTCTGCAAGCCATGATTTCTCCCAGACAGCGGCGAAGAACCCGGCCTTCCCCATCCGCGGATCGCCGGCGGCTGGAGGAAAAATCCCGGCGCAAGCAGATCAAGCAGAACCGTCAGCGCGTTTCGGTCTCGCATACGGATTGAAAACGCCTGTCGACCGCCGCAACCGCCCTTTCCGGTTTATCCTTTTCCGCAGGGAGAGATGGAGTCGTGCTCAGGCCAGACACCGTGGATGTGCAAACAGCGGATGACATTTTCTTCCCAATTGCGGTTGGAGGCCGGGCTGGCCGGGCTGGGGTGGAGGATCCCCACCACACCGATCGTGCGGGTCGACAACGCTGCGGATGCACGTTTCTCGGCGAACCTTCCCACTCCGACGATCCATTGCGGTCGCAGGACCTTTGCCATTGCATCGAGATGGGCGTCACAAACCGGAAACAGCAACCTGCGGTCGGCAAGCGAAAGCTTGTCCGGGGTGAGATTGCGCCCGTCCTGATCGAAAAACAGCAAAGGGCAGTAATTGGCCACAAAATGGTCCTGAAAAAAACACTCGGGGCGTTTGAACAAACGTGAAAAAAGGTCCCATAAACGGCGTCCGCTGACTTCGGAGCGAGAGCAGTCAAATCCCGACACGGGGCGTCTGGGATGGAGGACCGCAGGTTGATCAACCCGGCCCCCGATTCCCAGCCAGGCGGTAACCCGGGAAACTTCGCCGAAGGGGACACCGGTTTGTCCCATACCCCAGGGCCCCGGGTTCATGCCCAGGAAAACCACGCGCTTGGGTCCGCTGCCATACCGCTCCAGGTAGGCATGAAAGGGCTTGCGGGCGTATTCAAGCGGGTTGTACACTACGGATACCGGGGGTTGAAACCGGATTTGCGATACAGCTTCACTCAATTCAGCTGAAATGCTTTGCAGCGCATTGGGTGAAGTTGCCGAGTATGCTCCGGTATTCATGGATTCAGTAGCGCGTTTTTTTCTGGTGAGCTTCCGCCGCGATCCGCTCGCAGATGATTTCCGCCAGCCTCCGGGCTCCACGTGAGGACAAGTGGCTGTTTCCGCTCCCCCATCCCCCGTCATTGAAACAATCGGCATTCTGAATGTCAAATGCACTCGGGTCGTGAAAATTCATGCATGTCACATGTTCGAAACGGTCACACAAATCCTGGATATCCTGATAATAACGCTTGCGCCCGTGAAGGGTATGGTACGTGCCGATGTAATCCGGCAGGATCACCATAAAAACTTTTACGCCGTCCTGCTGAAACATGTCCAGGAGGCGCACGAGGTATTCCCCTTCAATTCCGGGAAAAGGTGTGTACGGAATGCGCCGGAAACGGGGCGGCTGAAAACTGCGGACCCGGCTTTCCGACTGGCCGAGATAGGTTGAGATGGTTCCGGACTGAACCCGTGAATCTGTGTGGCTGGAAATGAAATCCTGCATGAAACGTTCGATTTCGGGTTTCGCCGCCGCCAGCCAGGAAATATCGGCTATCAGGTTCCCGGAAGAAAACCGTGGCAGCGGGAAACGGGAAATCCCCGGATCGTCTACAAATAGTTTCTGCATCAGAAGGTTCCAGGACTGAATGCTGAAGAGGTGAAAATTAACTTCGTACAGCACTAGAGCGGGAGGCTTCGAAATCCGGCGGTAGCGGGAATAGAAATGATAATTGTATTTGGGATATTTGACCTTCAGGCTGACCTGCAGGGGTCTGCGCTTCAGGAGTTCATGAAAGTGAATCGGCAGCAACGCTTTGCAGCTGCGGGAAGACCCCATGATCAGCATGTCGTAATCGTTTCGCCGCAAATTCGTAAGCAATGGGTCCTGTCCGCGTTCATTGTGCTGATACCATTGAAAAGCGGTTTCTCGAATTCCCAGGAAAAACAGGTGGTCCAGCAAGAGAAAACAGAGCAATCCGAATACGCACCATGCGGCGAAGTGCATGACCCGGTCCGGACTGGATTTTTGCTTATCGGGATTCAATTCTTCTGCATCATAACCAACACGGGCCGTGGAATCAAGACATGACGGGGTCAGCTTTTTCCGTATCGCTGCATTGCAAAGCGTTTCCGGCTGAGCTAGAATCGATAAGCGGGGTTCGCGACTGCAAGTGGTTGCCGCGGATCATTTTACGGAAGGGGGCATGATTTTCCGCAAAAGGTTTTCTTCCGGGGCGTTGGCCCTGTTTGTGTTTTCATGCCTGGTTTCCGTCACCGCTCCGGCGCGGCTGGATCATCTCTCCACCGGCCCTGACCTTGTCGAACTCGAAAACGATTTACAGACGGCGAGCGGGGAAAAACGGTTACGGATCCTGTTGCAATTATCTGAATTCCATCTTTCACGCGATCCGGGACGGGTCAATGATTATGCGTCCCGGGCCCTGGAACTGGCGCGGAGCTTCGGCAATCATCCTGCAATGGCGAAAGCACTGGTCCAGCGAGCGGCGGGATACCTCCAGGCGGGCGACCTGGTCAACGCCGAAAAGGACTACCGGGAAGGCCTGCGCATCAGCGAGAGCGAGAACCACCAAGGCTTGATCGGAGCCGCCCTGAACGGGATTGCCGCCGTGGCGCTCAACCGTGGCGATTCCACCCATGCGCTGGCCAATTTCCAGCGCGCGATCCGTCATGTGAAGAGCAGCGGAGACCGCAGCCGCCTGGCCGGAATTTACAACAACATCTCGCTGATTCACTACCGCAGCGGCGAGTTGCGCAAAGCCCTGGATTTCATGCTCAGGTCCCTGCGAATCTACGAAGAAATCAATCATATCCCCGGCATCGGGATCGCTTTGAACAGCATCGGTAACGTCTACAATCGCCTGGATGACCCCGACCAGGCTTTATCTCATTTTCATCGCGCCCTGAAAATCGCGCATGAATGCGACAACCGGCAACTGGCTGTTGTCTGCCGCGTCAATATTGCGGAAATTCAGAAAGAACGCAGCCATTACCGCCAAGCGCTGGCCACCTTCAAGGAGGCGTATGCCGATGCGCGCAGACTCGGCAGCATGGATTATCAGGCGGTCTGTCTCAACAATATCGGAGATGTTTATCACCGCCTGGGCATGCTGGATAAAGCGTTGCACAATTACCGTGATTCCCTGCATCTGTTCGAACGCATGGATGCCAAGCCGCGCATGGCGGTTTCCCATCTGAATCTGGGCAATGTCTACCTGGACATGAAAAAAACGGATTTGTCCGAAACCCACCTGAAACTCGCGGTAAAGCTGGCGGCGGAAACCGAATCCCGATCCCTGCAAAAGGATGCGCTCTGGAGCCTGATCCGCCTGTATGAAAGCCGCGAAGACCTGATAAACGCGCTGGAGCGCTATCGCGAGTATACAACCCTGCAGGCGCAATTGTTCTCCCGGGAGAACTACGTTCGCTTATCCGCACTGCAGGCCAAGTATGAATCGGAACAGCGGCTCAGAGAAGCCGAGAGCAGAACAAACCGGAGCAGAATCGCTCAACTGGACCGGAAGCGGCGCACATTGGTCAGCCTCTTTTTGGCTACCCTGCTGATCCTCGGTGCCATGATCATGTTGTTTTTATACCGCCGCTACCGTTTGCGTATCCGCACGGAAACGGAACTGCGCGAGGCCTACGCACGCATGGAACGCATGGCGCGTTATGACAACCTGACCCGGTTGTATAACCGGCACACGATCCTGGAGCGGATCGATATCGAGATGGTGCGCATGGGACGCACCTGGCGTCCCTTCTGCCTGATCATGCTGGACGTGGACGATTTCAAGCACGTAAACGACACCTATGGACACGATTGCGGCGACCAGATGCTGCGTCACCTCTCTTCACTGGTCCGCAACCAGTTGCGGCGGGCCGACGTGGCGGCGCGTTGGGGAGGTGACGAGATCCTGATCATGCTGCCGGAAACCGACATGGATGGCGGTGCGGTCCTGGCTGCGAAACTGCTCTCGCTGGTGGCGGAAACTCCCCTGGAATACGGTGATCGGACGGTCTTTCTGACCGTGACCATGGGGATCAGCGTCTACAATCGCCCCGGACCGGTCAGTGAGTGCATCCGCGGGGCGGACCGGGCGATGTACGCGGGAAAAGCCATGGGCAAGAACGTGGTGGTCCGCCTCGATCAAATCGAAACCGCTGACGCTTCCCCCGCGGCTGATGCCGGTCCCCGCGG
>OBLN01000434.1_pt1 | contig 15173 bp, 15 predicted proteins | sample 1519301 | NCBI WGS metagenome assembly OBLN01 (sample SAMEA2452533, study PRJEB22499) | sediment metagenome | reverse complement strand
CAGAAATTATTCTTCAATTTCTCAGTCAGCTTGATGTTCTCTGAATAATCAACCGGTACATCCAGCAGCCAGACACCGCCGGCATTCAATGCTTCAGCGAGCTTTGGCTTCAGTTCTTCCGCTCTTTCGATCTTCACACCATTTGCACCGAAGCTTTTGGCCAGCATTACAAAGTCAGGATTTGTAAAATCAATGCCTATGGTCTCGTTGAAAGTTTTCTTCTCGTGCCATTCGATAAGGCCGTATTTTGAATCATTGAATATGATAACAGCAAAATTACATCCAAGTCTCACAGCAGTTTCAAGATCCTGGAGGTTCATGAGGAAACCGCCATCTCCTGAAATCACAACAACTTTCTTTTCAGGTTTGATCAAACTTGCTGCGATGGCACCGGGGAGTGCAAATCCCATAGTTGCGAGTCCATTGGACATGAAAACAGTGTTGGGTTCATATGCAGGGAAAAGCCTTCCAACCCATAATTTATGAGCACCGACATCGCTTATCAGCAGGTCCCCTCTGTCTATAGATTCTCTGACATCATAGATTATCCTCTGCGGTTTCATGGGGAATGACAGATCTTCCATGTAGTCCTCGATTTCCGCTTTCATTCTTGAGCGGACTTTAGAGAATCTGGGTGGCATCTCTATTTTAAAATCACATTGTTGTCTCAGGTTGAAAAGTGCCTGCTTTATGCTACCTATAAGCAGAATGTCCGGCATATAGCTCTCATCTATTTCCGGGTGGTCAGTATGGATGTGTATTATCTTCTTTGACTTTTCAGGGTTCCAGAATTTTGGGCTGTACTCCACATAATCGTATCCTATGCAGATAACAAGGTCAGCCATTTCAAATCCGCACATGATGTGGTCATGGTCTTTGATGCCCATTGAACCAAGATAGTGTTCATCATCGGCAGCTACAGCACCTTTTCCCATGAATGTTGTTACCACCGGAACACCCGTAAATTCGACAAGTTTCCTCAATTCAGTTGAGGCTTCTTCCCTGAATATCCCGTTTCCTGCAAGAATAATAGGCATTGAGCTCTCTTTTATCATATCCGCAGCCTTTTTGAGTTCCCTTTCATCAAGAAGACTGATGTGTGGATAGGTCTTTTTGGAGATCGGCTCTTTCGTAGTTTCTTCCTTTGCCACATCTTCCGGAAGTTCTATGTGTGTTGCTCCCGGACGGTCCGTAGCAATTTCAAAGGCTTTGTGAACGATCTCAGGAATAAAATCAGGTTTCATTACCTTTGAATTCCATGTTGTGAACTGTTTGAAGGCAGTCACGATATCGATATACTGGTGCGACTCCTTATGTGTCTTTTCAAGTGCAGACTGGCCTGTGATGGCTACAAGAGGTGCCCTGTCAAGTTGTGCATCGGCAACGCCTGTGATAAGGTTCGTGGCTCCGGGTCCCAGTGTTGCAAGGCATACTCCGGGTCTGTGTGTTATCCTTCCATATACATCTGCCATAAAAGCGGCACTCTGTTCATGTCTTGTGGGGATGAATCTGATCCTGGATCTCAGGAGGGAATCTGTAAGGTCGATGGTCTCTTCCCCCGGTACGCCGAATATATATTCAACACCTTCATTTTCAAGACACTTTACAAAGAGGTCGCTACCTTTCATCTTAATACACCTTCATGGATTTGACAGTCATGAACTCCAGCATTCCGACACGGTATAGCTCTCTTCCAACACCGCTTTTCTTCATACCTCCAAATGGGAGCCGCGGGTCAGAGCCTACAATATTATTTATTGATATCATTCCGCATTCTATATACCTTGTCATTCTCATGGCCTTTTCAGTTTCCCTGCTCCAGATACTGGCACCCAGCCCGAACTCTGTGCTGTTAGCTATTTTGATAGCATCTTCCTCATTTTTGAAGCTAATTATGGGTGCTACCGGTCCGAAAGTCTCATCCCGGACAACAGGAGCATCTTTGTTTATATCATTGAGAATTGTTGGCGTGTAGAATAAGCCTTCTCCCTCTTTCGGACCACCTTCAAGCAGTACGTTTGCTCCCATTTTCAGGGTTTGAGCTACCTGCTGGCTCAGGAGTTCTCTCTGTTTTTCATTTGCCATGGGTCCCATATCGGTCTTAGGGTCCATTGGATCGCCTATGTTGAGATCATTTGTATTCTCTATGAACAGGTCTGTGAAATCATCTACAATCTTTTCATCAACCAGTAAACGTTTGGCTGCAATACAGCTTTGTCCACAGTTCTGGAACCGACCTGATACCGCTGCTTTTGCCACTTTTTCGATATCTGCATCTTCCAGAACAATTAAAGGATCGCTGCCACCAAGCTCAAGAACGAACTTTTTGATGTTCCTTCCTGCGGTTTCTGCTACCTTTTCTCCTGCTGGGCGGCTGCCGGTGAAAGAAACAGCATTTATTTCATCTCTGGCTATTAGTGAGGATGCTGTAGGTCCATCCACAAGGAGTGTCTGGTACACCCCTTCAGGAAATCCTGCTTCGATAAAGATATTCTCAAGTTCAAGGGCACACATTGGTACATTACTTGCATGCTTTAAAAGTACTGTATTTCCACCTGCAAGAGCAGGTATTCCAAATCTCAAAGCCTGCCAGAAAGGAAAATTCCATGGCATGATACTCAGGACAGTGCCCACAGGTTCATAGACAAAACCGGATGTTTCGGCATCGGTTTCTACAAATTCAGCCGCAAGGAACTTATCTGCATTCTCAGCGAAATAATCACAGGTCCATGCGCATTTCTGTATTTCTGCAAGGGACTCTTTGATCGGTTTACCCATTTCCTTTGTGATGATCTCTGCAAGTTCCTCTTCCCTGTCCCTCAGAACTTCAGCCACACATTCAATGGAAAACGTTCTTTCAACAATAAGTTCTTTTTTCCATTCACCAAATGCCTTTCTTGAGTCTTTTATCTTCTGATCGACCACTTGCTGAGAATAGAGATCGAATTCTCCATTCAATTCCCCGGTTGCAGGATTTACAGAACTTATTTTCACCAATTTGAATTCCCCTTTGCACCTTAATACGTAATATAGGAATTTGCACTCCTTTCTTCTATTTAATAGTTGATATGATATATAATTGATTTAAATTTCCTCATAAAAAGTATAATAAAAAATAAAGAGAACAAAAAAGAAGAATTTGAAAATCATGAAGTGGTTGTAATTTTCACATCATCTTTATAGCTTTGATATTCATGAACTCATAGAACCCATGTTTTGAAAGCTCTCTTCCCATCCCGCTTTTCTTCACTCCGCCAAAGGGCAGGCAGGCTTGTGGTGTGCAGAATGAGTTGATCCCAACCATTCCGGTTTCAAGTTCAGAAGCGATTCTCATAGCCCTGTTACGGTCCTGGCTCCATACACTGGCACCCAGTCCGAACTCGGAATCGTTTGCAAGTTCAATGGCCTCGTTCTCATCCTTAACGGTAATTATCGGTGCCACAGGTCCGAATGTCTCTTCCCTCATGGCCCTCATATCCATGCTCACATCACCGAGAACGCTTGGTGAATACATGTACCCCTCACTTTCCATCCTTCCTCCGGGAATGAGGACTTTAGCACCCTTTGATATCGCATCATTGACCTGGTTTTCCAGTATCTTCACCTGCTCTTCCCTGACCATTGGACCGATATCCGTGTCAGGGTCCATTGGGTCGCCGACATTCAGGTTCTCAGTTCCTTCAACAAACCGTTCCGTGAACTCTTCTGCTACGTCTTCCATTACTATGAAACGCTTTGCTGCTATGCATGTCTGTCCCGTGTTGATGAATCGGCTTGGGACACCGACCTTTGCAGCCATTTTCACATCGGCATCATCAAGAATTATGAAAGGATCACTGCCACCGAGTTCCAGCACGAACTTCTTCATGTTATGGGCTGCAAGCTCTGCAACCTTCTGTCCGGCATCGTATCCTCCTGTGAAGGACACGGCTTTCACTTCGTCCCTTGAGATAAGTGAGGATGCAGTCTTTCCGTCGATGAGCATGGTTTGGAAGACACCTTCAGGAAATCCGGCTTCAATGAAGATATTCTCAATTTCAAGTGCGCACATGGGCACATAACCGGAGTGTTTGAGAAGCATGACATTCCCGCCTGCCAGTACATGTGCTGCGGCGCTGAGCACCTGCCAGAATGGGAAGTTCCAGGGTTTGATCGCGAGCACGGTTCCCATTGGTTCGTAATGTATCATGGAATCGCATGAGTTCTCTTCCGCAGGCTCAGGTTCAAGCATCTTCTCCGCATTATCTGCAAAATAGTCGAACATGGTGGCACATTTTACAACTTCAGGAACAGCCTGCTTCATGACCTTTCCCATTTCGGTAGTGATGAGTTTACCATACTGCTGCTTGTTCTTTCGTAACAGGTCGGCAAAATTCCTCAGAAGCTCGTTACGTTCTGAAACATCAGTTCTTTTCCATTCCCTGAAAGTCTCAGCAGATTTTTTGAGCATCTGATCTACCTGCTCGTCAGTATGCATTTCTACTTCACCGATGACTTTTCCTGTTGCAGGGTTGATGGATGAGATGGTGGTCATGATAATTCCTCGAAATCAATGATATAATTGAAATGTCCCATATTTGGTATTATTGATTGATCTGAAAGTGAGAGTTGTTCCCGATTGGCCGTTTATCTCATGGCAATCTGCACAACCGTAGGGTACTTTTTCATGATCGCATAGGCTATGGACTTTCCTACCCAGAGCTTTCCCTGCTGCATCCGGCGCATATTACTCATATCTCCAAGTATCTGTAATGCTTCAAGAGCCTGTGGATCGTTAAGGTAACAACTATCCGGAACCTTTGTGTCTGAAAAGAAAAGGACAGGCAGCTTTAGTTTTCCATGAAGGTCCTGAGGCAGTTCTTCGCCGATAGTCTGCAATACACTTCTGTCAAAGGTGTGCTCTTTCCCTGATTTTGTCCTTGAAACTGGTCTTTCTTCTGCCAGGAGCTGAGCAAGGCTCTTGCGCTCTGAAACGATACCGTCGTTCAGTTTTCCCATTTCCAGTCTCATCCACCGCGTGAAGATGGAGTCATCGGTCATTGGATGTCTTCCGGACATATTCGCACTTCTCTATAAATGTGGGGAATATTGTTTTATTCCCAATGTTACTTTATACTCTTTTTCTTAAAATGCTTTCATGTTGGAGTGTAAGTAATTCGATCTAAACAGAAGCTTCATTCTTATTTTCTTCAGGGTTAACGATTTAAACTTTGTGAACGAGTAATATTTATGGATGCTCTTAAGGTTTTGAAGGAGCATGAGAACGTTATCAAAGAACGTTTTGGTGTAAGGAAAATAGGTCTTTTTGGCTCATTTGCCAGAGGTGAAGCAAGTGACAAAAGCGATGTAGATGTGCTTGTGGAGTTTACCGAGGGTGAAAAGACATTTGATAACTTCATGGAACTGAAATTTTATCTAGAAGAGCTTTTTGAAAGAGATGTCGATCTTGTAATTGAGACAGCTATCAAGCCAAGATTGAAGAATTATATCATGAGGGAAGCTGTTTATGCCTAAGGACTACTATGTTTTTTTCGATGACATGCTCGTTGCCATTGATAAAATAAAAAAGTATGTAGATTCTTTATCCTATGAGCATTTTTCAGCGGATGAAATGAGAATTGATGCTGTATTGAGAAATCTTGAGATAATAGGTGAAGCAGCTGGTAATATTCCATTAGAGGTAAGAGAAAAGTATCCTCAAATTCAGTGGAAAAAGATTGTAGGGCTAAGGAATATTATAATTCGCGAGTATTTCGGAGTTGACATGGAAATTGTCTGGGATATAATTGAGAATAACCTTGGTAATCTAAGAAATGATGTTCAGAAAGCTCTGCTTGAGTGCAGAGATTATTGATCTTAAATCTGGCAGGGTTATTATGAATCATTTGTCTTCTGTTTTTGAAAACTCAATCCGAAAAGTAAAGGCGGAAGTTCTTGAAGCTTTTCAGAACGAGGATGTCAGGATAGTTCTTTTCGGTTCGAGGGCAAGGGGAAACGCCCACTGTACTTCTGATATTGATATTGGCGTTCTGCCACTGGGAAAGTACGACAGAAAAAAGTTAACTGCCCTGAGGGCAAAATTCGAGGAGATGAACATTCCTTATACCGTGGACCTGGTGGACCTTTCTACCGTTTCCGGGGAATTCAGACAGAAAGTGCTTGGTGAGGGTGAGGTATGGAAAGAGAGTACAAACTGCAAATGAAAGCAAGGGTTGCAAAAAGAGCTCTTGGTACCCTGAAGGAAATAATGGATGAACCATATTCCGTTATAATCAGGGATGCTGCAATCCAGCGTTTTGAGTACACCTTCGAAGCCATCTGGAAACTCATAAAGGAATACCTTATCGAAAGAGAGGGTATCGTATGCAATTCTCCAAAATCATGCTTCCGGGAAGCTTTCAAAATGCATCTCATAAATGAGGATGAAAGCATGCAGGCGTTGTATATGACCGATGACAGGAACATGACAACCCACACATATCATGAGGATGTGGCAGAGGAGATATACAAGGAACTTGCAGGATACTACAGTCTGATGGACAGGCTATACTCGAACATCGTCAGGGATTCTGGGTTGGATTGATTCCCTGTTTTCTGTTGACCTGTATTTTGTTGTCATATCAACTCATCAAGGTGGTCGTACCTGAGTTTATAATAAGTTCCCCGTCCCGTTCTTCCCACCTGGACGAATATCTTCTTCTTAACCAGTTCCTGAAGGTCTCTTTTTGAAGTTGAAACACCCAGATCGCACAGTTTCTGGTATTCCTGATTCGTGATCTTTCCCATCTCACGTGCAAATTTGATACCTTTGACCTGCCGGTCTTTCAGTCCTATCTGCATGTATTTTCCCACGGTCCCGTAGTCACGACTTATGTTCAGCACAGCATTCTCAACCCTTGAGACCTTCAATGCAAGACCGTAGAGATAATACTCCAGCCATTCGTTGATATCAGGTCTGTTTCCATTGCTGCCTTCAAGTCCCTCGAAATAGTTCCTTTTTCTCTGGTTGAAGAACTCTTCAATGGTGAACAGTTTCTTCGCTTCCCTGAAATTATTTCCCAGAATGTAGGAAGCAATACTCATGGCAATGGTACCGCTGGCGCTTTCAAAGGGATGCATGCGATAAAGCTCATAGTGCACGATCCCTGCCATTAATGCCGGTAGAACATCGGTCGTCTCGTCACTATAGATCCAGTCGATAAGGTCCCGGACACAATACCTGACCCTTTCAGGTTCCATGAAGCCCTCAGCGACAGTTGTCCGATACCTGCCAATCTCATCATCAGGGACAATTCCCTTCATGGCTATTTTGTGAAGTGTGAGTATCATATCCTCGGATATATCCTCATTTTCAATGTTCTGGAGGTACTCATTCAGTTCCAGAAAATTAAGGACCTGTTTCTTGTCTGTCTCATCCCCAAATATATCCTGTCCGTTAACGAGTTTTGTAACCTGCCTGATGGAAAGCCCATTCTCCTCCAGGCTTGTAGCATGATAGGCTAGTCTGAAAAGGTTGTTTATCTGCAGTCTTCTTTCCCATTCAGGAGGCACGTGTGTGTTGAGAATTATCTCCCTGGCTGCCTGTATCCTTGCAAGCAGGCGTACTATCCTGTCATTATAATGGAAATCCGGCTGGTACATATCTCAATTATTCTCCGGAAGGTCATTAACCCGATTATCTATTATCTGTTCCGGTCAACGTATTTCGATATACCTGACTGGCTAAATATAAATTCTTTAAATGCGACTTATAAGTATGGATGATCTGAACACTACAGCAGAGAAAATAAGGACAATGGATATCAGGGGCGCAGGAAGGATTGCAGTTGCAGCATCAGCCGCACTAAGGGATTATGCAGTGTCGCTGAAATCCCTGTCTTTAAGTGAGTTCAATGTCAGGATCGAAGAGGCTGCAAAGACACTGGTAGATACCAGACCGACTGCTGTATCTCTTCCTAATGCTGTTGCTCTTACAAAGAGACACAATGCTACAAATGTCTATGATGCCATTGATGAAATATCGAAAAATGCAGAGAAATTCATAACAAACGCAGGGGAAGCATTGGAAAAAATTGGAAGGATAGGTGCCTCACGGATTCACGATGGTGATATCATCATGACCCACTGTAATTCCCATGCAGCACTTTCTATTATCAAAACAGCCTTTGACCAGGGCAAGGATATATCAGTCATCGCCACAGAATCCAGACCCAGAAGGCAGGGTCTGATCACCATAAGGGAATTGAACGATCATGGTATTCCAACAACTCTTATTGTGGATTCTGCTGTCAGGCTGACCATGAAAGAGGTTGATCTCGTGGTGGTAGGTGCCGATTCAATTTCAGTTAACGGTGCTCTCATTAACAAGATAGGCACTTCCCAGCTTGCAATGGCAGCACAGGAAGCCCGCAGGAATGTCATTGTTGCTGCGGAAACATACAAATTCAGCCCCCGCACCCTTCTTGGAGAAATGGTTGAGATAGAGGACCGTTCCAGTGATGAGGTAATAGATGCTGAGATTCTCAGGGAGCTTCCAAATGTCAAGGTCAAAAATCCTGCATTTGATGTTACTCCTGCAGAATATATCGACCTCATAATCACTGAAGTCGGAGCTTTCCCGCCATCTATGGCTTTTACTGTAATAAAGGACTATCTGGGACTTGAGCTGGCAGTTTAAGTTTAAGGAATTTGAACCGGAATCTCAGGGTATCAATCCTTCCAGTTACACCATTTTAGCAGATCAGGGTCATGTTCATCGTTAGATGCAAAATAAACTGCACATCTGAAAACATAAAGCATGCACCTGTCAACATGCATGCCCTGAAAGTCAAATAACTGCTGGTAGAGTTCTTCAGGGTCTCTGTCCTTTAGGTCTGCTATATTGTGAATATCGAGGTTCCAGAGATCATGTGCAATCGTTTTTCCCACTCCCAGGATCTGCATAAGCTCTTTAATCACTGTTTTATAGGTTGGGGAGGTTGAAGACATTTCACCTCTCATTTTTTACCTACCGTTGCAACATATATGACAAACTCATTCTCTCCATCAATCCTGATTGCAGGATTTATTTCCTCATCAAGGAATGCTGCAATGGCACAAACTCCACAGCCCACCGACTCCGCACTCAGGTAGAGATTCTGGCATGTGTGTCCTGCGTCCAGATGCAGATACCTGTAGCCTCTCTGCCCGTATCTCCACTCCATCCTGTAAGGCACTGCTGTCCATATGAATGTCGCAGCACTGGTCTTTACAAATGACTGGTCAAGACATCCGCGTTTGATCTTGTCCGCGATGTTCTTTTCCATGTCTATCTCTACGAGTTTGTGCTCAATGGGAAGAAACCTGTACAGTCCTTTTTCCAGTCCTTTCACATTGTTTGCAAGTATATAGGTCTCAAGCGCATGCCTGGCTCCCGCAGAGGGTACTGTCCTGAATGTGACAACATCCCTGACAACTTCTTTTACTCCCTGTGTGCACCAGAGCAGGTATGAGAGTTCTTCAATAGAAAGTGGCTCAGAGCTGTAGTTCCTGATGCTCGTTCTCTTCTCGATAGCCTGTCTCAGGTCAATATCCCTTACATGTATATCTCTTGGTTGAGGTAGGTCTGTGATCTTTCCGGTATCCGTCTCTCCCAGTTCCAGAGCCGGCTGGGGATAACCAGCTGCCTGGTCTGACATGTCAAGATACCTGTACTGCGTTTTTTCCATGAACTCTTTGCCTGTTCCACTCATGATGATAACCCCGCAATTTCCTTAAAAGAGATTCTTCATTTGTTCTTTATACTTCTTGTCCTTACAACGACAAAAGAACCTCTTGAGAAACCTTCCTCCGGTTTTTCTATAACCTTGATGTCAGGCAGGGGTTTGAACAGGGTTTGCCTGATACCAGGTTCATGGAAACCATATTCTTCAAGTCTGTTTATGAGTTGATTGGCCGAACAGAAACTGGCATTCCCGTAAAAACCTCCCTCATGTGTTCTCTTCTGGTATTCTTTACCAAGAGGACTATTACGGTCAATGAACGCGATAATAAGTTTTCCTCCGGGCACAAGTACGCGGGATATTTCCCCGAGTGTCTTTTCCACATCTACAAAAAAAAGTGATGTGGCCATCAGTATAAGTTCGAAAGATGAACTTTTCAGGGGTAAATTCTCTGCAATTCCTTTTATTACCCCGATACCACGTTTTTCTGCAATTTCCAGCATCTTTCCCGAAGGATCAAGCCCATAACTTACACCCAGGGCAGATGCGAACCTGCCTGTACCTACTCCTATCTCAAGGCTTTTTTCGGGAACATCCGAAGGAATCAATTCTTTTATGGCTTCCAGTTCGGATTCGTAGACAGTTAAGTGTTTCTCATACCAGTTGTCATATTTTTCTGCATGGATATCGAAAGGGCTTTTTTTCATGGGCAACGCTATTTTTCCTTTGTATGTTGTTTGAGTTAAATTTGGCAGAAGAAAATATAAAGCGTTTGCCAACTCTCTTCCAAATATGAATACCCGATGCCAATGGGCTGAAATGAACGAAATTGAAACCGAGTATCATGACACAGAGTGGGGTGTACCTGAGCATGATGACCGAAAGTTGTTCGAGTTCCTGATACTTGAAGGGGCACAGGCCGGGCTTAGCTGGAATACGATCCTTAAAAGAAGGGAGAACTACAGGAAAGCCTTCGATGACTTTGACTACAACGTAGTTGCCGGCTATAATGAAGAGAAAATAGAAGAGCTTCTACAGGACAGCGGTATCATCAGGAATAAACTGAAGGTGCGTTCCGCAGTTGGCAATGCAAAGGCGTTCATTGAGATAAGGAATGAGTTCGGCTCATTTGACAATTACCTTCGCAGCTTCTTAAAAGATGGGAAAACAATACAGAATTCATGGAATTCAATGTCAGAGATCCCTGGAAAGACTGAATTATCCGAAAAGATAAGCAAGGATATGAAGAAAAGAGGCTTCAATTTTGTGGGTCCCACGATAATCTATGCCTTCATGCAGGCTGTGGGAATGGTCAATGACCATGTTTTGGATTGTTTCAGATACAAGGAATGCAGCAAGATGGAATGAGCAGTTCAAAGCATTTTAAAGTACAGCTTTTATGGATCTATAGGAATAGTCTGCACAGCACGAATCAGAGACTCGAATAAACAATGTATGCGTGAATCCTGTGTATCTGTGGTTATATTTTGATCTTGAATTGCAGATACGTTAAATTCCGTAAAGATGAGAATTAATTTGGTTATAAGAAGAAAGGATATCTAAAGACTCACTATTGCATAAAAAGCTTCAATTAAGTTATTTTCCAGTACCTGCAGCAGTAAATTCCTGTTGCAGGAAGGAAGGAGAGCAGGCATAACAAATATAATGTTCCGGATTCCGTCAGCCCTATAAGTGGGTTGGCTATGAGAGGCCACAGTGGTCTTATGTCGGTATAAAGGAATGAATCAAGGAGCACATGGCTCCACGTCCCTATAAGTGATCCTATTATTATTGAAAGGGAGGAATATGTTTGCTCTATCCTCAATTTATCAGTAACTTTTTGCAACCATTGTCTTTGTGAAAACAACAGCCATGAGAGCAGAAAAGCGATCACTGTTGCACTCAGAAAAGTATGAAATGGTCCGTGCAGGGGGCGGCAGCCGGCAAAGAGGCAATAGGTGGCCCTCACATCAACAATTATGCTTGCCAGAAGAATAGAAAAAAGGTTGACCTTTTTCTCGAAAAGTTCTCCGAGCAAAAAGGCCGGCCCCAGGTGAAACGGTGTGAAAGGCATTCAATATCAGCTTATCTGACCGTAGGGACTTTCCTCATAATATCGAAGGAATTCTTCTGAAGAGACCGTGGCTTCGGATTCAGAGCCAAAAAGGAGGCTTGAAAGAGATGGTTTGTTCATGTAAATGATAGTTGGATCTCCCTGAATACCTCCCATCTCCGCTGCCCTGTCAATTGAATCATAAAGGTTACCGAATTCGTCTACAAGACCGAGTTCCTTTGCTTCTCTTCCGGTATATATTCTGCCGTCTGCAAGGGCTTTGACCTCACTGATGCTCAGGCCCCTGCCTTCAGCAACGTCCCTTACAAAGTTTCTATAAACTTCTGCAACGACCTTGTTCGCATATTCCTTCTCATCATCGGAAAGACCTCTCCATGCTCCTCCCATATCCTTGAATTCTCCGGATTTCACGATGTAGAATTCAACTCCTTCGTCACTATAGTAGGCAGAAAGGTTCTGGAATGTCCATATGGTTCCTATGCTTCCGGTCATTGTTGAAGGATTGGCTATTATAAGGTCTGCAGGTGCCGAGAGGTGATAGGCTGCGCTTGCCGCTACATCTCCCATGGAGATTATAACCGGCACTCCGCTATCACTTGCTTTCTTGACCTCGGTATAGACTTCTTCTCCTGCAGTGGAGGATCCTCCTCCGCTATTCACTCGAAGGACAATGGCTTTTACATCCTCATCCCTGAGGGCTTTTCTTATGTTGTCTGATATCTCTTCAGAACTAACATAGCCAAGTCCACCTGGTATGCTGCTGGTGATCAGGGTTCCCTGAACATAGATAACAGCTACCTTATCATTTGAAGAGTAAAGGTCACCGTTGAAAGTCTGGTAAATTACTGCAAAGCTCGCTCCAATAACGAACAAAAGAACTGCAACAATGGTAATGTATTGCCATTTACGGCTTTTCTTCTTCACAACAGGAGGTTCCCGGGATGGCTCGGCATAACTTGTTCTTGCATTGATCGTTTTTTCCTGTTTATACTCAGTTTTCTCTTTTTCTTCTTCAACCGGTATTTCATCAACAGGATCATCATCAGCAATATTATCTGCCATGGTCTGATAGATCTCTGCTTCGGCCGTCGTCTCTACAGCTTCGCCAGTTGCAGAAGTTTCTTCTGGTTCTGTAACTTCTGGCTCCGCATTATCAGATCCGGGACTGGTATGGATGCTATCTTTCCCAGCTTCTCCATAACTATATGGATAACGATGATATTCAACATCATCCTCTGTTTTTTTATCTGAATTATCTCCGTTCATCTCTTGGTTCCATCCCGGATATAAAATGTATGTGAACATTCAAAAACCTTGCCTTATGACCGGGCAAGGGAAATATATTTTATAATTGCACGCAATCCAACATCAGAGCTATTGATAAATTTCCAATGGAGTTAATAAATGTCAAACATTCCTTCTGATAAAGCCGTGCTTGTAACATGCGGTCTTCCCTATGCTAACGGGAAAGCCCATGTCGGGCACCTTAGAACATATATCCCTGCAGACATATTTGTGAGATCCCTGAAAAAGAATTCACAGGAAACAACATTTGTCTGTGGTTCAGATACTCATGGTACCCCTATCGTGGTAAATGCCGAGGAACTTGGAATCACGCCAAAAGAACTCGTACAGAAATATCATGTCCATTTTGACGAAGTATTCAAAAAGATGGATGTGAGATTCGATGCTTACGGAACAACAGATGATGATACTAATCACAACCGTACGCTGGATATCGTCGACAGGCTGATCGAGAAAGGCTACGTTTATCCCAAGGTCATAGAGATCGCATATTGTCCACAATGTGACCGCTTCCTGCCTGACAGGTATGTCGCAGGTACATGCCCTCACTGTGGTGAAAAGGCACGTGGTGATGAATGTGACCAGGGATGTGGAAAGCACCTGGAACCAGGCGAGCTAAAAGAGCCCGCATGTACCATATGCAGAGGGCCTGCTGAATACAAGGAACAGGAGCACTTTTTCTTCAAGCTCTCCGAGTTCAAGGACTTCCTGCTGGAACATCTGGAGAACCTTGGCGGTACCCTGAATGCACGCAATTATGCCATAGGATGGATAAAACAGGAGCTTACGGACTGGTGTATCACAAGGAACCTCGAATGGGGTGTAAAATTCCCGGGACACGATGACCTTGTCGTTTATGTCTGGGTGGATGCACCTATCGGTTATATGGCATTCACCGAACAGTGGGCAGAAGCTACCGGCGGTGACTGGGAGAAGTTCTGGAGAGGCGATAGCCCGATAATCCACTTCATTGGCGGGGATATCATCTACCACCACTGTATCTTCTGGCCGGCAATGCTTAAGGGAGCAGACTACAGTCAGCCATCTGCAGTTGTTGCCTCAGGTATGCTGAAGATCGAAGACAAGACCTTCTCAAAGAGCCGCGGTTATGTGGTCTGGGTAGAGGAGGATTACCTTGATCATGGTTTCCATCCTGACCTGCTCAGGTATTATCTTGTAAGTTACACCTCACATACAAAAGAGGTCAATTTCTCATGGAAGATATTCCAGGATAAGATAAACACCGAGCTTGTAGGCGTGTTCGGTAATTTCCTGTACAGGAACCTGCTTTTTGCTTTCAAGAACTTCGGTGAGATTCCTGAGGGAGAGATCGACCCGGAGGTAGTGGAAAAGATCAATTCCACGATTGAAGAGGTCACAAGAGCAAATTCCGAATATGAATTCAAGAAAGCTGCTGACACTGCAATGGCTCTTGCATCATACGGAAATTCATACTTCCAGTCAAATGAACCCTGGAAGCTCATTAAGGAAGATAAGGATGCATGTGGCAAGGTTGTCAAGAACTGCATACAGCTGGCCAAGGCGCTTGTACTGCTGTTCGAGCCTATGACCCCTGGCAGTATGGAAATTGCCTGGAAACAGATTAGCATGGAATCTGATGTCCACGCAGCTACCTATGAAGAAGCAACTGTTCCTGTGGTAAGCGGAACAAAACTGGCAAAGCCTGAGATACTGTTCACAAAGCTTGAGGACGATAAGATCGAGGAAATGGAAAAGATATCCTCAAAGCGTGTAAAGGCAGCAATGGCAAAGGAAGCAGGAATCAAGGAAGTAGAAAAAATGGAATTCAAAGAAGAAATAGAATATGATGATTTTGCAAAGCTTGATATCAGGGTCGGAAAGATCATTTCCGCCGAAAAGATCAAGAAATCAAAGAAACTCCTGCGTCTTCAGGTAGATATCGGAGATGATGAACCAAGACAGGTCGTTGCAGGCCTTGCAGAAAACTACGAGCCTGAAGAGATGATAGGTAAGATCGTGAACGTGCTTGTCAATCTCAAGCCTGTAAAGCTCTGCGGTGTCGAATCCCAGGGAATGCTTCTGGCAGCAGATGCCGGTGAGAGAGTGTCTTT
>OBLN01000433.1_pt1 | contig 15206 bp, 12 predicted proteins | sample 1519301 | NCBI WGS metagenome assembly OBLN01 (sample SAMEA2452533, study PRJEB22499) | sediment metagenome | reverse complement strand
CTGAGACGTTTATTAGTTGTTCATCAAATCTTAGTTTTGCAAGAAAATGGATTGATAAGTTTCTGGATAATAAGTTAGAAAAGTTAGGTAATTAACTATAAATTATATCCTTTAAATAGCAATTTATATATGAGGTCCGCAAGAATATAACATTAAAAAAGTAAAAAGGGGATTTGGATGAAATATACATTTCAGGACTCAACAGAATTACCTTTACAAAGAGACTTTATTCAGGACCTTAACAATTTCATAGAAATGGCAAAGAAGGTCCTTCCACTTGAGAACTCCGCTATTGAGCTTAGCGAGGAAGAATCCACCGAGATATCATCCCTTGAGGCAAGGATCAAGAAGATCGACAGCTTCAGCAAGGATATACAGCAATATGTAGACGAACGTGCAAAAGGTGCGGAAGACAAGGAAATACTTGAATGTCGCAATGCTGTGATCGATGTATGTATTGAGACCGGCAACCGCGGACTCAAGGAACTTAACCAGAAACTGGAGCACATAAAACGTCAGTCTGAAAGTGGTATCTACAAGATCGAAATGGACCTGCTGAACAACCTGAATCCTCTTTTTGAATCAGGCATTTATGGTGCAAACAAGGTATATTCTGTTTCCATGACAGAAGGTGCATTAAAAGGAGTGCTAAAAGCATCTTTTTCCGGAATGGAATACACATGTGATCTGGCCTATGCTCACGAGATACTCACCATAAGAGAGGTTTACGGGGAATTGTCCCTGCCAACATGGACAAAAGCCGGTATATTCTCTAAAGAGAACAAGGTCAAAATGATAGATGTGTCCGATTACACCATCACTTCCATGAACTATGATGGCAACAAGCACGTTGACGTAAGCTTTGAGAACAAGAAAGGTGACCAGAAATTCAAGATAATTTCTGACAATGACACATACCAGATATATCACGGGGAATTTGATGTAACTTCTGATGAAACACTCCTCAAATCAGCCCCGGTGGACAATGTCGCAGGCCTTGTGGATGATCTGAAAAAGTATATGGAAATGTTCATCAAATACCAGAAACTTACGCAGATATTGCTTGATGGAAAGGACGCTGTGCGTAATAACGAGGTATTTGACTGCCTCAAGCTCATTGCCGAACAATACGGGGATATTGTAAAGGAATCACTCGATAAAGGATATGTCAAGAACGAGATCACCATCAAGATCGAAGCAACAGATGGCACCCGTACTGAGAAATATATCACCAAAGAAGAAGCCTTTGACCAGCTCGCCGAACTTGGAAGCGAGGGGCTTGAACTGGCAAGCATACTTGGCGTAGACTGAATGCAGCCAATGCTGCAATCTTTTTTTTTATTTTCAATTTACAACCATACTCATATTCAACTAACTAAGAGGGATATCTTTGGAACGCTCCGTTGACGATATCAGGGAAAAAATAGAGAAAAAGGAAGCTGTTGTAATGACAGCACAGGAAGTATCCGAACTTGTGGATAGGGGAGAGAACATTAGCACAATGGATGTCGATGTTGTCACAACCGCAACAAGGGCAATAATGAGCGGGACTTATGCCCTCCTGTCATTTCCTGTAAATTCCCCCCTCTGTTTCAAGAGAGCTTCAAAGGTCCTACTGAATGGAGTTCCGGCACATGTGGGACCATGTCCCAATGAAAGCCTTGGAGTGCTTGACCTGATAGTATTCGGAACGGCGCACTCGACCCTGGAACACAATTATGGCGCAGGTCACCTGTTCAGGGAGATGGCGGAAGGAAAGAACATAGAGGTATCTGTTATCACTGATGAAAATGTATCCTTCAAAAGCGAGATCAAACTGAAGGATATGCCCTACGCAAAGCTCTATGCAACCCGACATGCCTTCAAGAACTATGCAGCTTTTGTCAATTGCTCAACCGAACCGGTCAATACAATATTCCATGCCACACAGTTCAGCCCTGATATGAACGGTGCAACGCTTTCCGGATGTGGAGAGATAAATCCGGTCCAGAACGACCCGAAAATGGAAACCATTGGCATTGGAACACGCATGCTCATGAATGGTGCCGAAGGATTTGTCATCGGAGAAGGAACACGCAGCAGTCCGGGAAAACCAAACCTTACCGGAGTTGCGGATATGCATGGTATGGACCCGGTACTCATGGGTGGTTTTAAGACATCCGCCGGACCGGAATGCATCGCTTCATGGGCAATTGCAATACCTGTCACAAGTCAGTCAGTGCTTGATGCAGTCCTGAAAACAGACAAAGATATCCCCATGGTTGTGAATGATGTCGATAAAAGGGTCATGATAGGCAGCAGTACATATGCCGATGCATGGAAGAATACAGACCCTACGGTTATATTCAATCCTGATGCATGTCTCGATTGTGAGGTATGCAAACCCACCAAGGATTGCCCAATGGAAGCTATATACCGCCAGAATGACAGAATGGTACTTGACAGGTATCTGTGTTTCAATTGCGGACTCTGCTCCACAGTCTGTCCGGGAGAAGTGTTCACTGCAAAACTCGGAACCCTTCACTTTGAAAAGGATGCAGAGCAATTAGAGATTCCTATCGTGCTCAGACAATCAGACCGTAAAAGATCAGAGGAACTGGCTGAAAAATTAAAAAAGAAAGTAATAGATGGCGAATTCAAACTCAACGAGATGGTTGAGAAGATATATCCATAAACCTTTTCAGGATAACTTCAGGAGTCATCTCGATCACCGGTGCATCAGTATTGCCAGGTTCCGCTTTTACTACAATTATTCCATTATCCGTGGATCTCAGGGTTTCCCTCAGGTCCTCGGGAGTAGCTACCACGTAAACATTCTTGTTTCCAGCACCTTTTGCAACCGCTGCAAGGTCTGTGTTCTTTGAGGTAGCTGTTGGCTGGTTGCCGGTTGAACCGTAAGCACCGTTGTCAACAATGACCAGAAGGTAGTTGTCTGGCTCCTGCGACGCTATTGTTGCAAGAGTTCCCATATTCATCAATATGGAGCCATCGCCTTCTATCGTAATGACCTTTTTGTCCGGCCTGGATAATGCAAGACCAAGACCTATGGAAGATGCAAGTCCCATGGAGCCCAGCATGTAGAAATTTGTAGGAACATCACAAACATGATGTATCTCTTTACATGGAATTCCGATATTACCGATGAGCAAAGCGCCGCTTTCCTTTGCCTTTTCAGCAACCTCGTTTATGGCATCTATGCGTTTCATGCCTGACGCCTCCAGAAAGGTATGGGTAAAAGTACGGCTACAGGTTTTTTCTGTTCATATGCCACATTCCATGCCTTTACAATGATATCTGCGGGGTCGACCCCTTTCTCCGGCATGAAATATGGAATATCCATTGTATCAAGCAGTTTGGGAGTTAGCTCACCCATCGGCACCTGGGCCACTATAGGTTCACCTTCCACACCCCTGTGGCTCATTATCATCAGAAGTGGGATTCCATAGAGCATGTTGAGTGAAGCAAGAGCATTGATAGAATTACCAAGACCCGAGTTCTGCATAAGCATTGCTGGCTTTTTCCCGCCCATGTAGGCACCTGCACATACGCCCACGCCTTCCTCCTCACGGGTCACAGGCAGATGAATGATATAAGGATCTTCATCCACCATGGGAATAAGTTCCTTAAGATTGGCACAGGGCACGCTGACAATAAAATCAATTCCGGCATCTCTGATGCCTTTGAATATGGATTCAGAAGGAGTGGGAGCTCCTGATAAAGAGTGTGTCATGTTATCACCATACTTTGAGGTCTATTGCCTCGATACGAACGTTCCCGCCTTCCACACCCACGACCATACCGGAGTGGACCTTCTGCATCATACAGTATTCAGGAACGAACTTCACGGTCTGGCCAACATTCGGGATCTTACCTTTTGCAACCTTGCCATCAAAAGCAAGTATCATACAGAGACCCACATCCTTGAATTTGAAATCTTCATTTCCAAGCCTGTGCAGTGGCCCTACAAGATGGACCGTGTAAATGCCACCCGGAATCATATCGATGACTTTCGCAAAGTGAGTTACCGGGCATCCAAGTGGCCTGTAGCGCAGGAAGTCACCTATTTCCACTTCCACTGAGCCGTCAAAGGGATGGATATCTTCCCTGCATGAGCATTCATCCTTAAGAGGAGCAAGCGTGAAGTCTGCTTCAAGACCATCAATGATGCCAATTATCTTCTCATCTTCAGGAACATTTTCACCCAGGAGATTCAATATCTTTTTTACATTGTCCTGAAAATTGTCGCGGGAAAGGAAAGGACATTTATGCAGATCATCCGAGCTTTTGAGTTCTGCGGCAAAATCCCTGCACTGGCGATATCCACAGCTTCCGCAATTATAACCCGGAAGCAGTTTTTCTATCTCGCTCATAAGTTATTCTCCCTTGTATTCCATAAAGCCGTCAAGGCGCCTCAAAACACCCATGTGGTGTTTCCTTGCAACACGGGTCTCCCCTGTACACAGGGAACACACCCATGTGATGTTTCCTTGCAACACGGGTTTCCCCGGTACAGAGTGAACATATGGCAAGAGGAGGGTTATAGCGCAGGACCATATTATCACAAACATCCGGACCGGTACGTATCAGTTCTGCAAGCTCGAATGAACCCTTTCCGGTAAGCCCGTTGGCTTCCACGATCTTACATCCCGGATTCACCTCAAGCACGCGTTCCCTGAAAACCTCACGTTCTGCCTGGGATACGAGATCACCTTTTGTCGTGACAACTACATCAGCAGTGGTCAGGAGGGGACCGACCTTAAGGGGAGTGTTGGGACCGGTAGTAACATCGATAACACACACTGCAAGACACTCATCGGGGTATGGGGCACAGCGCAGGCAAAGTCCGGCTGTTTCACTAAACAGGACATCAGCGCCTTCATCCTCAGCCCATTTGAGCATTTCATCGGTGTTATAAATGGTGAAATGGTCAGGGCACATGTCCTTAGCAAGACCCACATGAACCGGAATATCCAGTTTCTTGAAACGCTGGTCATCATCTGTCCAGAGACAGTCCACTTTGACAACAGCTGGACTTTTATCATGTCTTATGAGGGCCTTTATCGTGTGAAGCAGAACTGATGTCTTTCCGGAACCCGGAGTACCGGCAACTACCACCAGTTTCATGCAGTCCCCTCAACGATATCGCCGCGACGGATAGTATCCCTGAGGGACATGAGCCAGTTATCCACCTCGGTGATCCTGCCACAGACATCCTGCTCCTGCAGGCTTGTGGTAATAATGTCCACCATGCCACCGTTCCTGATAACTATCCTGCGGGAGGACATCAGAGCCAGTACCGGATCATGTGTGACCACTACAACGATCTTACCTTCGCCTGCAAGTAACTGGAGAGCTTCCTGTTTCTTGATACCTGCGTTCTCTACTTCATCAATAAGTACCACAGGGGAGTCACTGATCACTGCAATATCTGCGGTCATGAGCGACCTGGACTGGCCGCCGCTAAGAGCTGTAAGATGGTGATGTGCGGCTATAGGTTCACCGGTAAGGGTATTTGCAAGCTCGATCACCCTTGCAACAAGGCTTACATCCTTTCCCCTGCTGCGTGCGTGCATCTCCAGGAATTCCTCAACTGTCATATCCGCAAGGAAATGCATGTTCTGGGATAACTGGGCCACGAGTTTCTGACGAGGGTCAACACGTATATCCGCATCTGGTTTTTCACCATTGATAAGAAGTGTCCTGCCTGTGGGAGTGTCACCCTGTGCAAGCTGCTCTATATCATCGATCAATGTACTCTTTCCAGAGCCTGTGGGACCTACGATGCCCACAATCTCACCACGGGATATTTCAACTGACCTTATAGGCTCATCAACGCCGTCCTTGTTGATACCACCAATTATAGTAAGATTCAATATTTCAGTCATAATAATGCACCAAATAATTCCGTTGCCTTTTCTACTACCTTGGCCTCTGCATCTTCATCCTTTGCTGATACCGTAAGTGAAACAGACAGTTGTTTTAATTCATAATCCTGCATCAATCGTTTTTGTCCGCCACCTGTGATATTAAGGACTATTTTATCAGCGGACTTTACACTACCAGCTTTCACAGCCTGCACCAGTGAAGCAACTGCAACTGCAGCAGCCGGGTTTATGTCTATACCCTCCGACTTCTCAAAGAGTTCCTGAGCATCGGATGCCTCTTTGTTGTCTACTGCATAGAGGGTTCCGCCTGTTGCTTCAAGGGCATCTTTCACACCGCCTTTTACGGCAAATGGAGGTTTCCTGTTAAAGAGAACATCATCATACATCCCTTCAGGACATGCAGCATCCACTGCATCAACGTCATTCCAGAGAGAATATAGCGGAGCGCACGGAAGGCTCTGACCAAGCTGTAGTTTTGGCAAAGTATCTCCGAATCTTCCATCTTCAAGTAATCTCATGGATGCTTCCCATGCGGATATGCCGCCTGTACCGCTACCAACTGCCTGGAAATAATGATCAGGCAGTTTATTGGATGTCAGGACTGCGTCCAGCATCACTGTGCCCATGCCATCACGCCGGGCAACATTCTTAGCGCCGCCCTCGTTCACAAAACCTTCTCTGGATGCCAGTTTACCAGCAAGGGATATTGCATCGAAATAGTCGCCTTCAACAGTAACAAGGCAGACTGAGTGATTATCATCATGCAGCGTCCACAGCCTGTGGATGCTGTCCTCAGGAACTACAAGAAGCAGAGGCTGACCTGTTATACTGCATGCATGAGCAAATGCCCTGGCAGTATTGCCTGCGGATGCCACTACGATTATTCGGTTATCTTCCTGTTCCCTGAGTCTCTGCATGGTGGGGAATGACTCAAGATCCTTGAAAGTGCAGGTCATAATGTATGCATCCTTCTCCGGCCAGTAACCGTTAAAAGCAATCCACAGATCATCAAGGCCGAGAGCTGAAGCAAGGCTATCACTCTTGTAAGTGACAGTTTTTCCGGAACCTTCTTCAATGATACCTTCCGTGGGCAGCCAGTTATAATATCTCCAGATACCTGGCATATCAGTTGGTACCAACTGTTTTGCTGTGTAATGAGCACGAAGAAGAGAATCGTCACCCTTTTTGCAGTTCAATGAATAAGAGTCGTGAACTTCGCCACACAGCTGGCATTTCACACTATACTTGTTCATACGGGAAATGTGATAAGAGCAATTATAAAAGTTACCCTTTTAAATGGATAACATTCCTTTTGCGGATAAAAATCGACTAATAAACGTACATAAGGGATAATACAAGGGGAGTTCTTAATGAAAATATTGGAAAACTCAGCTTTTGTTTTCCAGTATTTCGTGATAGATCTCTTTACCTGCAAAATTTCCCATCATGTAAAAGTTACGGACTTCTGGCCCAAGTCCATCTATTATGTGGTCAATTGAGTTAAAGCTCTGAGACAGTTTGTCAGCCTGTCCATCAGTAATGGATGTACCTTTTTCAGCCTCAAAATAATCTTTAAGAATTCCATCAATTACTCCCTTGAAGTGCCAGTCCTGGACAGTTGAAGGGGTTATAGCAATAGATGTCTTGTACAATTTGAGTACATCACCATGCCTCCCGAGTCCTGTCAAAGCTACCAGCTTACCTGAAAGTGACTCAAGGGATTTCGGACTGTTCTCAAGCAGACTGTCATAAATTGAAAGAGCTTTCTCGAATTCAGACAATTTGTTCAAAAGCATGCCGCGGTGATTCTTGACCTGTACATCATCAGGGAACTTGTCTTCGGCATCATCCAGGTAGGTAAGAGCTTCTTCATTCCAATCTACCATTTCCAGAACCATGGAGGCCTGTAACAGCCGATCCTTTTCATCCTCTATCTGCATGATGAAAGCTTCGGCAAAACCAATGCCGCGTTCGGTCTGCTCCATCCCATGATAAGTAGCAACTATCTGGAGAAGGTGCTCCATACTAGGAGTCTCACGGAAAAGTTCTTTCAGACTCTGCATATTTTCTGCAAGCATATCTTTCATACCAGCTTCAGCTTTTTCTTCCATGGAGAATATATTAGACCGATTCATTTTAAAAACTTACGAATCCAGGTTTCCAAGAATATTATACAGATAATCCTGTAGTATTGCATGATTCTCCAGAACAAGATCTGCCTCAGATAAAACAGCAGGAGATACATACGTCGGCACACCTACACAATAAAGACCTGCCCTTTTTGCAGATTCAACGCCCATTGGTGCATTCTCTATAACGATACACTCATCTTTTGCAATGCCCAGCATGTCAACGGCTTTTAGATAAGGTTCAGGGTAGGGTTTTCCATAATGCACGTCTTCACCTGAAACCACAACATCAAAGATTCCCGGGAAAAACTGGTCCATGAAAGATTCAACTGTAGCTCTTTCTGAACCCGTAACTACCGCCAGCCTGAAATTATTCTTAAGGGCACTGAGGCAATCCGCCATGCCATCAAATGCTTTCACATCGGCAATACTATGGAATATCTCTATTTTCCTTTGCAGGATCTTTTCATACATCTCCGGTTCGAAATCCCTGCCTGCCTTCTGGAAAAGCCATTGCAGGCCAAGCCTGTGATTGGCACCTTCTATTTCATAGATATCAGCAGGCGTAACATTGACACCAACTTCACTGGAAACCTGTATCCATGCCTGTGCATGGTATGTCATGGAATCGACAAGCACACCGTCCATGTCAAAAATAAGGGAACTTAGCATGGAGTGTAATTACCCCCATAAGCGATAAATCTTATGTGAAAATGGATCACACTTCCTCAACAGTACTGTTGTACCATCTATGAGGCAGCTTGTAATCCAGTGTATCACTATAGCTGGACGGAAGGAAGAACTCAGTACCCCTGTCGTCGAGGGAAGCTGTAAAACCAGGATCAATTGTATCCAGTTTCTCTTTTGTTGCATCTGCGGTAACGGATTTACCGATACGATACAAAGCAAACTGTTTGTTATACAGGGCAGATGCCGAATTAGGATCGATCGCCAGTACCTTATCATAGCATTCCACCGCAGCATCAACATCCCCAAGGATATTGAGGATGAAACCTTTGTTATACCAGGCAGTGGTGCATGAAGGATCAAGTTCCAGCGCCTTATCGTAATAATAGATGGAACCGGTATAACTGCTCCTTAGATACGACAGCATTCCCAGGTGATACCATGCGGAAGCACTGGTTGGATCGGAGCTTGCTGCCATCTCAAATGTTGATGATGCACTTGCAAGGTCACCCATCAGATAATATGTGAAACCTTTACTGTTCAGTGCCCTGGTGTTGCCGGGCTCAAGTTCAAGGATGCTATCGTAAGTCGCAAGTGCATCCTCATATCTTCCCAGCTTCTCATATACTGAGGCTTTCCCAAACATTGCAATGGAATCTGCAGGTGTGATGCCCAGTAACCTGTCATAGAAACCCAGTGCCATTTCATACCTGCCGAGATTATCGGCGGCACTGCTCTGTAACTTAAGAACCGTAACATTTGTCGGGTCATACTTCAGAACATTATTGAAAGCATCGATCGACCTGTCGTAAGTTCCAAGCTGGTATGCAGCATATCCAGCCCTGTACCATACATCAGTGTTCTGGGTATCCTTTTGCAGTATAACATTATATGACCGGAGAGACTCGGCATACATCCCCAGATTATCGTATGCTGAGGCTTTAAAGTAAAGAGCATCATAATTTGCAGGTTCTTTTTGCAAGACCTTCTCAAAGGATTCAATTGCCAGCTGATCGTCTCCGTTATTATAATGTGAAAGACCCTTGTTATACCAGGCCTCTGAATTATCGGGTTCAAGCAACACTGCCTTTTCATAAGAAGCAACAGCACCTGCATAATTTCCAAGCCCATCATAAGATGATGCCATACTCGCCCATGCCTCTGCAGAATCCGGATTGAGAAGGATGGCTTTAGTATAAGAATCGATAGCAAGTTCAGGCATGGACATACTTTCAAAGGAAGAACCCCTTGAAACCCAGACCCTGTCATAACTTATAACATCGCCAAGTATTTCCGCATCGTTCAGACCATTGATATTGTCATTTGAGAACGGATTCGAAGCATACCATATGAACAGGTCCGAACTGAAAACGTCATCTTCCATTACCCCGAACAACGTAGAGCTTTTCGGATAATATGGGACTGAACTGTTCTTGTTCCCAAGTAGATCCTGATTTACATTTAACTGGAACCGGGCAACAGAGTGGGTTGGGTTTAACTGAAGTACCTGCTCATAGCTGACTATAGCTTCATCATACCTGCCAAGTTCATGCAGTGCATTGCCTTTCCGCATCCATGCATCAACAGACTCAGGATGTAACTCAAGCACCTGTTCATAAACCTCAACAGAATCATCATATTTTTCCAGGTTATCCAGGTCCAGGGCCCTGTTGTAAAGAGCTGCTGTGAAATTGGGTTCCAGCTTTACAGCTTTTAAATACGCTTTTTGCGCGTCACTGTACTCACCAAGCCTATCATAATCCAGAGCAATGTCATAGTAAACCCTCGCACACGAATCATCTGTTTTCAGAGCCTTCTCGTATGATTCGACTGCTTCATCATATAGTTCAAGACTGTCGTATGAATTGGCCATTTTATACCAGATAATTGGGAAATCAGGTTCGATAGCACCTGCATTATCAAAAGCCTCGATTGCATTTTCATAATCCGCCATTTTGTAGAAAGCAAGACCTTTATTGAACCACAGCAAAGCAGAATCAGACTCGAATTCAGGAGTGTTTCCATAACAAACGGAAACTTCCACAGGCACTCCGAAAAGGGTAGCTCCGGAACCAAAAGACTCTACTGCCGTACTGTCCGGTCCAAGCTTCAATGCTTTATCATAGGCTTCTATAGCCTCTGCGTATCTCCCCATTTTATTGAGGACATTACCCTTGCAGCTCCATGCGTCTGCATTTTCAGGCTCATAAACAAGAACCTGATTATAGGCTTTCAGGGCGGAGTCGTAATTTCCAAGCTGCTCATAGACTTTCCCCATTTTGTACCAGGCATCAACTGCATATGGATCCACCGTGAGTATTTTATCATATTGCTGCACTGCAAGTTGAAACTGACCCAATGCCTCAAGATCCTGGGCCTTATTATAATGCGCATTGAGATTCCCGGGTGCAAAATCCAGAGCCCTGTCATAAGCTGTTATAGCATTCTGAAAATCACCCAATTTATCATAGGCAAGCCCTTTTCCATACCAGTAAGCAGCATTATCAGGTTCTATCTCAAGTGCTTCATCATAAACACCTATGGACTCATTGTATTTGCCAAGATCATATAAGCTGGCTGCACGTGTTGAAAGTTCAGCAGAATGCGAATTGGCAAAGTCCAGGATAAGATCATAATAGTAAAGGGATTCGTTAGGCCTTCCAAGAACTTCAAGTGACAGGGCTTTCTGGTACCAGACACTCGGAAGCCGTAGATCATAGGATATATCATTTATTTCGTATCCCCGGGAAGCATCCCCAATGGAAAAAATACCTATATCAAAAATCGGTTCGTAATCGGAAACACTTGTATTTGAGAGCAATTCAAGGGACCTGTCATAATAGACGAGTGCCTCTTCGTGATTACCCTGCCTAGACAGAGACATACCTTTTTTGAAAAGAGCTGCTGGGGAATCCGGATATCTGGAAAGTACTCGGTCATATGTCTTTGACGCTTCACTGTAGTCTCCCATCAGGAAAAGTGTTGAGCCTTTATTGTCCAGTGCCTGAATATAATCCGGGTCTGTTTCAAGGGCTTTATCATAATAAAGAAGAGCTTCATCATATGTACCGTTTTCAGTCATAGAGACTGCTATCGAATTCATACCCCTGGCTTCCTGTCCCAGACTAACAGCTAAAGGACAGAGAAGAGAGAACATCAACAGGATGATTATGTATAGGACAGGATTTTTAAAGACCATGACATTACCTGATAGTAATAATTGAGTACTAACACTTATGAATAATAGTATAGGATGTTGAAGTATTTACATATATTGAATATATACTCCACCATTATAATAAACTGCATATAATATCAATGAATAACCGGGAGAATATTGTTGTCAACCTTCATAACATTAAAAGAAACAGGACAGGCACAGAAGGAGGTCCGAAATTCGATCTTCATTGCCCACGCAGTTCCCGTAACAGATGAAGAGGATGCAATAAAATTCATCAATTTGATCAAAAGTAAACATGCTGATGCAAATCACAATGTTTCTGCATACCTTATAAATGCAGATAATGTGCTTGCGATGAAGTATGATGACGATGGAGAACCCGCCGGCAGTTCAGGAAAACCAGTGTTCAGGGTTCTGGAAATGAAGGAACTCAGCAATGTGGCGGTAGTGGTAAGCAGATATTTTGGCGGTATAAAACTGGGTTTTGGGGGGCTTGCCAGAGCATACAGAGATACAGCGATTGAAGCTATAGAGAATGCGGGGACTGTCGAGGTACGGGATAGGACACTCGTCCATATGGAATCCGATTATTCGGATATTGATGCTGTTACCAAACTGGTTTCTGAGTACGGAACTATACTGGAAGCAAAATACACGGATATCGTTCATTTTACAGTAGAAGTCGATTCTGAGTCAAAGGATGCATTTATGGAAAAGGTTATCAATGTAACTAGGAACAGGGTTACTATTAAATAAGATACTTCCACCTAAAAAGCAGAATCAATGCAATCATTCATTATTATTTTCCCAGCATAAAATAAATAGTATAACCTGTTTGTTAATTACCATCATCAAAAAACCGAGAGCAATATGTCCAAAAGAGCAAGAGATATGGCATTCAGGCACTTCAATAAAGGAGTAAGCCTCATTGAGAAAGGACTGCATGAAGATGCACTTGAAAGCCTGAAACAGGCTGAAGAGCAGGCAAAGGGAGCAGAATCACCCCAGATGCTGGTCGCAGTATTACAGACATATGCAGACCTTTTATTTTCACACGATAGAAAAGAGGAAGCGCTGGAAAGATACATTGCAGCTTCTGATATCCTTGAAAAAAATCCGAAATATATGTCCCCTGAACAAAGGGCAAGCATGTTCAGTAATATGGCAACAGCCCTTGAAGAGTCAGGTCGGAAAGAAGAAGCCAGGGATAAATACGAGATATCTGCAAAAATTTACAGGGAGCTAATTGAAAAAGAGCCTTCAAACACATCCCATGTATCAAATGCAGTGTCAACTCTGAACAACATGGGTGCACTGCTTGCAGAAATGAGCGAGAATGGTGATGCATTCAGGATTTTTGAAGAGGCCTTCCAGCTCCATGAGAGAACAGCAGAGAGCAAAAAAGAAGATGCTGAATACCAGCGTAAGAGGATCACAATACTTGAGAACCTGCTGAATATCCCCATCGAGAGTGCAAGCGGACTGGAAGAAGGAAGGTACGGTCAATTAATGGAGATATACCTTGAAGAAACGCGTGCAAATGATATTACTTCATTAGACGTGTCAACTACTTTACAGAATTTTGCACACGTACTTGAGAATGAAGGAAAATATGATGCTGCCTTCATGAAACTGCAGGAGGCACTGGAAAATATCTCAACGAGGTTTGATGAAGACCCGGAGAACCCTGTTAACAGGAAGATCACTATAAATATCCTGAGGGATATGAGCAGGCTTCTGGAAAATGAAGACAGATCAGAAACTTTGCTGGAAAAATATGGATCAATACTGGAAATGTCCAGAAAATTACTGGCGTCCATGCCATCAAATACATCATACCAGTTGAATGTAGCCTTCTCTCTTGACATTATTGGAAACCTGCTAAAAGATGCAGGCAGAATTGAAGAAGCAATGCAAAGAATAGAAGAATCTGTGGACATTGCATTGCAGGTTCTTGAAAGTGAGCCTGATGACAGTTCGAGCCTGCGGGCAGGGGTATCTATCATCGAGGATATGCTTGCACTTGCAGAACTGGCTGAGGATACCGATACAAAACTGAATTTGTACAGGAAACTGGAAGATAAGATTAAGACAGTAAGTCAGGAAAGCCTGGAACTTGGACTGATCAGTGCAGGAATATGCCATGAAGCCGGCAAAATACTTGCTGAAAAGGGTGCTGATGCAGAAGCACTTGAGAACTTCAACAAGGCCATTTCAACCTATGAAACTGTCAGACATGCAACAGGAGATGATTCCAAAATGAATGACGTTCTGGAAGATATAGCAAAAACACAGCTCAGTCTCGGACTGAACGATGATGCTTTGCTCAGTTATATGAAACTTGTAAAAACAAACCCCTCTGGAAGGGGATATATTGACAGGATAGATGAAATACTGCTTGAAAAGGAAAAGAAGGCAGACAGTACCGGAAATGTGGATATCCTGAAAAAAGAGTACGAGAATATACTGGAGATCAGGACTGAACTGCTTGGACTTGTACCCGATGAGAATAGGAAGAATGCAGCCGGAATAAAAGAACTGCAGGCTAAAATAGCCGATATTATGGTTGCAATGGGGCAGACCAGAGAAGCAATTCAGGTATACGAACGACTTCAGGAAACTGATACCAATAACACATACCTGCCCGGGATAGTCAAACTTCTTGAAAAACTCAAAAACTCAGCTGACCAGCAACCGGGAACTGAAGGGCTCGAAATATTCGAATTCCTGCTTTCAAAATACAACAAGCTGATGGAAATGAATGGGAAAAATGACACTATCCTTGCTAACCGAGCAGCTGTCATTGAGAACATAGCATATATCCTATCAGAAAAAGGAGAAGCTGAAGAATCAGGCTACATGTACAACTATGCACTTGAAGCATACACTGGACTGGCAGGCCTGCAACCAGAGAGTGTTTTCCCTGTAGAAAGGATTGCAGCACTACACGCGAAGATAGCAGAACTCGCGGCAAATCAGAATGACACTGATGAGGCAAGGACCAGATATGAGACATCTCTCGAAATCTACAGGTCATTGATGAATGCAAATCCCTCTAATACCGAGCATCAGCTGGATTATGCAGGTGTCCTTGATGGAATGGGTTCCTTTTTCCTTAGTATAGGAATGCATGCGGATGCGAAGAAAAGTTATGAAAATGCCCTGAAGACCTTTGCAGGTATCATGGAGTTAGAACCTGAGAACCTGACATATCGTTCCAATGTGACCATCACGCTTCAAAATCTCGGATACACACTGGAACTTATGGGACGAAAAGAAGATGCTTCATGGATGTATGAAAATGCCAGAAAGATAAAAGATGGC
>OBLN01000432.1_pt1 | contig 15209 bp, 14 predicted proteins | sample 1519301 | NCBI WGS metagenome assembly OBLN01 (sample SAMEA2452533, study PRJEB22499) | sediment metagenome | reverse complement strand
CATTGCTGTTTTCGCCCCCCGTCATCCGCTGCTTGCTCTGCTCCTCTTTTTTTAACCGTTCGCGAATATCCCGCACTGCGCTGAGGACGGCGTTCTGGCCCTTGAAAAAAATCAGTGTACTGTTGACCTCAACAGGGATCTCTTCACCATTTTTTGCCCGTTGCAGACATTGGAAAACAATCGTCCGCCCCTGAAGGATCTCAGCGAAGCGGGCGCATTTTTTATCCTTGCATATTTTTGTACAATGGGTGCCGAGCAACTCCTCTTCCGTGTAACCCAGCAGGGACAAAAAAGACTGGTTCGCCATCAAGAAATGTCCGTTGATGTCACGCACGACCAGACCATCCGCAACATTATTGAAAAGGTCCCGATAGGTTCTCAGGCTGTTTTTCAACGCGTCACTCAGGCTTTCCAACTTTTTCTTATAGCGATGGGTGTCGGAAACGTCATGAATCAGCAGCTGAATTTTTTGTCGGTCCCTGATTTGTATCAGGCTGGCGACAACCTCAAGATAAAGATCCTTGGCCGCCAAATGGACGACATCACTACAAAAACCTTCCCGGCGGGTTGTGTTTAAAAACGGCTCTACGGAGCGTAAACTTTGCGGGCTGTGAAAATTCTCAATATCAACCGGCAAACTGTCGGCGGAAACTTCAAACAGCTTTAAGGCCTCAGGGTTCATTTTTTCAATGAGTCCTGTTTCGGAAACAACAACGATGGCTTCTTTGCTTTGCTCATAAAGAGCCTGGTAGGAACCGGCCTGGCTCTCAGCTTCCGAATAAAGAGGGTCCAGGCCGATCTTCTTGACAATCACCCAGACCAACACCGCGAGAAAAAGAAGCGGTAAAACGACGATACAAAAAAATTGCACATCATTTTTCAACCACCAGACCGATTTAATCTGATCCCTTTTTTTCAGTTCCAACATGCCTTCAAAGGTATTTCCGACGCGCAGCTCCTTTGTTTGGGAGCGAATATTCGCACCGGAATCCGCCGGCCGATCGGCGGAAAAAACAATAAAGCCATTCGGAGCGGTTAAAGAAAGCGAAAGATATGCGTCATGCTCAGCAAAATAATCGCTGAGCATGGTGCGAACCTGGACATAGTCACTGCGCAGTAAAGGTTCACTCACCATGGAAGCGACAAGGTTTTGCTCCAGCTCAAAGCTCTGTTGCAGAGCCCGCTCCAACGCGTCTTCACGCGCCATGGACGACAGGAGGCCGGCTAAAACAATAAAAAGGCAAAACAGCACGGCCAACATCAGGGCAACCCGGCGATACGTCATGATATTTTTAAGGGAGGATTTATCACTCATCATGTTTGTCCGCGGTCAATGAGGGCAGGCTGGTGGTACACAACCGTAACGGATCGTATTCTTCATCCCTGACGGGGCGAACGGCAACCGCATCGGGACGCAAGGCGCGAAGAATTTTCTTGCCGGATTCCGTCTGATCGAGGCTTAACAGAATATTTTTTATTTTTTGGGCAACCGCCGGTTCCAGTTGCGATGAGGCCACAAACGGGTGATCAGCCACTTGCGGCAGCGCTCCCAACACCCGCAGACCTTGCTGGGCCATTTTTTCATAAACTTCATACTTGACCGCTCCGGCATCAAATCTTCCCGCCAGGACGGAAAATGCCACATTTTCATGATTGCCCAAAAAAACATAGTCCCCCAGTGCATCCAGAGAAACGCCGGAGTTACGTAACGTATAGCAGGCGAGTTTAAAGCCCATGGTCGATTCCGGGGAAACAAACGCCATAGAACGTCCTTTGAGGTCTGCCGGACTGTTCAGGGCACTGTCATCCCTTACCACGATGGCCCCGCGCAATAGCGGGATCTTCCCATTGAGCACACCAAGGAGTTTGATGCCGGGATTACGCTCAAAAGCCGTGACATAAACCGCCGGACCGATAAACGCAAGATCCGTTTTCCCGGAGCACAGGTCATCCACATGGGTTTCGTAGTCTTTGGAAATGGAGAATGAGATCTTATAGCCGCTTTGCAATGAAAGCTGTTCGATCAAAGGGAGAAAACGCTCTTGCAGCTCAATGGCGGAAAGAAACGGATGCACGGCAAAAACCAGTTTTTTGGCCGTGGCGGCACAGGCGGAAAAGTGCACCATCATCATAAAAAATATTGTCAGCAACAGTCGTCTTCTCATGAGCTGCCCTCCATCACCTCAATGGGCCACCGTCAATCCGCCATGGTGTAGCAATAGCGCCCTTTTTCTTTGGACTGATACATGGCCTGATCCGCTCGACTGAAGAAAAGGGATTGATCTTCGCCGCTGCGATAAAGGGCCATCCCGATACTGGCCGTCAACTGAAGCTCGTGGGGATAGTCGACCCGGGGCATTCCTGCCAATAAACGCCGACAAAATTGTTCGAGTTCCACGCGCTCCATGCCCATGGTCATAATGACAAACTCCTCACCGCCCAACCGGGCAACGAAATCCGTTTTACGACTTTGACGCTGCAAAAAAGCACTGAAAAGCTTCAAGACCTCATCACCAACGGCATGCCCGTAGGTATCATTGACTTTTTTAAAATGATCAATATCAATGACGGCCAGCGCCAGTGGGGCGCTACTGCTTTGTGCCTGCGAAATATATTTGGGAGCTTCATGGTTGAAACGCAGCCGATTCCAAAGCCCGGTCAAAGGATCCGTCATGGACAAGCGATCCAGCTCCTTATTCTGTTGTTCGAGCAGTAAATCCTGCCTATCTTTCTTTACCAAAAGAGCCCGAATCAGAAAAAAGACCGCCACAAACCGAGAGCGGTCAGAAAAGCCACAACGGCAGAGATCTTCACACATTGCGCATTAAAGCTGGCCAAAGGGATACTGATGGACATCAGGCCGGACATCTCGCCTTCCCGCCGATAAAAACCGTGGCCGTCGGCATAGCGTTTGACCAACGAGGGGGGAGCAAGCGCAGGGTCGCTATGGCAGGGCAAACACGATACATCAAAACGGTCCAGCGGCATGGCATAGAAAAGAACGTCCCTACCATCTTGAATAATGCGTTCACAGTATTCATTGATTTCGTTTTTCTCAAACTGCTCTAGAAGCTGTTCTTCAAAGGCCGTCGCCTGATTTTTGAGATTATGGGGAAAACGCGAAGCGTAACGGAAAACCGAAGAGGAAAACTCTTTGCCCTGTAAGTCGATGAAAAACTTCAGGACTTCACGAGAGACGTAAGAACGCGACATCAATTCCGGAGAAAAATAACCGGGCTCCAACACCCCTTGCTCCTGGAGACGATAGATCTCAGGTCGTATTGTAAGGTGGACATACTTACGAATGGCGCGTTGAACCTGCAGCAGGTTGTAAACCGCCTCCTTGGCCTTGACCATCTGATTGTGGTGGATCACCACATGAAAAAGCGTGATTAAAGCTACCATGGCGATCGCAAGGAAAACGCCGGTCAGAACAAGTATTTTTTTATTTTTCCCCGTCTTCAGCAAATCGTTTCCCTATACTCAAAAACATTCCGTCAAGGCATCACGTTAAAAATATTTAGCAATTTATTCCATTCATCAACTCTACCTCAAACTATCAACAATGCTTATATATTCTGAAATTTTCGACCTGAAAACACCTTGAGGCCTCCAACGCCCCCTTTTGCGAGGAATGTTCCCAGAGCAACAACGTAATGCCCCCGAGTCTAGCCGCGGCAAAGACAACACGGCGAAGACATCTAAAACGGTAGAAGAGGTCTGAGGGGCGTTATCAAGGGGAAGAATCAGGACGATTTGGCGGGATTTTTCCTGTCGGCAAGGCACGCGGAGGTGGCGGCTCTGACCGGCAAACCCGTACGCCATAATTCATTCTCCGGCAACGACGGGTAACGCTGATGCTGCGGAAAAGCCCCCAATAGGCCCATGAATACGGATTGAGAACGCCCCCTCACAGACGTGTTGGAAAATATACAAGGAGCGACTTCAGCCGCGAATTTTCATCCTGGAAAGAATCACTCACCCAAATGGAAGCGCGCATAAATCCGCTCCGACAGATGATTTCCTACGACAGAATTCAGTGTGATGAGCACCAACCGCAATGAAAATTTTTACCCTGAAGGAAAGCATCGATCAAGACGCCACGATCTTGTTCACACGCATTGATGCCTTGTCCCTCACCGGCCGTTTTGCACGCCAAGACTCCAATGGTTTCGATTTATTTTTCCACCGCCTCCATCTCCTCGGGAGGCTGTAGGGGGAGTTGTAGGTGAAAGACAGTCCCTTGTCCCACCGTGCTTTCAACCGTGATCAAGCCATGATGCTTACTGAGGATATCGTAACAGATACTCAATCCCAGCCCGGTGCCCTTGCCCACTTCTTTCGTGGTATAAAACGGGTCGAAAATGCGGCTTTTAACCTCATCGCTCATGCCGCAGCCGGTGTCTTTGACGGAGATGTGCGCCCATTGCTCATCCACCCAGGTTTTGATCGTGATCACCCCATGCTGCTCAATGGCTTGCGCCGCATTCACCAATAGATTCAGCAACACCTGATTAAGTTGTTGCGGGTTACAAAACACCTGGGGAAGATCACCGTAATCTTTTTCGATCCGGCTGTTATATTTTATCTCATTCCAGGCGATACTGAGGCTGGCTTCGAGACATTCATGCAAGTCGGCCCAGTGAAAGCCGACATCGTCGACGCGGGAGAAGCTTTTGAGATTTTGCACAATCACGCTGACCCGATTGGTTCCCTCAACCGATTCCTCAATCAGTTCAGAAGCATCCTCTAAAATGGCATTCAGCTTCTTCTTCCGACGACTCTCCTTCGCCTGCTGAATCAGGTCCTCGCGATCCGAGTCGCTAATGACCTGTTCCAGTGATTCGATATGCTCGTTCAGTCGTTGCAGATATTTTCCCAGCGTATTGAGGTTGCTGCGGATAAAGCCGACGGGGTTATTTATTTCGTGAGCAACACCGGCGGCCAATTGGCCGATTGACGCCATTTTTTCCTGTTGAACCAGCTGGCTCTGAGCCGCTTTTTGCGATTCATAAGCTTGCTCTAACTGATCGGTCAACTGATGCATTGCGGTCACATCATGCAGTGTAACCACTCTGACTTCTTTGTTTTTTTCATTTTTCTCCAGAAAATCAAACGTGCGCCAGGAAAACCATTTTTCAATCCGGGCATCAAAAAATTCCCCCTGCCCGTCATGAAAAAACTGGCGCGTTACGTTTTGAGGCAGAAACGTATCAACCGGAGAACCGATCAGGTCTTTTAGCGCAAAATTATAATGGCGTTCGACGGCCCGGTTGATTCTCTGCACATTGCCGACACCATCCATCAGGAAAATTAATGTCATCAATGGAGTCAAAACTCAGCTCCCACTCGCGACTGATCTTTTCCACTTTGCCGAACAACTGCTGCAACTGTTCGTGTTGTTGCTGCAGCAGTTGCTGGTCCTGGCGCTGCCGCGTGATATCCTGCACCAAAAAAAGAATATGACTGATCTGCTCCAACTCGTCGAGCACCGGGGTCACGACAAGTTCGACGACACTTTCGCGGCCGCCGTAACGGCAGACCTTTTCCCCCTTCCAGGTTTCGCCGTCGCGCAACCGCCCCCACAGATCGGATAGCTGATCGTTGTATTCCCGAGCAAAGATATCGAGTTTCTTGCCGTGGATTGTCCCCAGAGTCGTGCATTGCAACTGATGAAAAGCTTCATTGGCATAGAGGACAATGCCCTCGGCATCGGTAACGACAATCCCCGTCGGGCTCTGCTCCAAAGCCAATGCGAGAGCCTGGGCCCGGTGCTGGGCCGCATGACGACGACTGATATTCATAAAGGTGGCAATCCGCCCACACCGCTTGCCGCGCTCATCGACAAGCGGTAAACAACGATACTCCATCCATTCCTGGGTCCCGCCTACCGTCAGGATGCGTAATTCTATCTCCTGGTGTCCCCCTTTACGATGTCTTTCCCACAGGGAACGATCATCAGGGTGAATCACTTTTTCCAGCAGTTCCGGTTGACGGAGAAATTGTTCCATCTTCCAGCCGAACAACTCCAGGCAGTTGGGCGAGATGTAGCGAAGGTGCTCTTGCGCGTCAATCCAGCAAACAACTTCCTGGCCAAAACGGTTGACACTGCGAAACAGCAGGTCACGTTCCTGTTCGGACATTTTTTCCAGTTCATCCAGCAACAACGGTAATGACAACGATTCTGCGTCGGGATTTTTCATCAGTGGCGCACCTCTAATCATTAATTTTTATCCAACTAAAATAGCTTCTGTACAGTTGTTCTCCGTCTGGTAAACTCGTTACAGCTCAGACATTAAAAGAGTACCACAAACTTTTCACTATGCTCTTAATCAACTTCTTTCGAGGCCATAATGTCCGATCCCGTCAAAATTCTCTTTGTCGATGATGAAACCAATGTTCTTAAATCGTTACGCCGTTTGTTTCTGGATGAAGAAAACTACGATATCCTCACGGCGACCTCGGGCAAAGAAGGATTGGAGACCATTCAGGAACATGAGGATATTCTTGTCATCATTTCAGACTATCGAATGCCCGAGATGACCGGAGTGGAGTTTTTAGCCCAGGCCACACAACTGTTGCCCCACTCAATCCGCATTGTTCTTTCCGGATATGCCGATACCGCAGCCGTCGTGGAAGCCATCAATATCGGCCATATCTACAAATTCATCCCCAAACCCTGGGATGACGATCAGCTGCGCATTGATATTCATAATGCCGTCGAGACGGTGTTGCTCGATCAAAAAAACCGCCAACTCAGCCGCGAGCTGGAGCTGCGCAATGAAGAGTTGAAGGAGCTTAACGCCGGACTGGAAAAAGAAGTGGAGAAAAGAACGGCATCCCTGCGTCTGCGCAGCCAGGTTTTGCAATTGGCTCAGGAAATTTTGGACAGCCTGCCCATTGCCGTGCTTGGCATTGATCAGGAGGACCAGATTGTCCAGATCAACCAACAGGGCATCGACTTATTGGCCAATGAAGGGGAAATCCTTTTAGGGGCAACAGTGAAAAACACGCTGCCTCCACCGATGCTGGAACTGGTGGAGCAAATTAAATGTGATGGCAACGCGCGCCGGGAATTTGAGTGCAAAGACACCATGGTCACAGGAATCGGCTCGTTCCTGAATAACAACAGGGAACGGGGAATGATTATTTCTCTTACGCCACGTTGAGATAGTGATGATGCCGACACCCAACCAACAACTGCCGGACCTCGACAGGGTTCTCGAGACCTTGGATGGCTTGCCGCAGCTTCCCGATATTGCCGCGGCCATGTTACGTCTCTTGAACCAGCCGGAAAACGATACGGAGGAACTCGCCCGCATCATTGCCAGCGACCCGGCCCTGGCGGCCCGTGTTTTGCGGGTTGCCAATTCCAGCTATTACGGCTTTTCACGCCAGATTAAAACAATTCTCGACGCAACGGTTCTTCTCGGTCAGAAAACACTGCGCAATCTGGTTTTGACCATGGCTCTCAAGGGCTTATACCGACTGACCGATCCCAGCGAAAAAAAGCTTTGGGAAGAATCCATGGCCCATGCTTTGGGCAGCCAGTTTTTATCGACAATGAGTGGCATCGCGGATCCGGAAGAGGCGTTTCTGGCCGGTTTGCTGGCCAACATCGGTGAGCTGACGTTCTTGCAACAACATCCACAGGCGTATCATAACGCCCTGAACAACAACGTCACGGCACAATGCTTTCGTGAACAGTTCTCACTCCAGAAATTGCCTTGGTCGTTTAGCCAGCTGGGCGCGGCGATTCTGACCCATTGGAAATTTTCATCCGAATTGGTTCTGTGTACACTCTATTCCTGTCAACCGAAACACCCGCGGGACATGGTGCCCGAAATATCCCATCTCGCCCATCTGGTTTTTGTCAGCCGCTGTCTTTGTTGCCAACTGCATATCGGCAACAGCCGGCCGATCTGCAATCAATCATTGGACGTACAACTGGATCAAACAGTCCTGGCCTCTCAGCGAATCAACACCCAGCTCCTTCAGGATGAGTTTAACGACCTTTATCAAAAAAACATCCAGACCCTTCTTTCAGCCTGACATAAAAAGCTTTATTCAGCGTCGCCAAGTCTAACAGGCTGTTGAAAAACAGCCTGTGGAGCCCATGGACGGGCGACCAAAATCAAGGGCAGGTTTTCAAACCCTTGATTTTGTAAGCAAGACGGAAATCATATTTTCGGCTTGTGTCGTTGAAAAGTTCCCGGAGGGGACTTTTTCAACATCCTGCTGAGAAATCAATCATCGTCATCTTTGAAAAGGACCAGCACATTCTGTTCCGGAGCATCAATATCATAATAGCGCTTGAGCGCTTTGATGTTCCCCTCGTTGAGAACAACCCCCTTTTTCAGCAGTAAAAGACCGGTACCGCTGTAAACATCACGCAAAACCATCATGCCGGAACGCAGCATTGTCGGTTCACACTCCTTACGCGTGGCATTTTCCAGGACGCTGTTCAACGCATTGTAATGACTATTGGCCGCATCTTGTAAAAATTTGATCAAAGCGGGATCAAAGCGACTGCCGAGATCGTTTTTCATGCGCTCCAGCACGATCTCCAGAGAATCACTGCTTTCATTCATGTCGCGATCAAGTCTTTCCGCCATGGCCAGAATCCGACTCCCGAGAGGGATGGCATCCCCTTCGAGCTGGTCGGGACCGCCCTCACCATCAAAGCGTTCCAAAAGATGACGAATGAAAACACCCGCTTGCTGCAGCTCGGCGATGGGCCCCAGTGCCGTCTGACTGCGAATCGGGAATTGTTCATAAATCTTACGTTCTTCCTCCGTCAGATCCTGTTCTTTTTTCTTGAGGATCAGATCGTCCATGCCCAGTTTGCCCACCCCATGCAACAGCGCGGCGGCTCTGACCTGACGCACCTCTTCCGGCGTCATACGGCTCCACTCCGCCATTTTCTCCGCAATCGCCGCCGTATTACGGGCATGGTGACGCAAACTCTTATCCCGTAGTTCAATCATGCAGGCAAAAGACTCCAACACGTGATCGATGCTGCCGCGCAGAGATTTGTTGCTGCGTGCCAAGTCTTCACTTTTTTGTCGAATCCGGTCCGTCTGCTCCAGGACCCGTTGCTTCAGACGTTCATTCCAATTTTTCAGCTCTTCGTTCTGAGCCCGCACAACCGTTTGCAGGCGTTCATTTTCTCTGGCCAGACGGTATTGTCTCAGCGCGTCACGCACCAGTAAAATCAACTGCTTATCATCCCAAGGCTTGGTCAGGTAACGCCAGATCTCCCCCTTATTCACCGCATTCATCGTGGCGTCCAGGTCCGCATAGCCGGTCAACATCACTCTTAACGCATCCGGAACCCGTTGTTTGGCCTGTTGCAAAAAATCAACCCCGGTCATCTCAGGCATTCGCTGATCGGAGATGATCAAAGCAACCTGATCAAGCTCGGCCAAACGCTCCAACCCTTCCGCGCCGGAAGAGGCGATCTCAACCTGGCACTCTTCATCCATCAATAACCGTCGCAGGGCGCGCAAAATGCTTGTTTCGTCATCGACGCATAAAACAATGGGGTAGGACTCATCCACTGCATTCGATTGTTCAGAATCAGACATGTGGTCTTTTCCTTTGACTTGACTCAGTGAGCGGGCGGTGAAAACGTGCACCTGCCGCAATGGCGTAAATTAGCCCAAAAAAGTGAGCTGTCCACTTCGGTCCGGCGGCGGTTTTCTAACGAGTTAAACGGCTGAACGACTCGTGTTTTTTGCCATAGCTCTACTCACTGTTTCAGTTTAAAAACAACAACACTGCCAACCGGTGACCAGGACGCTCCCAAACAGTGCTCCCAAAGTGCCATGACAGTTCATTGAGAACCCCCGCAAAAACATCCGTCCGTCATATTGAAATTTTTTTGTCGCCGTGGCAATGCGTTTCGTCGTTACCCACGGCGCCACACACTATCCCGGCTGTTTTTTTCAGTCATGATCCTTTTTGCGACGTTGTTTCACCAGCTCGCACACCTCGCGGGCAAAAGCGCATTCGCACAGGTCTTGCGTTTGATCGAATTTTCTTTTTTCCCGACAAAAACGGGGACATTTTTCATCATAGCGCTGTGGCTCTTCACAAACCGTCCCACGATGCAGATCAAGAAAATCAGAGACTTCCAGCGCCAGCGTTGAATGACAACCCGCTTTTTGGTGGGTAAAAAAGAACAGCCCATACTCCAGCTTTTCAAAATCGGCTTTATACCCATTCAGATGCAAAAGCGAATCGTCAAGAAAGTCATCCCGGGTCTGCCAGACTTCCAAACAATTGGGACAGATTTTAAAGGGAGTGCGCATCGCAGTCTTTCCTCTCCGGCATTGTTATGTTCTCAGGGCCATTGCGGATAAGCCCCCAAAGTGCCATGAATGCTCATTGAGAACGGCACCGTGCTCCACCATGCGAAAAATTCGCCGTGCCGAAGCACTGGGACTGAAGTCTTGCAAGAGCTTTTGATTGCGCGCCGCCACGCGGCGTTAAACCGCATCTCCATTATTTTATCATAAAAAAAATCAATCCATTGAAAGAGACGATCAAAAACAGGGCCGCGCAACAAAAACGGAACGGAACCCAAAATTAACAACGATGTTTTTTAATAATTACGACAAATAAAATCGCTTTTTCCCGAGAAAGTTCCGCGCCGGGAAAAAAAGCAAAGGGAAAACGTACCAGAAATGTAATTGCGGTGAAAAAAACAAGGGGGGATGTAATGAACCGCGACAGTCTGTTGCAAAAAATTAAAGATGGACACCGGCCCAAACGACACGACCGACAATGTCCAGAATGGGTAGCGATTCACTGCGCACAATCTGATCTTCGTAACGGGGATTGTCCGTCTTTACATGAATATCTCCGTTCACCATTTTCTGCAAACGGCGAACGATCACTTTTTCGTCCTGACGCAGGGCAAAAATGGCATCCGCAGCCAAATCAGACTGGTTCATATCAACCAAAACCAGACTCCCGGCGGCAAAGGTCGGGGTCATACTGTCCCCCGTAACACGCACCGAGAGTAGCTTGTCGACTTCAAAGCCCTGATCAACCACCCAGTTCTGAAAAAAATCCATGAACGTCTTGAACGATGACAAGGTGGCATAATCTCGTACAAGACACGCCGGCCCATTCACATCACAGACGCCACTGGGGCAATCCTTGACAAAAGGCTGACAGGGTTTCTCGCCGCCCATCAACAACCACTGCGGACATACGTCCAGTTGCTGACAAATAGACGTTAAAAAACCGGCATCCGGCAGGCTGATACCTTTTTCATACCGACCAAGGGTACTCTTGCTGACGCCAAAGCGGCGTGCAAAGTCAGGAAGCTTCTCTTTGCTGCGCAAAAAGCGCAACCGATCTCCAATCGTTTTCAAAACGTCCTCCGTTGTCTAGGCATCATGAACTTAGACACGTCCATTGTCAACTATAACGGTCTTATTTATGTCGCATTTTCAACCTGTTATAGTCTGTCACCTCTTTCCATTAAAGGGTGACCACACGGCCAGTAAGGTGGCCCCCAAGATGTCTATTATTTCGATAACCATCTATAATCACCGAAAAAAATCAGATACAAACTAACGCCAACAGGCGAACGGACTCAAGGGCTTAGACATTATAATAAAACAATGAACAATGCAAGCATCTCTCCATTTAGCATGGGTCAAGCAATCAATACAAGCTATTAGAAAACCTGCTGGCATAAGAAGGGATATTTATAACACTATTTTACATAGGCATTTCTAATATTAATCTTGACATACACCATTTATGGACTATCATGGGAATAAGGTTTTCAAAAATGAAAGCCAAGTTCCATTAATGCCCTTTTTTGTCATCTTTTCCTGTTCCCCCTTTTGTGATGAACGACATTGCTATGACTAAAACGCCCTTGCAAAAACTACTGTCCCTGCGCCGCATCAGCGCGACCCAGATTGCCAACGACACCGGACTTGGCTATCATGCCGTGCAGAAAACCATCAAAAATCAGCGCCATAGCTCGAGAATCCGTAGCGCCATCGCCCAATATCTCGATCTTGGCTACGAAGATCTGTGGGGAGAGCAAGCTGCCGACTACCTCAAGGAGTTGATCCGTCACGAGATCGACAAAAAGACGGCGACAACGGCTCATCACCTCACACAAAAATTTCTCGATTGACCTGATTGCGGCCCGGCAACGAACCGGAACGCCGACACCATTAACATGCATCGCAGGTCATTAAAGCAAAGACACGCCCCGACATTTTCACCTGCGGGACAACATTGATGTTATGATGACACCTTATTTCACTTGTGCGTGAGAGAAGGTATGAACTGCGTCAGTTGCCCCGATTGTGATCTCATCATTGAATTGCCTGCGCTGCGAGATGGCCAGCGTGCCTTTTGTCCCCGATGCAACCATTTGTTGACCCATCGGGCACACCGCGCCTTGGAGCGTTCAACGGCTTTTGCCATGGCGGCGCTGATTTTCCTGGTTCTGTCCAATCTCTATCCGTTCCTCTCCTTTGAAGCCAGTGGCCGGGAACAGGTGATGACGCTGCTGCAGAGCGCCCAGGAACTCTACAAAAGCGGCAGTCAGGTGCTGAGCTTTTTCGTTCTGGCGTTTATTATCATTTTCCCCGGTCTCATCCTTATCAGTCAACTGTTGGTGCTGCTGCCGCTCGTTTTAAAGAAACGGCCGGTGATTGGCTGCCGGTTGTGGGCGCGCTTCATTTTCACCTTGGGACCGTGGAGCATGGCTGAAGTGTTCATTCTCGGTGTTTTGGCCAGTCTCACAAAAATCGCTACCATGGCGACCATCGTTCTCGGCCTGTCATTCTGGGCTTACGTGGCGTTTGCCCTGTGTTTTCTCATTGCCGTGACCCGATTGGATCGTTATCAGTTCTGGCGCATCATTCTGCCCCATCCCTCGCCACAGGCTGCCAGTGGCCGGGCCGCGGCCTCTCAAGGACTGGCCCATTGCCATATCTGCACCTTGACCAGCCCGGAACATCTCAACCATTGTCCACGCTGCGGTGCCGCATTGCATTACCGAACCCCGCAAAGCCTGCAACGCACCCTCGCCTGCCTGCTCACGGCCGTCATTCTTTATCTGCCGGCCAATGTGCTGCCGATCACCCATACCGACCAGTTCGGCAACAACACCGACAGCACCATTATCGGCAGCGCCATCATGATGTGGCAGCACGGCAGTTATCCGGTGGCATTGGTCATCTTTATCGCCAGTATTTTGATCCCCCTGGCCAAACTGCTTGGGCTGTTCTGGCTGTGTTGGAGCGTCAAACGCCCCAACAGCCCGTTACCGCGCCAACGCACATCGCTGTACCGCATCACCGAATTTGTCGGCCGCTGGTCCATGGTCGATGTGTTCGTGGTCGCCATCCTCGTCGCCCTGGTCCAACTCGGCGGCATCTTGACGATTCGTCCCGGTCCGGCGGCACTGGCCTTTTCCGGGGTGGTTATCATTACCATGTTTGCCGCGGAGTCGTTTGATCCCCGGCTGATCTGGGATAAAATCGAGGAGAGTTCCCGTGACTGAAACACAGGCCGTCATCTCGCAAAAAAAACGCTTTTCCATGGTCTGGATCATCCCCATTGTCGCCATGTTGCTCGGTGGCTGGATGGCCGTGCATAATTTCCAGACCCGCGGTCCGCTGATCACCATCGAATTTGTCAGCGCTGAGGGCATTGAGGCGGATAAAACCCATATCAAGGCGTTAAGCGTCGATGTCGGCCTGGTGAAAAGCGTTACGTTGAACAACCAACGTGACGGCGTGATCGTCACCGCTCAGATCCAAAAGCAAAGCAGCGATCTGCTGCGCAAGGACAGTCAGTTCTGGGTGGTGCGCCCGCGCATCGGTGCCAGCGGTATCTCCGGACTCGGCACCCTGCTCAGCGGTGCCTACATCGAATTGTCTCCCGGCAACGGCTCAACCGGTCACCACCATTTCAAGGGTCTTAACGAACCGCCATTGACACCGGCGAATACCCCCGGATTACACGTCACTCTGGTCGCCAGCGACCAAACCTCGCTCAACTCCGGTGAACCGGTGCTGTATCGCGGCTTTGAGGTCGGCCGCGTTGAAAAAACCGCCTTCGATACCCAAAAGCGTCAGGTGCGTTTCTCCCTGTTCATCAACGCCCCTTACAACGATTTGATCACGGAAAACACCCGGTTCTGGAATGCCAGCGGCATTGCCGTCAAAATGGACGCGCAAGGCGTGCGACTCAACAGCGAATCCGTTGAATCCCTGCTGATCGGCGGAGTTTCCTTTGCCTTGCCCGACAACCTCCCTCCGGGCGGGCCGGTGGAAGACGGCCGCGAGTTTTTGCTCTACCCCGACAAGGAAAGCATCAACCACACCAGTTATAGCCACACCAGCGACTATCTGCTGCTGTTTGACAGCTCGGTTCGCGGCCTGTTGCCCGGCGCTCCGGTTACCTATCGTGGTCTGGAAATCGGCAAGGTGGTGGGCATCTCGTTTGACTATGTTCCGGAACAGGAGCTCTACCTCGACAACGATTACAAAAAAGTCCCGGTACTCGTCCGCCTGACCCCGGCAGCCTTAACCGGCAACGATACGCCGCAAACCATTGCCGCGATGCAGCAACGCCTCACCGCCGGCATCGCCAAAGGATTACGCGCCACGTTGAAAACAGGCAACCTGCTGACCGGCAGTCTATACATCTCCCTGGACTTTCTCGACAATCCGCCTCCGGCACAACTGCAACGCATCGCCGGTTACAGCGTGCTGCCGACCATGTCGGGCGGCTTTGATCAGATTCAGAATAAAATCACCCAACTGCTCGACACCATCAACACCCTGCCGCTGAAAGAGACGGTTCTCAGTGCCGACAACACCTTGAAACGTCTCGGTTCGGCGGCGGCGCAGGCCGATCAAGCCCTGGCGGAGCTGGACCGGCTGCTGGGAGCCGAACAGACGCAAAATTTACCGGTTCAGCTGCGTGACACCTTGGAAAACCTGCGCCACAACCTCAGCGGAGTGGCGGGGGATTTTTCGGCGGGCTCGCCCTTCTATCGCAAGCTCACCGGCAACCTTGAGCAGCTGCAAAAAACGTTGCACAGCGTTGACCAGCTCAGTGTTCAACTCGCCACCCAACCCAGTGAATTGCTCTTTTCCGATCCTCTCCCCGAAGACCCCCAGGCAGGAGACCCCTTATGAGATATGCACCCCGTTTTT